>Ga0105047_10001510_pt1 | contig 41691 bp, 33 predicted proteins | sample MAT04_FD_78384 | JGI IMG/M metagenome (GOLD analysis project Ga0105047, IMG submission 78384) | Freshwater microbial communities from Lake Fryxell liftoff mats and glacier meltwater in Antarctica - MAT-04 (megahit assembly) | ecosystem: Environmental > Aquatic > Freshwater > Ice > Liftoff...
GTCGTCCTGCGCATCATCGGGTGGCGCGTCTGCGGAGGTGTCAGCCGGCGCCACTGGGGCCTCGCCTTTCTTGGCGGAGTCGAGCGCGGCTACCGAATCGCGGTAGGCCTGCTCCGCTTCCGTCTTCTCTTCGGCCGTGGCATTGCCACCTGCTTCAAGGGCCTTCACCTGGGCCGCGGCGGCAGTCTTCACGGCCTCGGCCTTCTTCACCGCTCGATCGCGAGCGTCCACCGCCTCCGCCGCTTCCTGGTAGGCGTTGAAGCGGGCGAGCTCGCTCTCCTGCTCCGGGGTGAGTTTTGGAGCGATCGCCGCCGGCGTGGCCAGCCCGGGTTTCGCGTCCTTCTTCTTGGGCGACGATGCCGATTCGATAGCGGACGCGCTGGTGGGCGCTGCCTCCACCGGCCCACTCGGTTCTTCGGCGTCTGCTTCGCCCTCGGCTTCTGGTTCCGCTTCTGCTTCGCCCTCGGCTTCGGCTTCCGCCTCGATCTCGCCGTCGGTGGACTGCGTCCCGTCCACGGTTTCGACGACCTCTGGGGCGACCGTGGCGGCGTCGCCCGTTTCGGCGACCGGTTCAGCCGACTCGCCCTTGTCGTCCGCTACGGCATCCCCCGCTGGCTCGCTCGCCACCGCGTCGCCCGGCGCCTCAGACACCTCGGGCGAGGCCAGCTCGGCCACCGGCTCCGGCGGGTTCGACGCGTCGGTTTCCTGCTCGATCTCCGGGGCCTCGGTCGGCTCGTCGGGTGTAGTGGTTTGGTCGGCGTCAGTGCTCACGATGTCATCCTTGCAAACTCAACCGCTCGCGGCCATACCCGGACCTGCGGCCGGTCAGTCGGCGGCCTTGGGTTCCGGTCGCCAGCAGGCCGCGAGCAGCGCCAGTCCGCCACCGACTCCGCCCACCATGCCGATGATGAACCCGGGCGTTCCGCCCATCTCGATACCCAACACTTTTCCGCCGAGCGCGTGGTCGATCGACCATTGGCCTGCTCCGGTGGCGGAGAGCGCCAGCCCGGCCACGGCCAGGTTGAGCACGTACTCGTAACCCTCACCCGGCCGGAAGATAAAGAACCCGTTCGTGCGGTGGTTGATCATGAAGGCCACGGTCATCACGCCCACCACACCGGCGGCGGCGAACGGGGTGAGCAGCCCGACGATCAGCAGCCCACCAGCCGCCAGCTCCACGATGCTCGCCAACCAGGCATGTACGATCGCCGGCTTCATACCCAGACTGCCGAACCATCCAGCGGTGCCCTTGATCTTGCCGCCGCCCCAGATGTGGTTGTAGCCGTGGAGGACCACGGTGACCCCGATCACCACTCGCAGCAGAAACAGGCCCAAACTGATGCCGTCCACGCGGATCCCCTCTCGGTCGGCGGCCACCCATCGGCAGCCTGATCACCTTCGTGATCGGGGCCGATGGTAGGCCGTGCACGGAAACGAGAACGAGTTCTCGTTTTGCGAGATTTCCTCACCTCGGTCTGGCTGTCGGCCAACGGCCATCGCAGGCACGGCGAGTAGCGGCCCGGCACACTGCGTGGATGAGGCGCCGACGCAGCGGCCAGAGGAGCGACACCGACCGGATCGAAGTCTCCGACCGGATCGGGCCAGCTCGTTTGGTCGGCCTCATCTTCGTGGCCATTGTGGCGCTCGTGTTCGGCTGGGCGATCATCAAGGTGCTCAGCCCAGCGGGACTCCAACTCGGCGCCCGATCCTGGGGCAACTCCGGTGCCGACGGGGTCCTCCTCCACGCCGACGATCGCACCCTCACGGTGTCATTCACCGGCGGTGACCCCACGAGGTCGTTCGATTCCCCCTGCTGGGAGGGATACGAGGCGATCGCACAGGAGGACCCCACCACCGTCCGGCTTGAGGTCAAACGCCTCAACCACGCCATCTCCACCGGCGATCGCGCCTGCGAAAAGATGGGGTTCTCCCGCTCCGCCGACGTCACGCTCAGCCAACCGCTCGCCGGTCGAACCATCGTGGACGCGCCAACAGTGGCACCGGTCGGCCCGTTCCTGGCGTCGAGTCTTCTCACCTTCCACCCGATTCCCGATGGCTGGTCGCTCATCGACTCTCGGGGGACGCCGAACAGTTGGACACGCACGTGGGCCAACGGTCCGTTTGTGGTCGGTCCGGGCCAGCCGTTTCCGGAGATGGTCTCGTTGTCGCAGAAAACGGCGGGAACCCCGTCGGGGACGGCCCCTCCCGGGCCGCCGCCGATTGCCGTCACCGTATGCGGCAAAGCCGGCACCATCGACGGCGGATTCATGAACCGCGCACGCCGGTGGGACGAGCGGGGATCCATGATGACCCTGTTCGCCACCCACACCGGACCGGCCGGTGTGCTAGCCCCATCGTTCAGCGACGAGGAACTGCTGGCCGTCGCCGAACAGCTTCGGTAGCCAGGCCCCCGCAAGTATACGAAAGAGATTGAAAAGTCATCTCTTGACATGAATTGGGAAACGACATACGGTGACGGCACCACCCACCAACCCCGCTTCCCCGCCGAGGTGGCACCATGACCGGCATCGCCAGCGTCCCCCATCGCGCCCCTTTCGTGCCTCGCGAGCCCATGCTCTTGCACGACTACATGGAGGCCGCGCGCGCCGGCCACGACTGGGGACGGGTCGAACTCGAAGACGGCTACCTGATTCCGATGAGCACGGAGTACAACCCCCATTTCCGTACGGTGCAACAACTCCAGCACGCCCTCGATGACTTCTTCGGACGCGATCGGGTGTTCAGTTCTGGCACGCTCGGCATCGACGACCGCACCGGCTACGAACCTGACATCTGGGTGGAACGGTCTGGGGTTGCCGTCGATCCGTACCACTGGGGCTGGGCCGAAGCTCCCCAATGTGCGCTCGTGGTCGAAGTGTCGGTCACCACCGAACGCCGAGACCGCACCGCGAAGAGCGTGCGCTATGCCAGGGCTGGCATCCCCGAATGTTGGATCGTCGTGCCGAAAAAGGAGCACGACAACCCGCCCACGAAGCTCACGCGGCTCACCGACCCTTCGCACGACGGCTACCGCACCAGCATCGACCACGAACTGTCGGGTTTGGCCATCGGCTTCGATGCCACCTCCGTGCTCGGCCCCCGCCCCTGATCCTCTCGCACCGCCGCCGGCCGATGGTCAGGCCGGCCGATGGTCAGGCCGACAGGGCGGTCAGGCCGACAGGGTGCTGCGGCCGTCGGTACCCCACCAACTCGCCGTGATCTTGTGGCCGGCAATGGCGTCGAGCGGGAACAGCTGCTCGAAGCTGCGTCGATAGCCGGTCTGGGCTATGGCCCATCCCAGCTCGGTGTCGGGCTCGCGCAGGTAGACGTCGTGATAGAAGCCGGCTCCTCGCACCGCGAGGTTCCACTCGCCGATCAGCACTTCATCGTCGAACGCCCACACGCCGTGGGCCTCCTGTTCGCCCATGAACGTGATCTCGGGATGGTGGCCCCGATGGCTCGAGAGGAAGTCCTCACGACCCATGCTGCGTTCGAGGAACGCCACCACCTCTGAGCGCCCCGCAAAGGCGTAGGCCCCGCCGCCATACGACGCCACCACCTCGTCGGTCAGCAGCGCACCGAGAGCGGCCCATTGCTTTTGATCGAGAAAGCGGAAGTAGCGGTACTTCAGCTGGTGGATCGCCTCGATCGCCAACAGGTCATCGACCGAGCTCGCCCGCCGACCGCCGGCCGGAATGACCGTCATGCCGCCACCGGCCTGCCGCGACCGGTCATGCCGCCACCGGGCCGGCCGCCGACGCCAGCCCCAATGCGTTTTCGCGCATGATGCGCCGAACATCGTCGGGTGAGAATCCGGCGAGGTCGTCCACGAAGGCCGAGGGCTCGGCCAGCCCCTCGGCGTGGGGCCAATCAGAGCCGAAGAGCACGTGGTCGGCGCCGATCGTGGCGGCGAGCCCGGCGATGTCGTCTTCGTAGTAGGGGGCGACCCAGACGTTGCGACGGAGTTGCTCCACGGGGTCGCCTTCGAATGACGACGGAGTCTGGGCGTAGGCCTTGGCCAGCTTCTTCACCAGTGGCCCCACCCACTCGGAGCCGCTTTCGATGGTGGCGACGTGCAACGAGGGATGGCGGGCAAACACCCCGTGGCAGATCAGCGCCGCCGTCAGGTCCATGATCGGTCGCTCGCTCGCCACGATCGAACGGAACGGTGTGCGCCGAAAGGCCTCCATCTCGGCTGGCTCGCCCCAGTGTTCGGCGTAGATGCCGTAGCCGCTGTCGCCGGAGTGAAACGCCACGAGCACGCCCGCTTCGGCCAGCGCGTGCCACATCGGGTCGTAACGCGGGTCGCCGGGTGACCGCCAGCCCGACGGGGCCATCACGGGTGCGGCGCGCAGCACCACTACTCGCGCCCCGTTCACCACCGCCCATCTGGCCTCGTCGATGGCCTGGTCCGGGTCGAGCAGCGTGAGGTACGGAGCGGCGAAGATCCGGTCGGCGTGGGCGAATCCCCAGTCGTCGGCCAGCCACCGGTTGAAGGCCCGGAAGCTGGCGTGAGCAGCGTCGACGTCGTGCACCAGCGCCTGCTCGATGCCGACCCCGAGCGTGGGGAAAAGGAAGCACCCATCCATGCCTTGAGCGTCCATCACGGACAGCCGGGCGGTGGGCTCACGGTACGCCGGCGAGATCGGATCGAGATCGCCGAACGCTGAGCGGATGTCGTCCCCGGCAAGCTTGCCCCGGAAGTAGGCGTCGAGGGCCCCGGGCCGAGCGACAGGATCGAACTGCGGGTTCGGGATGAAGCGGCACACGGACCCACCGATCAGGAGACGTTGCCGTCCGTCGATCGTGGCCCACTGGGCACCCCGCTTGTGGAAGGCGGGTTCCCGATGACGGGTGAAGGCGTCGACCGCCTCGTAGTAGTGGTTGTCGGCGTCGAACATGCCGAACCCGAGAGCAGACGTGGCGGCCATCCCCGAAGGCTACCGCCAAACTGGAACACGTTCTTGTTGGCGGGCAGCGAGCAGCGGCCTGCGCGGTTCGAGGCCCGCTTACCGAGCCTCAAACCGCCTACACGCAGATGGTTCAGCCTTGGTGTTGCTCGCGAGCGGCCACCGCACGACTCTCGGCGAAGAGCGACTCGGTGCTCCAAACGGCCGAGAGCTTGGGGCCCTCGTCCTCGCTTTCGTCGAGTTTGGTAAGGTCGAGCTTGGAGGTGACGGAATCTTCCATCACGCGATTGCGCCAGGCGGCGTACTTGGCTTGACGTTCCGAAAAGGGCGCGTCGGTCATAGTGGGCGTCCCCCCTTGACTGGTGGTTGGATGGGTTGTGTGACCCGTATGTCGCATCCGGAAGGTGCATTACCGGTGTAGGTCAAACGGACTATCGACCACCGTACAGCGTGACTGAAGGGAGAAGTCTGATTTCCCCAGGATTCATCGGGAATGGCTGAGGACTCGCCACAGGCCCGTGCGTTCACGGATGCTCTGGCCTGGCGAGGTCCGTCGGTAACATCGTCGTCTTCCATGACCCCGCTCCCCTCCCCTCGCCTGCCGTTGCGCAGCCGTGCCGCCGTTGCCGCCGGACGAACCGTTGCCGGGGCTTCGAAGGTCGCCGGCATGGGCACGGGCAGCGTGGTCGGAGGCAACGTCGCCCTTCGCCTCGATCCGCGCCTCCTCGCCCGGCTCACTGCCGGCCGTCGGGTCGCCGTCGTGAGCGGCACGAACGGCAAGACCACCACCACCGCGCTCCTCACGGCCGCGCTCGCGCTCGACGGGCCCGTGGTGTCGAACTCGCTCGGTGCCAACATGCCACCTGGCATCGTGGCAGCACTCGGGGGTGCCGACCCACATGCCGCCACCGCCCTCGAAGTGGACGAACGATGGTTGCCGGCGGTCCTCGAACACACTCCCAACGCCGTCGTTCTCCTGCTCAACCTGAGTCGCGATCAACTCGATCGTTCACACGAGGTCCGCAAGATCGCCGACACGTGGCGCACGATGTTCGAGATGCTCGCCGTCGGTGCCGTGGTGGCCAACGCCGACGACCCGCTCGTGGTGTGGGCAGCCACGCCGGCAGCGCGGGTGATCTGGGTCGGCACGGGCGCGTGGTGGACGCTCGACGCCGCCGGCTGCCCGTCGTGCGCGGGTCGCATCGAGTTCTCCAACGACGGTCGGTCGTGGGCCTGCGGATCGTGCGAGTTCCGAAGACCTGAGCCCGCATGGTCGTTGCGTGAGCATCGCGGCACCTTTTCTGTTGATCCGACCCACGGTGAGCCCATCGCCCTCAACCTCTCCCTTCCGGGACGTGCCAACGCCGCCAACGCCGCGATGGTCGTGGCGGCCAGCGCCGATCTCGGCCTTCGCCCGACCGAGGTTGCGGCCGCCCTCGGTGGCCTTCGATCCGTGGCCGGCCGATACCGAACCGCCGCGATCGGCGGGGCCGACGTGCGCATGCTTCTGGCCAAGAATCCCGCCGGATGGCAGGAAGCGATCGACATGGTGGGTCCACCGCCAACGCCGCTGATCGCCGCCATCAACGCTCGGATTGCCGATGGTCGTGATCCGTCATGGTTGTGGGACGTGCCCTACGAACGGCTGGCGGGCCGGTTCGTCGTGGCCACCGGCGAACGCCGACATGATCTCGCCGTCCGGCTTCGTTATGCCGGCATCGACCACGACGTGGCCGACACCCTTCCCGATGCCGCCACCATGGCCGCCAACCACGCCCCCGAGGGACGGGTCGATCTCATCGCCAACTACACGGCCTTTCAGGACTACCTCGACGAGGTGGGCCGTGAGTAACGACCCCGTACGCATCGTGGTGCTCTTCCCCGATCTTCTCGGCACCTATGGCGACGGCGGCAACGGGCTCGTGCTGCATCGCCGGCTCCAGTGGCGCGGCATCGCCAGCGAACTCATCGACATCCACTCGGGTGAACCGGTGCCGGAAGACGGGCACCTCTACCTCCTCGGCGGTGGCGAGGATGCGCCCCAGATCGAGGCAGCGCGTGCCCTCGGCACGGATGGGCCGGTGCACCGAGCGATCGGTCGAGGCGCCGTTGTGCTCGCTGTCTGCGCCGGCATGCAGATCGCCGGCACGTCGTTCCCCGATAGCGAGGGTGGAGCTCGCGACGGTCTCGGGTTGCTCGATTGCGTCACCGTCAAGACCACCGAACCCCGTGCCGTGGGAGAATTGCTCGTGGATGTCGACCCTGCGTTCCACCTGCCACCGCTCACGGGGTTCGAGAATCACGGGGGCCGCACCCGCCTCGGGCCCACCGCCCGTACCCTCGGCCGAGTTCGCGCTGGTGTCGGCAACGGCGACGGTTCGGAAGGCGTGGTCTCGGGTCCGTCTGGATCGGAGGCGGCGGGAGGTGGCGGGCCAGGCACCGTGGTCGGCACCTACCTCCATGGCCCGGTGCTCGCTCGCAACCCGGCGTTGGCCGACCTCTTGTTGGCCTGGGCCCTCGACCAACCAGTCACCGACCTCGCACCGCTTCTCGAACCCGACGCCGAGGCCGAGGCCCTGCGCGCCGAACGTCTCCTCGCCGTCGAGCGGGGCAACCTCGACGGCGTCGCCCGGCGCACCTGGCGCGATCGCCTCACCGGGAGAAGCTGAACCCATGTCCCACCGCGTCCGCGTGTGTTTCGTGTGCCTCGGCAACATCTGCCGGTCGCCCACCGCCGAGGCGATCTTCGCCCACCAGGTTGCCGCCGCCCGGCTCGCCGCGCAGATCGACATCGACTCCGCCGGCACGGCCGCCTACCACATCGGCGATCAACCCGACCGCCGGGCCACGGCCGAAGCCCAGCGCCACGGCGTGGCCATGGTGAGCCGTGGCCGGCAGTTCCGGCGGGGCGACTTCGAACTTTTCGACTACGTGCTGGCGATGGACGAGGCCAACCAGAGCGATCTGCTCGACCTCGCCAGCACCCCCGATCAGCGGGCCAAGGTGCATCGCCTACGGGAGTGGGATCCACGCTCCACCGGCCCCCACGATCTCGACGTACCCGACCCGTATTACGGCGGCGCCGATGGGTTCGCCGACGTGTTCACGATGGTGGAGCGCTCTTGTGCGGGACTGCTGGCACACGTCGTCACCAGCCACCACCTCACAACGGAATGAGGGCGCTGCCGCCGCCCGGATCGAAGTGACCGAGTTGCTCGAGCTGGCGAACGCCCTGGGTCAACGCTTCGACGTGGGCAGTTTGCAACTCACATGGGTCTCCGGTGGCGACACGGCCAGCGCGTACCGGGTGCAGCTCGACGACGGGCGAATCCTCTTCGTGAAGCACGTCCGCCACTCCAAGTCATCGGTCGACGTTGCCAGCGGCACGGTTGACGACGTCAGGGCCGGGATGTTCGAGGCCGAACACCGAGGGCTCGAGTTGCTCGGATCGACGGGCGTCGTGCCGGTACCCGAGGTGATCGCCTGGTCGGATGAGTCGCCCGCGTTTCTTGTTCTGGCGTGGATCCACTCCGCCCCGCCCGCCGTCGACCACGACGAAACACTCGGTCGCTCCCTCGCCGCACTCCACACGGCTCCGTTCCCGAACTTCGGGCTCGACCACCACAACTGGGTCGGCTCGGTTCAGCAGCTCAACACCCCCGTTCCTACGTGGCCCGAGTTCTTCGCTGTGCGTCGCTTGATCCCGCTGTTCACCGCCGCCGTAGCTGCCGGCGCAGTCGATCCGGCCGGTCGAATCACCCTCGACCGCGTGATCCACCGACTGCCTGCACTGTGCGGTCCACCAGAAGCCCCGGCGCTTCTCCACGGAGACCTCTGGGCCGGCAACGCCATCACGGATGCCAGCGGCAACCCGGTTGTCATCGACCCCGCCGTCTACGGCGGCCACCGGGAAATCGACCTGGCGATGATGCGCCTCTTCGGGGGCTTCTCGGCGCGGGTGTTCGACGCCTACGCCGAGGCGTCACCCCTCGCCGACGGGCATGCCGAGCGGGTGGCGCTCTATCAACTCCCGCCGCTTCTCGTGCACGCAGTCCTCTTCGGCGCGGGCTTCGGCGAGCGAGTTGTCGAGGTGCTCCGCCGCTACGCCTGATCAGCCTCCCGGCGTTGTGCCTCGGGCGCACTCGATTCCCGTGCGGCGAGGTCGATCGCGACCGGGAGGGCCGAGTCGCGCCAGGACGCCAGCCCGGGGTTCCGCAGTTCGTACTTGGCGAAAACGGCCTCCCGGGCGAACCGCTCCTCTTCTGCGCCGATCGCCTCACCGGAGAGAAGGCCAGGGCCAGGGCCGGCCGAGACCCCGACCATGCGCGCGTTCGCCCCAAACGTGACCCCCATCCGGCGCAGCGAACATCGCGGCTCGGCAACGAGGTTCGCCACCCAATCCGAACGGGTACCGCCACCGGCGAGGAGGTACAAGCTGCGCCCGTCGAGCGATTCGGCGTACCAGATCTCGATCTCGTGCGGCCGCCCGCTGCGCCGACCGGTGGTGGTCAGGTACACGAAGTCATCGGTTCGCTCACGTTTCGGTACGGGTGAAGGATCCATCACCAGCCAGTTTGCTCCGCCGTGACCTCAGGAAGCCGCAGGGGAAACGGGACAGGCGGCGTTCGCTCATGACCAACGCGACCGTCATCGTGGTCGGACATGCCCCATGCTGGGAGCCACCCTCGTCCGCACGCCCGCGTGTGCATCGGACCAGTGGGGCATGTCGTTGGTTTCTGACGGGGCGTCAGCTCGCGGCTACGGTGCCGCCATGAAACTCGGATTGATGTGGGGTTACTGGGGGCAATTGCCTCCGCCGGACGTGATCGAAATCACCCAGGCCGCCGAGGCCAGCGGGTTCGATTCGGTGTGGACCGCGGAGGCGTGGGGTTCCGACGCCTTCACGCCACTCGGCTGGATCGCCGGCCAAACGTCCACCATCAAGCTCGGCACCTCCGTGGCGCAGCTCTCTGCTCGCACGCCCACCGCCACGGCCATGGCGGCGATCACGCTCGACCACATCTCCAACGGTCGGTTCCAGCTCGGGCTCGGCGTGAGCGGGCCGCAGGTGGTGGAAGGCTGGTACGGCCGACCGTCCGACAAACCGCTGGCTCGCACCCGCGAATACGTCGAGATCGTGCGACGGGTCATCGCCCGAGAAGAGCCGCTCGATTTCCAGGGCGAGTTCTACCAGCACCCCTACAACGGTCCGGGGTCCACCGGCTTGGGCAAACCCCTCAAATCGATCACCCACCCGCTGCGCCGCAACCTGCCGATCTACCTCGGCGCCGAAGGCCCGAAGAACGTGGCCCAGACCGCCGAGATCGCCGACGGCTGGCTGCCGCTCTACTACTCGCCGTTCCACCAGGACGTGTACACCGAACCCCTCAGCAAGGCCGGACCCGACTTCGACGTCGTGGCCGGCGCCATCATCAACATCACCGACTCGGTGGAGGATGGCCTCGCCGCAGTGAAGATGATGCTGGCGTTCTACATCGGCGGCATGGGCGCCAAGGGCCAGAACTACCACACCAAGTTGATGGGCCGTTTCGGCTTCGAGGAGGAGGCCCTGGCGATCCAGGACGCCTTCTTCGAGGGCCGCCGCGACGACGCCATCAAACTCGTCCCCGAGGAGTTCGCCGACGCCATCTCGCTCGTCGGTCCGAAGGAGCGCATCAAAGAGCGTCTTGCCGCCTGGGACGACAGCCCCGTGTCCACCCTGCTGGTGTACTCGCCCGGCTCGGCCCACAAGGTGCGGGAAATCGCGGAGCTGGTCCTGGGCTGACGCCAGTTGGTCTTGGGCGTATCACGCGTGCGGCTCGACGAAGATCCACCGGTCTTTGCACACTGCACCAGACCGGTAGCCACCGCCGTGGCATGCTGACGTCATGTCTCTCGCGGTACAAACCAGGCGCCGGGGCCGCTCGTCCCGGCCCGTCGCCATCCTGGTCGCCCTCGGCCTCAGCGCTGCCGGCGCCTGTTCGAAAAAGCAGGAGCCCTACGCCAATACACCGACCCCAACGTTCGACGGCGCCCAAACCGGCGGCACCAGTGCGCCCACCACTACGGCGGCCCCGGGAACCAACGCCGTCTACGCCCCCCAGAAGCCCTGCAAGGTGGAGGGGTTGCCGAAGATCGATCCCACGAATCCGAACCGGACGCAGAACTACGACTGCGGCACGCTCTCGGTCCCCGAGGACCGTGCCAAGCCCAACGGCAAGAAGATCAAACTTCAGGTGGTCGTGCTGAAGTCGGCGAACCCGACACCCAAACCCGATCCGATCGTGTACCTCGAGGGAGGCCCCGGCGGCTCCGCGTTGGCTCGGGTGGAGAGTTGGGTGCGCGAGTTCAAGCCGCTGCTCGCCGAGCGAGACGTGATCATGATGGACCAGCGCGGCACGGGGTACTCCGAACCCACGGTGTCGTGCACCTATGAGGAGCAGCGGGCCGGCAGCACGGAAACGCAGGTCGAAACGCTCGCCAAGTGTCACGACCGGCTGGCAGAAGACGAGTTCAACTTCAAGGCCTACAACACCCGCTCCAACGCCGCCGATTTCGCCGATCTGCGGGCAGCATTGAAGCTCACCGAATGGAACCTGTTCGGCGTGTCGTACGGCACCCGCCTCGCCCTCCAGATGATGAACGACAGCCCCGCGGGGATCCGCAGCGCCATCATCGACAGCAACTTCCCTGCGGGCGTGGAGTTCTTCAAAGAGATTCCGGCCAACGCCGTCCGGTCGTTCAAGGCCGTGTTCGATGCCTGTGCCGCCGACGCCACGTGTGCCGGCGCCAACCCCGACCTCGAAGGATCGCTGGCCACCGCGATCGAGAAACTCGACAAATACCCCCTCCGAGACAACAACCCATTCAAGGCACGCGAAGCCAAACACCGGCAGTTCGATGGCGCCGCCTACGCCAGCTTCCTGTTCACCGTGCTGTACGACTCGAAGGCCATCCAACTGCTTCCCTATCTCATCACGGCCGCAGCGAAAGGCGATCCGATCGACGCCCTCATCGACTACTTCCCGGGAGGTGGTGGACGTGACGATGGTCGCCCCACCTTCGCCGACGGTTTCTACTTCACGGTCACGTGCGCCGAACTCGGGGCCCCGTCGGATCAGATAGCGATGGAGGCCATCGTGCCGCCGATCGACGTCCGAATCCGCAACGCGTTTGTGCTCGATCAGTTGCAGAGCTTCGAGGTGTGCAAACGCTGGAACATCCCCCCCTCGGAGGTGAACCTTCCCACGGTGGATATCCCCACGTTGGTGTTTGCGGGCTCGTTCGACCCCATCACTCCGCCATCTTGGAGTCAGAAGGCCAAGGCCGCCCTCCCCAAGTCTCGGTACGTCGAGATCGAAGGCGCCGGCCATGGTGCCTACTTCACCGGCCCGTGCGCCGAAGGCATCGCTGTGTCGTTCCTCAACGATCCCGCGAACCTCGGCGGTGAAGGCGGATGCCCGCCAGTTACCAAGTTCACGAACCGACCGCTCGGAACGTACTGACCTCCCCACTCCAAGGAGTGTTGCCATGACCCTCACCGAAATCGGCTTGCCGACCATTGCTCCAGCGTCGGACGACCCCTACCTCACCGGTTCCTACGCACCCGTCCTCACGGAGATCGACACCGAGCTATCGGTCATCGGGGAGCTCCCGGCCGATCTCACCGGGACCTTCGTGCGAACCGGGAGCAATCCCCGATTCACCCCGAAGGGTCGCTACCACTGGTTCGATGGCGACGGCATGCTCCATGCCACGGCGTTCGACGGCGGGGCGACACCACCTCGGTATCGCAACCGTTGGGTCCGCACCGAGTCGTTCGTCGCCGAAGACGAACCGCAACGCTGCCTCGCCGGCGGCATCCTCGAGCCACCGGACTTCCATCGGCCCAGTGGCCCCTACAAAGACACCGGCAACACGGACCTCGTCGTGCACGACGGTCGACTGCTCGCCCTCTGGTGGCTTTCGGGCAAGGCCCATCAGATCGACTTGCCGTCGCTCGACACCGTTGGCGTTCACGACTTTCGCGGGTCGCTCCGCTCGAACATCGCCGCCCATGCCAAAAGTGATACAGCCACCGGCGACCTCTGTTTCATCGACTACTCCCCCCTTCCCCCGTACCTTCGCTACGGGGTTGCGGGGGACGACGGGCGAGTCGACCATCTCGTCGACATCGAACTGGACGGCCCCCGTCTCCAACACGACATCGCCATCACGCCGAACTACTCCCTGCTGTTCGACATGTCGATGATGTGGGACCCCGACGCGCTCGCCCGAGCGAAGGTGCGCCTGCGTTTCTTTCGTGACGTACCGTCCCGCATCGGTGTGATCCCCCGACGAGGGGGAAACGCCGATGTCCGCTGGTTCGAGGTGGAGCCGTTCTTCTGTTACCACACGATCGCGGCATGGGAGGAGGGCACCGAGGTGGTGCTGGTTGGATGCCGGATCGACGAGCCGTTCGGGGCTGAAGGCGACGGGCTACCGCCGGCTCCCCGGATCGCCAACCTGCGGCTCGAGCCCTACCTGTGGGAATGGCGGCTCGACCTCGCCACCGGCGTCGCCTGCGAGCGACAGCTCGACGACACCATGACCGAGTTCCCTCGCATCAACGATCACGCGCTCACGGCGCCCGACGGCGCCCGATTCGCCTACGCACCCGTCGTGGCACCCGAGATCCCCACCCTCCAGTTCGAGGGGATGATCAAGTACGACGTGCGCACGGGAACCCATCTCGATCGTTTCACCTACCCGGCCGGTTGGTTCGGCGGCGAGACCTGTTTCGCACCCGCCGACGGTGCCACGGCAGAGGACGACGGCTACGTCCTCACCTACGGTGCCGAGCTGGCCACCGGCAACTCCGAGCTGTGGGTGTTCGACGCTCGCAGCGTTGGTGATGGGCCGATGGCGCGCCTCCCCATCCCCCAACGCGTGCCCACCGGCTACCACACCCGTTGGGTACCGCAGTAGTTGCCGAACTGGTCACACTTTTTGTCGTTCCAACGACGAAAAGTGTGACCAGTTCGGCGTTTCGGCGGGCTTTGGGCGGCGGGCTTTGGGCGGCGGGCTTTGGGCAGGGTCAGCGGCCGGTGAAGACGGCGGGCCGCTTCTCGAGGAACGCCTTCGGACCCTCCTTGGCGTCGTCACTGGCCATCACCACCATGCCGATCTCCATCTCCTTGGCGAACGCTTCCGTCTCCGACACGCCGTCGGCGGCCAACACCGCGGCCTTGATCCCCTGCACGGCGAGCGGGCCGTTGGCGGCGATCTTCGCCGCCAACTCGAGTGCCTTGTCGAGCGCCGCGCCATCCTTCGTGACGTGGTTGATCAGTCCCCACTTCTTGGCCTGTTTCGGCGTGATGGGGTCGCCCACCAACAGCAGTTCCATGGCGTTGGCGTAGCCGATCTGACGGGGAAGCCGGATCGTCGATGCGCTCATCGGGAACAGTCCGCGTCGCACTTCACTGATGGCGATCTCCGCACTCTTGCCGGCCACCCGAAGATCGGTGGCCTGGAGGATCTCCGTACCGCCGGCGTAGCAATAGCCCTCGATCGCGGCGATCAGCGGCTTCTTCGTGCGGTACTCCTTGAGAAAACCCTTGAAGATGAGTCCAAAGTCGGCCTTGATCCGCTCTTCGTACACGTTCTCGGTGGGCTTGCCACTCAACAACGCGCCGACCAGACGATCGAGATCCGCTCCGGCGGAGAAGTGGCCACCGGCCCCGGTGAGTACGGCAACGCGCACGTCGGGGTCGGCATCGATCATGTCCCACGCATCGGCGAGCAGGCACAACATCTCGGCGTTGAAGGCGTTGCGTTTTTCGGGCCGGTTCAGGGTGACCGTGACGATGTGTTCGGCACGGTCGATCATCACTGCGGGTTCGGTCATGGGACGCTCCTCGGGAGGTTCGGGCCTCGCTTCGGCCGCCCGGGCAGCCTAGACACCCACCTGACGCCTCGTCAGATTCGGGTGGAGGAACGCGTGCACCAGTGGTCCGCCTTCGGCGTAGCGCCGAGCCATGGTCGACGAGCACCCACCGCGAGGGCCGCTGCTCCTCCTCGAAGCGGCCACCCTGGCATCGGGAACCGGGAACGGCATGGTCGCGGTGGTGTTCCCGTGGCTCGCACTCGAACAAACCGGCAGTGCCACCGGCGCCGGCATCGTGGCATCAGCCACCGCACTACCCCTCCTGCTTTCGTCGCTCGTCGCCGGAAGCATCATCGACCGGATCGGTCGCCGCCGCTCCGCCATCGTGAGCGACGTGCTCTCCGGTGTCTCCGTGGCCGCGATCCCCGTCGTCAACCATTTCTTCGGACTGAGTGTGGCATCGCTCGTCGCGTTCGCGGTGCTCGGTGCGATTTTCGATCCCGCTGGATTCAGCGCTCGTGAGGCGATGCTTCCCGATGTGGCGGCGGCAGCCGCATCCCCGCTCGAGCGCGTGAACGGTATCCACGAGGCGGTGTGGGGCGTGGCGTTCGTGGTGGGGCCGGGGCTCGGCGGCATCCTCATCGGCACCATTGGCGCCGCCGCGGCGATGGGGGTCGCCGGCGTGGGTTTCGGCATCTCATCGCTGCTGATATGGCGGCTGCACCTCGCCGGCCTCGAAGGGCACGGAGGCCCGACACGCGCCTCCCCGACCTTGACCAAGTCCGCCGCCTCACCGCTGCGGCACCAACTCTGGGCCGAGACAAAGGAAGGGCTTCGGATCGTTTGGCATGGCCGTCTGTTGCGATCGGTGCTCCTCCTGAGCGCCGGACTGCTCGCGGCGTACCTACCGATCGAGGCCGTGCTGTTCCCGGTCTACTTCGAGAACCAAGGCCGGCCCGAACGCATGGGCTTCGTCATCACGGCGTTCAGTGCCGGCGGGATCGCCGGTGCCCTCCTCTACGCCACGGTGGGCCACCGCCTTCCCCGCCGACGGTGTTTCGTAGGGTCCACCGTGCTCGCCGGCATCGGGTTGGCGGCCATGTCGTTCCTGCCCTCCTATCCGGTGCTCCTGGCAATGGCGCTGTTCGTAGGCATCGCCTATGGCCCGATCAATCCGCTCGTGAACCTCGCCGTGCAGACTCGAACACCGATCCATGCCCGCGGTCGTGCCACCACCCTCATGAACAGCGCGGGCTACGCCGCCGGCCCCATGGGCTTCATCCTCGTCGGTCCGCTGGTCGAAGCCGTGGGCATCGAGCGCACGTTCCAGATCGTGGGCGCCGCCGTCCTCGTCGTCGCGTTGTTCTCGATCCCGTCCAAGGGCCTACGCGAGTTCGACACCTGACCTGCGGCTCTGTCAGGAGTTGACGGAGGTGGTGGCGAAGGTGCCTCCCACCATGAGCCAACGAGCGGCGAGGAAACGTTCGTCGGCCACGCTGATCACCTGATCGACCGTGTCTTCGTCGGCCACCGAGATGGCAAGGTCCTCACCATCACTGCGAATCGCCAAATCGTCGTCGACGAATCGACAGAGCGAGCTGTCGAGACTGCCGAGCAACGAATCGGCACAGTGGGTGAGGAAGTCGATCGGACCCGGTTGAAGACGGAACTCGCGGAGTCGCCAGTGGACGGCTTTGGTCTGATCGTGCACAACTCGGATTCGGTCGTCGGCCCGAAGCGTGGCGTTGGCCACCACCTCATTGGCCCGCGCCACATCGAGGAAACCGATGGCCTCGTTCAGCAGATCGGTATCGGCGAGGGCGTCGTAGTCCGGTAGATCCGTGATCCCGAGCGCCCAAACCAGCACCGCGAGCCCTTCGATTCGCCAGGCGGCATCAACGGCGCGTCGAGCGTCGATCATCTCGACGCCCGCCTGGAGAAGCTGCCATTCGTCGGGCTCGAGCTCGTCGTCGAGGCCGTGCACCTCGATCGCCCAGCGCTCAATCCGCGACCGCTCCCCCTCCTGGTCGACCTCTTCCGGATCGTCCTGCTCAAGGAACGCTCTGCTACACACCGCCGCCAATGCCAAGGCACGAAGGGCCACCCGACGAGGCGACGGACCAGACATGCGGAGGTCGACCTCCACAGGCGGTGGCACGGGCATCGGTGGCGTAGGTGCGGCGTCCACAACCGGCTCCGGATCGGCCAACACGACCGCCGGCTGCTCGGCGGTCGCCAATGCCAGCGCTTGGGCGGCGAGGCGTTCTACCGACGCCAACGTTTCCTCCTCGACGTTACGGGCGGCGTCCTCGCCCGTTTCGGGCCCGTCGGTAGGACCGGCGACGAGAACCACCGGCTCGATCCGAAGTGGGGGTACGACGGCGTCGGGATGCGGACCAGATTCACCCACCAACAACCGTCCGCTGGCGTCTCGCAAGCCCGACGGCGTGAAGATCAAGGCGTCGAGATCGGCCGCCAGCGTGTAGAGCACGCTCAACCGGGGATCGTCTTGGGCCGACAGTTCGAGGTCGAGCCGGCACGACAGCGCGGTCGCGTAGGCCGACTGCATTCGCGCCAACACGGAAAACGTGGACTCCGTTCGCTCGTGTACGGGCAGCGGACCGAAATAGGCCCGCAGTCCGGCGAGCTGACGAGCCCAGTCTTCGCCGTCGTAGTAGTCGGGCGCGTGGTTGAACCGCAGGGGCCAACGATCGAGCGCGCCGTCGCCATCGATGTCGGCATCCTCTGGGGCGAGCGGGAAGGTGGCCGACCGCCACTCCCCACGCGCCGGCTCGATGTCGACGATGAGCTGTGGCTCGATCGCCCGCATGGCTTCGAGCACGTGGGCCGCCGACGCCACCGGCGTGAAGATCGAGACGGGTTCCACAGCCATACGGATCAGCCCTCGTCCGACAACGACGCCAGCAACGTGGGCAGTTTCGGCACGAGACCCATGAGCGCAACCAAGAAGCCCCCACCGTCAGGAACGAGCCGATCAGAGAGCAGCCCCACAGCAAACACCGTGCGCAGCAAGAGCACCACCTCCACCGGCGGCGCCAGGTTGTGCTTCAGCATCAACCGCACGGCCTCGTTCACGGCGCCCAAAAGCCCGGACTCCCCGCCCATCATGATGGCGCTGAACTCCAGCGCCTTGGCGGAAGACAGCTCCTCGATCAGAGCATCCACATCAAGCCCGGGGGGCACGGCACCGGCAATCCGCATGGCCTCCACTTGGCCGGCGGCATCGCCGGAGAACAACGACTTGAGGAACATGATCCCGGCCGTGCGCAACTGTGGCGAAAGGTGACCCACCACACCCGCCCGGTTGAGGGTAAGCCCGCCCTCGGCGTCGACGGAGAGATGCCCCACCGACGGATCGGCCCAAAAGGTGCCGTAGACCAACGCTGCTTCCAGGGTGATCGCGGTGACGGCGGTGATCGCGCTGACGGGATCGGCGAGTTCGCCACGGAACTGATCGAGCGGCACGCCGGGCACCCGGGCGGTGGCAAGGACTCGTTCGCTGGCGTAGTCGGGAATGGGGCGAGCGACAGCCAAACCATGGAGGCCGAGATCCTCCACGATCATCGCCAACTCCACGAGGTCGAGCGCCTCGAATCGCAGGTCGACCGCTTCGAGCGCCATCCGACCGATGAGCTCCACGAACCCCATCGGGCCCATGCCCATCCCGCCGGCATCGGGAGCCAAGCGCTGGCCAGCCGCGGCGAGCGTGGCCATCATGCGCAGGTCGTGCCCGAGATCGCTCGCCACACCGGGACGACGAATGCGTACGTCGATCTCACGCCCATCGGGGAGCTTGGCGTGGCGCACCTCGCTCACGGGGCCCGAGGTGAACGGCGCCGACTCGAGCCCTTCGATCGCCCCGACCGAACGCCGGACGATGCTGCGAGCGGTGGTGGGCATGAGGCTGGCCGGGGTGATGGACCGGCCGGCCAACTCGTCGCGCAACATCTCCGGGAACAGCGTGCCGCTGCCTTCAATGATGCGCGCCACCTCCGCCGAGGCCGGACCGCCGAGGGCGAGTTGGTCCACGAAACCTTCGATGGCCATGTCTCGTGCCGCAACCTTGGGATCTCCGCCGCCGATGAGATCGGCCACCGTGCCCGGGAGCCGGGTGATGGTGCGCACGGTGCGCGACACGCCGAGCGCCACCGCGTGACGCCCCAACCGGGCCGGGCCGACCGGACCCGGACGGGAGGCCTCTCGGGCGGCGTCGTGCAGGGCGAGCCTCCTCGTCCCATTGTCGGATTCCCACCGTGCCACGGCCTCGGCCAGGCCAGGCTCTGCCGCCACCCACGAAGAGGAGGCGGCGCGTTCGGTGAGGCTGCGTTGTGGTTCCACGGCTCCCCTTCGACAGACCCGTCGCCGCGGTGCGACGGTGCGCCAGCACGCTACCCGCGTCAGTCGATCCGCTCACCCTTCGCCCTCCCCGCCCGACGGAGGTAGCGAAATATGACACTCCGTCAGATTCGGGGCATCATGGCGCAGAACGCGACGGCGATCGAGGGGGAGAAACTGATGAGCAGCACCAGCAGAGGCGACCATCCCGTCAACGAAGCTCTCCGGCTCACCGACGGCGCGTTCTACGCCCGCGAGCCCGAACCCCACTACGCGTGGATGCGAAAAAACGCTCCCGTGTACTGGGATGAGCTCGGCAACGTGTGGGGGATCACCCGTTACGACGATGTTCGGGCCGTCTCCAAAGACCCGTCGACCTTCAGCAACGCCGGGGGAATCCGGCCGGGTTATCCCGCGCTGCCGATGATGATCGACATGGACGACCCGGAGCATTGGAACCGGCGCAAGCTGGTGAACCGGGGCTTCACGCCGAAACGGGTGCGGGAGCAGGAGCCGGCCATCCGATCAGTCTGCGACGAGATCATCGACGCCGTCTGCGAACGCGGGGAGTGCGACCTCGTGGCCGACATCGCGGCGCCACTTCCGATGATCATGATCGGCGACGCCCTCGGCGTGCGGCCAGAACACCGGGCCGACCTGTTGCGGTGGAGCGACGAGATGGTGAAAGGCCAAAGCCTCACCGCGACCGACGAGATGATGATCGACGCCGCCAACGCCTATGGCGCTTACACGGCCTACGCCCACGAGGTGATTGCCGACCGCCGAAATGCGCCGGTCGACGACCTCATGAGCATCCTTGTGCACGCCGAGGTCGACGGCGACCGGTTCAGCGACGATGAGTTGGTCCATGAATCGCTGCTGATCCTCGTGGGTGGCGACGAGACCACACGGCACGTGGTGAGTGAAGGGATGTTCCAACTCCTTCGTCACCCCGACCAGCGGGCCGACCTGGCCGGCGATACATCCCTCCTTCCCGGAGCGGTGGAGGAGATGCTGCGGTGGGTGTCGCCGATCAAGAACATGGCCAGGACCGTCACCCGCGACACCGAACTGCGCGGGCAACAACTCCACGAGGGCGACGAACTGCTGCTTCTGTACGCCTCAGCCAACCGGGACGAGGCCGTGTTCACGAACCCGCATCAGTTCGACATCCGTCGTACCCCCAACGACCACGTGGCCTTCGGCTTCGGCTCGCACTTCTGCCTGGGCAACAGCCTGGCCCGCCTGGAGATCCGGATCATGATCGAGCGCCTCCTCGAGCGCCTGCCGGACCTCACGCTCGCCTTGCCCGACGGTGCGTCCGGTCCCGAGATGCGTCCGGCCAACTTCATCTCCGGCCCCGAGACGCTCCCGGTGAGGTTTTCTCCGGCCCCGCCGCTGCCGGTGAGGTGACGATCACGTACGCAGTGGGCTGACGATCACGTGCGCACGACGGAGATCCGCGAGGCGTCGGATGGAGGTCGCGCCCGTACGAGCCACCTGATATCGGGGCAGGCCACTCGTGACGATGATCGAGGTCGCGCCCACAGCCCTGCGTACAACGGAAGCATCGATCGGGTCCGAGGTGAGCGCCTCTCGGGAGTTCACCAACTCGGCGAGCGATGCGATCGAACTCGCCGAGTCGCAGGTGCCTGAGGGCCTGCGCCAGCCGAGCCTGGTTGGGTGTTCCCGTCCACACCTGCGCCACGGCGCGAGCGGGGGCGACCACGTCCAGACTCAGGTCACAAGCGGCATCGAGAACGAGCCGATCTGTCAACGGGGACGAAGCTCGCGACGCGCGTGACGCCGCACGATATCGGTGCACTCACCCGGGGTGAGGTCTGGCGGCCCGAGCCGATCGGTAGCCTCACCCCGTCATGTCTTGTCGGACCCAAACCTCTGCCCCCGGCCACCGTGTGTGCCGGCAAGGTCGGGCCCGACGGGCGCTTCTCGCCACGGCGGTCGCAATGGTCGTGGGTCTCGGCGTCGCGTGCACCGGTGCGAACCTGCCCGATGCCACGGTTTCTCCGACCACGGCTGGAACCGGGTCCCTGGCCACCACCCCGGCCACCGGGGGGACCACCACACCCGCCACCGGCGTTCCCACGAGCGCAGCGGTGGCCCCATCGCTCGAAACCGGGGGCACGCTGGTGATCAGCGGCGGACCCATTGGTGGCACCGGTAACGAGGGTCCCGGGCTTCGCATCGAGACCAGCACAACCACGCTTCCGCGCCGACCCGCCACCACGGTTCCGCCACCACTTGGTGCGGTGAACCGTCCTTTCGCGGTCGGCAACATGCAGACCACCTTCACCGATTCCGGCCGGCCTGCCGGCTCGAATCCCGTGCGCACCCTCCGAACCACCATCTGGTACCCCGCCGACGGAGATCCCGCCGAGCGAGGGGGCAACCTGCCCGCCGCGGCGGGAAGGTTCCCCCTCGTGGTCTTCGTACACGGCTGGGCCGCCGCGGCCGCGGACTATGCGCCACTGCTCCTCGACGTCGCCGCCGCGGGCTACGTGGTGGCCGCCGCCGACCATCCCCTCACGAGCCGGGCCAACGGCGCCGTCAACGAGCAGGACACGTTCAACCAGCCGGCCGACCTGACCTTCCTGATCACCCAACTCCAGGGGGCGTTCAACCAGTCCGGACCTCTGGCGGGGCGCATCTGGAGTGGGCCGGTGGGAGCGATAGGCCAATCCGACGGCGCCATGACCGTGATGGGCCTGGCCCTCAACACGTGCTGCTTCGACTACCGCGTGGGTGGCGTGGTGGCCCTGTCGGGAAAGGTCACCGGCTGGCAGAACGGCTGGTTCCCACCTGACACCTCACCGGTGCTCGCCGTGCACGGCACCAACGATTCCATCAACCCGTATCCCAACGGCCAGTTCCTGTTCGGTCAGGCGGCGTCCGGGAGCGCGCTGCTCACCGTGAACGGAGGGGATCACCAAGGGATCTTCACCACGGCCCCTGCGGTGCCCACGATTGCGCGGGTGGCCGTCGGCTTCCTCGACCAGACCCTTCGTGGCGATGTCGGGGGGCGCGCTCGCATGAGCGCCGACGGCGCGGCCGACGGATTCTCGATCGTGTTCAAGTAGAGGTCCGGCGCGCACACCAGTGCTGGATCCGGCCGGCGGCTGCGGCCACATCGGCCTCCGCTCCGGCAAACGAGAACCGGATCGCCCGATCACCGTCGACGGGATCGAAGTCGATCCCGGGCGTGACCGCCACGTCGAGCGATTCGAGCCACTCTGCGCACAGCTCGGTGGCCGACGGGGTGATCCCCTTCTCGACGAGATGGTCGATCGGGCACCACAGATAAAACGCTCCATCGGGAGGCAAGAATCCCGTGAACCCCGCGGCGTCGAGCCCCGCACACAGCACGCGCCTATTCACGGTGTAGCGATCGACATGACCTCGAAGCTCGGCGAGCGATGACGGGTCGAATGCTGCCACGGCCGCGATCTGCGCCAACGTTGGGGGCGCCACCGTGAGGTTCTGCGCCAGACGTTCCACCGGAGCCACCAACTGCTCGGGAAGCACAAGCCACCCGACGCGCCACCCGGTCATGGAGAAGAACTTCGAGAAGCTGTTCACCACTACCGCATCCGGCTCGACCTCCAACACCGATCGTGCCGGTACGTCGTAGGAGATGCCGTGGTAGATCTCGTCGACGATCAGCCGGATGCCGAGGGCACGACACCGCTCGGCGATCGCCGCCATCTCCTCTGGCGCAACGATGGTACCCGTGGGGTTCGACGGACTGACGACCACCAAGCCGCGAAGGCCACCGGGCGTCGCTCGATGCGCAGCCTCGACCATCGAGGCCGTGGGCTGGAACCGCGTGTCGGCGGCAACGGGTAGATCCACCACCTCGACGCCGAACGCCGTGAGCATGTTGCGGTAGCAGGGATAACTCGGACGGGTGACGGCCACTCGATCCCCCGTGTCGAACGACGCCAGAAAGGCGAGCACACACGCTCCGGACGCACCGGTGGTGACCACGATCCGTGCTGGCTCCACGGTCAGGCCGTAGGCCGATCGATACCAATCACTGATGGCCCGGCGAAGTTCGGGGGTGCCATCGGCGTCGGTGTAGCGCAGTAAGTCGTCGTCGATCGCCCGCTTCGCAGCATCGCGCACCGATTGGGGTGCGCCCGTGGCCGGTTGCCCCACTTCGAGATGGATGACGTCGCCGCCAGCACGCTCTCGCCCCCGAGCGGCCTTCAGCACCTCCATCACGTAGAACGGCGGGATGTGAGAACGACGCGCCGGAGGGATCACCCCAGCCACAGACGACGACGCGGCATCGACATCAGTAGGCCTCGGCCAGCTCGCGTATGAGCGATGCAGGCCCCACCACGATGGCTGCGTCGCCGGCCTCGATGCTTCGGTGTAGGGCAACGGTCGGGGGCATGATCTCACCCTCGTGATCGAGAGCGAGCACGCGCATGCCTTTCTTGCGCCATCGAGCCAGACCGTCGGGGGTGATGGTGTGCTTCGGGCTGAACCGGAATGCCGCGAGCTGCAGGCCGCCCATCTCGATCGGGCGCATGGCGTATTCGTCGATCGCCGCGCCCACAAAGGCGCGTGATGCCACGGACGTGGAGCTGAGAGTCGCGTCGATGGCGAAGGCCTCAGCAAGCCGACCGCCAACCGTTTCGTCGAAGGCACGCAGCACGGTTCGGATGCCGGGTTGCAAGCGGCGGGCCTCCCGGCACGTGGCGAGGTTGGCCAGGTCATCGTCGGTGCATGCGATCACACATCGAGCACGAGCGATGTTGCACCGCTCCAGGTTCTCCGGCAGGCGACCATCCCCTCGCAACACGGGAAAGTCGGTGGCGATCGCTTCGAGGAACGCAGAGTCCGGTTCGCGCTCCATCACCACCGTGGGGATCTGGAGCTCGGCGAGAAGCTGCGCCACGCGGTAGCCAACTCGATCGAGGCCCACCAGCACCACGTGGTTCTCCATCCGCTGCGCCCGTTTCGCCATGCGCAACTCAAGCCGCTCCGCCAACACCAAGGCCGTGATGTACGACAGCACGATCCACGGCAACACGACGCCGGCGGCCATGGCTCCGAGGTGGAACAGCTTCACCCACGACTGCTCCGCGGTCGGCGGAACATTGCCCACGGACGTGGCCAACGCCGCGAGCAACGCGTCGAGCACGCCCATTTTGAGCGCCGTGGTGTTCACGACCAGGTTCGCCACGAAGAACACCACGAACAGCGCCACACCTACCATGAGGAGCCGAGGCAGTGCGGCGCGCGTGTGTTGGGCTGCCGCTCCCGCCCGCTCCCCGACGGGGGAACGTTTCGCGCCGGCGGCGGACACGCCCTCGCTCGGATCGTTCACCATGGCGAGGCGCAGCACATCGATCTGTCGGCCGCCGACCAGCACATGGTCGTCGGCACGGATCGGCTCGGGCGAGTCGGTCACCGCTTTCCAACGGTCGGGGCCCGACGAGATCGCCACCACCGCGCACTCGAACGCCTCCTTCACCTCTTCGGCCGACTTACCAACCAGCGGCGAGACGGCAGCCACCTCCAAGACGCAAAGTGGCACCTCCTCGTCGCCGAGGCGGAGGGTCTGGAGCACGTCTTCGCCGAACGCCGCGCCTACGAAGGTAGGGGCAGCCAACGCGGCCACCGAATAGGCCCGCCGGATGTTGAACTGCTCGCAGACCTCGTCGACAAGCTCGGGCTGAAAGGTGCGCATCACCACCGGCACGTCGGGGGCCAACGAATGGGCGGCGGCGGCCGTGCGAAGGTTCTCGAGGTCGTCACCACCCAAAAGCAGGAGCCCGGCCGCACCGGGAAGCCCGGCGTCGACCAACGCGTGATCCCGATCAAAGCCAGGATCCACGATGCGGCACCGCTCGTTGAGCTGATCAGCGGATTCCCGAGCGTCGTCGTCGGCTTCGGGGTCGCCGATCACCACCACCCGTGCTCCCTGCTCCATCAACGAGGTGGCCACGCGAGCCGTGAGGTGATTGAGCCCGAAGGCGATGAATCGACGGCCGGAGAGCACGGCAGCATGTTTGCACGCCGGCCACCCACCGCGACGAGACTTCGCCTGTGCTTCTGCCCCTCGACCTCGCCCGAGTCGATGCGATGCGGCTTCCGGTCGACGAATGCATGCCCCTCTTGCTCGATGCGCTGCGGAACGACGGCGGCGCAGCCGTGCTCGTCGCCGAACCGGGGGCTGGCAAGTCGACCATTGTTCCGCTCCGCCTCCTCGGTGAAGCTTGGAGCCAGGATCGACGAATCATGATGCTCGAACCGCGCCGGATCGCCGCACGCGCCGTCGCATGCCGGATGGCCGACCTCCTCCAGGAACCGGTCGGTCAGACCGTGGGCTACCGCACGCGCGACGAACGCAAGGTGTCGACCGCCACGCGAATCGAAGTGGTCACCGAGGGCCTGCTCACGCGTCGGCTGCTCGCCGATCCTGAGCTCGGCGACACGGCCCTGGTGGTGTTCGACGAACTTCACGAGCGCAGCATGCACGCCGACCTGGCCCTCGCGCTCACCCTCGAGGTCCGAAACACCATTCGACCCGACCTTCGAGTCCTCGCCATGTCGGCAACGATCAACGCCGGACGAGTGGCGCGGCTCCTCGACGGCGCCCGCGGGGCTACACCAACCAACGTTCCGGTTGTGCGGAGTACGGGGCGCACGTACCCGGTGGCCGTCGCCTGGGACGAACCTCCAATCGGGATGCGGCCCGCGGAAGCGACCGAACGGGTCATACGCCGCGTGCTGGGAGAAACAGTGGGCGACCTCCTCGTGTTTCTCCCTGGCGCCGGCGAGATCGAGCGGGTCGCGGGTTTCCTCCACGCCAAGCCACTTCCCCCCCCATGGAAGGTCGACATCCACCGGCTCTACGGCGCGCGCACCAGCACCGAACAAGACGCCGCCCTTCGCCAAGCCCCCACCGGCCGGCGAAAGGTGGTGCTCGCCACCGACTTGGCCGAGACGAGCCTCACGGTGGAAGGCGTCACCACCGTGATCGACTCCGGCTTGGCCCGGACACCCCAGTTCTCGCCCGCCACCGGTTTCACGTCGTTGCGTACCGAACCGGTATCGAAGGCGTCCGCCGATCAGCGCGCCGGGCGGGCCGGACGAACCGGCCCGGGCCAAACGGTTCGTCTCTGGAGCGAGGCCGAACATCGCGGCCGACCAGGCTTTTCCCGGCCCGAAATCCTCGGTGCCGACCTCGCCCCGTTCGCGCTCACACTCGCGGCGTGGGGCACCACCGACATCGAACAGTTGGCCTTGCTCGATGCTCCTTCGGCCGGAGTGTTGGCCTCGGCGTGGACATTGCTGGCCGACCTCGGGGCCATCGACTCCCACCGACGGCTCACCCCTGCAGGCGGGGCGATGGTGAATCTTCCTCTGCACCCACGACTGGCGGCGATGATCGTGCACGCCAAGGCCACCGGCGACAACGCACGCGCTACGACGGGTTGTGCCGTGGCGGCGATCCTCGATGATCGAGACCCACTCCCCTCCATCGGCACCGTGGATCTCTCCGAGCGCGTCCGGCAACTCCACCACCCGCGCCTCGCCCACGTCGCCCGCCGCGCCGAGGAGTTGGCACGACGGGCCGGCGTCCCCTGGCGTTCCCGAACCGTCGACGCCGACCTTGTCGGGCCGTTGCTCGTCGGCGGCTTCGCCGATCGAGTGGCCCAACGTACCAAGGGAGTCGGCGCCTTCCGTCTGCGTTCCGGTTTTGGTGTGCAACTTCCCGACGATGATCCGCTCGCCCGGGAGCCATTTCTCGTGGTCGCCGACCTTCGGGCCGGCGGACACGCTCGGGGCGTGCCACCCACGGCAAACAACAGGAACGCCGACCCTACGATCTCGTCGGCGGCGGCGATCGATGAGACGCACCTTCGGGCGGTGCTCGATTGGGCGATCGAGCACCGGTCCGTGGTCCGATGGGACGACGCAGTTGGCGACGTCACGGCCCAAACCGAGGAACGGCTCGATGCGCTCGTGCTTCGCTCATTCCCCGCCCGGCCCGCCCCTGGCGAAGCAGGAGAAGCGCTCCGATCCCACGTGCGACGCCAAGTCCTTCGACCCTTGCCTTGGCGCTCGAGCACCACCGCACTGCGCCGGCGTATGGCCTTTCTTCGTTCCACGTTCGGCGATCCGTGGCCTGACGTCGGCGATGCCGCCCTCGACCCCACGGCCGACGCTTGGCTCGATCCTTGGCTCCGCCGGGCCACCGGAATAGCCGACCTCGCCCTCGTCGACCTGCGTGCCGCGCTCCTCTCCCGGCTCCCGTACCACCTCGTCAGCGACCTCGACCGGCTCGCCCCCGGCACCATCACGTTGTCGAATGGTCGAGCGATGCCGATCGACTACGACCGAGAACGGCCCACCCTCTCGGCTCGAGCACAGGACTTCTACGGTGTGGCCATCACCCCGGTGATCGCAAACGGCCGGGTGGCGCTCACCGTCGAACTGCTCTCCCCGGCCCGCCGGCCGATTCAGACGACCAACGACCTGGCCGGGTTCTGGACCGGCTCCTGGAGCGAGGTACGCAAGGACATGCGCAGCCGGTACCCCAAACACTCGTGGCCCGAGCACCCCCAGTCCGGGTAGGCACGGTCCGAACCGCCCGGACGATCGTTCCCAACAAGCCGACCGCAATGACTGAGGACACCGGGCGATCAGGGCCGCCCATCCCACCAGCGGCCCAACTCGTTCTGGCCGCGCTCGCCGCCTGGGCCTCGGTGAGCATCGCGCTCCTCGCCATCACCCGACGTTGGTGTTGACCGGAACCGTGAGCACGAACTCGGCCCCCGGCCCATCGGTTCGATTGGCCGCCCGCACGGAACCGCCGTGGCTCTCGGCGATCTCCGAAACGATCGCCATCCCCAGCCCGGACCCCGCCGACCGACGCCCCGTCACGAACCGATCGAACAACGTCGGAACGACGGCCGGGTCGATCCCCGGCCCGCGATCCACCACCTGGATGTAGGCCGAGTTTCCATCGGCGGTCCAACCCACGACCACCTGAACCTCGATGCCCCCGCCATGTTTCATCGCGTTGGCCACCAAGTTTCGAATGGCCCGCCGAACTAGCGCGACGTCGACCGACACCACCACCTCTGCCGACGTCGCCGTCACCTGGGGGTAGTCCGCCACCACTTCGTCGACGAGCAGGTCGAGTCGGACCAGCTCGGGGCGACGCATGTCGGTGCCGGCGTCCATCCGAGCAAGGAGCAAGAGGTCGTCGACCGTGCCGCTCGTTTCGGCCGCAATCGATGCCGCTCGCTCCAGCGCCGCAATGGCATCCGCCCCCACCAACTGCCCCGCCTCGATGGTGGTACGTAAGGCGGCGAGCGGTGTGCGGAGTTCGTGGGCGGCATCGGCGAGGAAACGTTCCTGTTGGGAGAGCGACACCATCGCTGGTGCAATGCTGCGTTTCGCGATGAACGAACCCAGTCCGGCACTCACCACGGTGAGCAGGAGTACCCCGGACCACAGCACCACCAGGAAGTTCTCACGCTCGTCCTCGTTCGCCTGGGCATCCAGCACCGTGATCGAGGCCGCCACCACCGCACCATCATCGTTGTATTGCGGCATCCCGCCCACCATCACCGGATGGCCGTCGGGGGTGACGTCGCGAAAGTTATCGTCGACCACGCCGGACAAACTGTCGGCGGCGAATCGAATCACCGTCTCGTCGGGTACGACCAGCGCCAGGTTTGCCGAGCGGAAGGCCACGGTCGGCCCACCACCGGATTCCGCTGCGGCAACGATGTATACGTCGGCTTCGATGAGCACACCCGAACTTTCGAGGTCGGTGGTGTTGATGGACCCATCCTCGTTGGTGGCGATGTAGTCGTCGGTGAAGGCGCTGAGTCGCTCCATGTTGGCGAAGAGCGCATCGTCACGAACACGCCCGTCGGTGACCGTTGCAAGCAACGCCAACAGCACCAGACTTACCATCGAAGCCCCTGTATAGAACGCCGTCAGGCGCCAGCGCAGGCGACGAATTCTGACCACGCTCGGCGAGTCCCCGGCGTTGCCAGCAGTGCGGTCGCTCACGACCGCTCGGGCGTCAGCATGGTCATTCGTTCGTCGGCTCGCCGAGGAGATAGCCCATTCCTCGCACCGTTTGAATCAATGGCGGGCTTCCCAGTTTGCGCCGCAACTCTTTGACGTGCACGTCGATCACATTCGACATCGGGTTCACCACCTCGTCCCAGCACCGCTCGATCAGCTCGGTACGAGAGACGACGGTACCGGCATTCACGGCAAGCACTTCGAGCAACCGGTACTCCTTACGGGCCAACGGCAGCAGCACACCTGCGCGCCTGACCTCGCACCGGGCGGTATCCACCACCACATCCGCCACCTCGAGGATCGGGGGGCGAACGTCCTGCGTGCGGCGGCACAGGCTTCCCACTCGGGCAACCAGTTCCTCCAACGCAAACGGCTTCACGAGGTAGTCGTCGCCACCGGCGTGAAAGCCGTCGACCCGATCGGCGACCGAGTCGCGAGCCGTGAGGAAGAGCGCTGGTGTCTGGAGCCCGTCGGCTCGGCGTTCGGCGAGGAACACCAGGAGATCTCCTCCTGGCACCATGCGATCGAGCACCAAACAGTCGTAGCGGTTCACGTCGACGGCAAACTCGGCATCGGGGAGGTCCTCGGCTACGTCGACGGCGAATCCGGCGGCCTCGAGCCCCGCCTTCACCCCGTCACGCAACGCCGCATCGTCTTCGACCACGAGAACTCGCATGGCGGTCCAAGGTAGTCGGGCTCCGAGGGGCGCTGTCGATGCACGCCGTTGCAACATCTGCGCATCCTCCCCTACCAGGGATGAAGTCCTGATGAACTGGGCTCGTTGGGCTCGAGGGCTTGCACTCAGCGAACGTAGGGATCGAGCCGCCAGGCCCACCGATGCGTTCCTCCGTCGATCCGATATGCCGGCAAGGTGTCTGGGCCGCAACTCCCAGTGCCAAGGCCGCGGTGGGCAGCGTCGATGTGCACCACGACGTCGTCACGGGCGACGAGTTCCGTGAGATCGGCGGCGGCGTAGAGGTCGGCCGCCGTGAAGTGCGAGGCCGAGAACGCCAAGGGCTGCGCGCCATCGCACGAGATGCGAACCCCGAGGGGCAGGGACGACGCGCCCTCATGTTGTTCGAGGGAGAACCAACGGGTGTCGAGGTGAAGGCCGTGCTCCTGCGGTACCAGGTAGGGAACGAACTGATCGGCGACGGTGCTTCCCCATCGACCGACCGTGGCGGAGGAACGCCGGTCGGGATAGGTGTCCCACGGCCCGAGCCCCAGCCACTCCAATGCGTCGAATCCGGCCGGAAGCACAAACGAAACTCCGACCCGAGGCAGGTCGTGCCAGCCATCGGGGAGGTGGACTTCTTCGAGGAACGACAGAGAGGCATCGGGCGCGACCACCAAGGTCGTGCGGTGCCGCACCAGCGCGTCAGGATCGCTGCCCCACAGCGACACCTCGCTTCGCGCGACGACCGTGCCGTCGTCCCCACGTTCGACCGAGCCCGCGCCGGGAAGCCTTCGCAACCGATCGATGCCGAGGTCGAGCCAGCGGCTCAACGGCTTGCCCGAGATCCCAACCCACCAGTCGTTCTCCTGGTCACCCACGAACGCCTTGATGCCATCGTTGTCGGTGGCCGCCCGCCAAAGCTCCAGCCTCGGCGCTTCCACCCATAGCTCCTCGCCATGCCACCCCAACGAGGTAACGCTGCCCGTTGCCTCGTCGAACACCACTTCCAAGGCGCCGCCACCGCACGTGGCCAGCACCGCACCAGAGGAACGTTCGGGTTGCAGACTCACCCGGCGCGCCGCCGAGGGGCTTCGCCCTTTCGCCCTATCGGAGGCGCCACGCGCGCGCGCCCGAAGCGGAATCTGGTCCCACGCCAGTTCCGTACCGGCCGAGGCCCATGGTGTGTCGGCAGCCAGCACGAACCGCACATCGAGCGTCGCCTCTTGGCCGGCTCGGAGAGTGGGCATCGTGTAGCCCAAGGGGATGGTGACCGACGTGCGCGGGCGCAGCGCTCGCAGGGGAGTGACCGGGATCTTGCCTTCTTGCACCACTTCCCCGTCGACCAGTACGGCCCACCGCCCACGCAGCCATCCGCTTCGTTCGAACCAGCGGACATTGTGGACCTGCACCCGACCGGCTCGAAGGTCGGCCGCCGACCCGGTGACGCGCACCGGCCGGCCCAGCCATGCCAGTTCCGACAGGGCCGGGTGCGGGGCAAGGTCGGGGCCGACCAAGCCGTCGGCGACGAAGTTGGCGTCGTGGGGCGTGTCACCGAACTGCCCGCCATAGGCGAAGAACTCCACCGTCGAACCATCGATCGGGCTCGCCTTCACCGCCCGCAAACCGTGGTCCTTCCACTCCCACACAAACCCCCCTTGCAACCCTGGCGAAGCCTCGATCACCTTCCAGTAGTCGGCCAGACTGCCGTTGCTGTTCCCCATGGCATGGGAGTACTCGCACATGATCAGCGGCCGGTGATCGTCACCGCGTTCCGGCGCTGAAGCCGACCATTCGACGATGTCGTCAATTGACGGATACATGGGGCAGACGAGATCGGAGACCGGCGCCGGCGCGTACAAGTCGTACATGATCGCGCCCTCGTAGTGCAGCGGCCGGGACGGGTCGTAGCGGCGAATCCACGCCGCCATCGCGTCGTGGTGTGCCCCATAGCCACTCTCGTTTCCCAACGACCAGGCGATCACGCAGGCGTGGTTCTTGTCGCGCTCCACCATCCGTGACCCGCGTTCGAGGAACGCCGCACGGTACGCCGGGTCGTGGCACAGGCTCACGTTGAAGGCATGGCTCTCGATGTCGGCCTCGTCGATGACGTACAGCCCCAACTCGTCGCACAGGTCGTAGAACCGGCTGTCGTTGGGGTAATGACTGCATCGCACGGCATTGATGTTGTGCTGCTTCATGAGTGCGAGGTCGTCGCGCATGTCGGCCACGGTGACCGCTTTGCCCCGATCGGGGTGGTGATCGTGACGGTTCACGCCATAGATCAACACCGGCTGTTCGTTGATCCGAAGCTCGCGCTCCCCCACCGACACGGTGCGAAATCCCACTCGCTGGGCCACCACTTCCTGCTCGGTGCCGTCGGCCGATAGCAACGACACCACCAGCCGGTACAACGACGGCTGCTCGGCCGACCAGGGAATGATTCCGGGCACGTCGGCAGCCATGCGCACCACAAAGCCCGGGAACAGATACGGACGAACGTCCGAGGGCACTGGTCCGCCCATCGCCGGCACCTTGGGGAGCCGCGTTCCGTCGAGTCGCTCGAGGTAGGCCTCCACTCGCCAGCCCTCGGGAATCGTGCCGTCAACGCCAACTCGCGTCGTTACCCGGAGCTTGCCAAGCGCGTTCCCGGACCCCTTCCCGGACCCCTTCCCGGACGCCTTCCCGGACGCCTTCCCGGGCGCCGGGTCCGCGAGGGTGGCCGTCACCTTTACGTCGTCGATCCAGGTACGGCCGGTGGCCACGAGCGACACCGACCGGTGAAGGCCAGCCATCCACCACTGGTCCTGATCTTCGATGTAGCTGGCGTCAGACCACCGCACCACCCTGCATGCGAGCACATGGTCACGACCGGGCCGCACCGCCGCCGTGAGATCGAACTCCGACGGCAGGCGGCTGTCCTTGCCCATACCGATGTGGTGCCCGTCGAGCCACACGTCGACCACGCTTTCGGCCCCGCCGAGTTGCAACACGATCCGACGACCCGACCAGTGGCGCGGGACCCGAAAGGTGGTGCGATAGAGGCCGGTCGGGTTGGCATCCGGCACTTCAGGCGGTCGACCTTCGAATGGCATGCGGATGTTCGTGTAGTGCGGTCGGTCGAAGCCTTGGAGCGTCCAGTTGCCCGGCACCGCCACCTCCGTCCAACCGTTGTCGTCATGGAGCAGTTCCGTCCACCCGGCGGGTGCCGCCTCTGGACGGTCGCACAAACGGAATCTCCAGGTGGCGCCCCGAGTCGTGTCGAGCGATCGGTACCACGGCGACGCTTCGGCATCGTCGGTACCTGTCGTGTCGGGTGTGACGGCTCGCGCCGTCACCACATCTGGGCACGGTACGAGGGAACTGCGCATGGCCAACCGGTTGATCGACGTGAGTGCGGGGTCACGCCAGGTGACGGGGTCGGCGGTGGACACGCGGGAAGGGCTCATCAACGGAAGGCTAGGAGGGTTCGTCAGCAACGCTGGTGATCACTGCACCCCCGATGCGCATCCGGTACCACCTATCCTCACCGGATGCCTTTGCCCCCTCGTCGTGTCGCGAGCATTGCCTCCACGGTGGCGCTGACAGCCGTGCTGGCTGCCACCGGCGCGTGTGGTGCGGCATCGCCGCCGAGCGTGCAGGCTGGGCCCGCCGACACCGCACCAAGCAGTTCGACACCAGCGCCCGCAACCCCCACCACGTCGATCGTGGGCTCGCCGCCGGCTGGCGGGACCACACTCATACTCGGCCCGGCCCGCCCGCTCACCGATCCCCCCGCCGCCCCCGGCGCCCCCGGCGCCGGCGCGCTCAATCCCGCCCGCCCCGGCGCCAACCTGTACCAAGGGATCACCTCTGCCAACCCGGTCACGGCGGCGCACCGGTTCTTGGTCTATGTCCCGCACGAGGCCGACGGCACCACCATGGTGATCGACCCCACCACAATGTCGGTGATCGACACGTTCCGCACAGGAGCAGAGTCGCACCACGTTGTTCCGTCGTGGGACATGTCCACGCTGTATGTGGCCGCCAGCCGGGGCGATCTGCTCACACCGATCGATCCTGTCACGGGCAAACCCGGTGCCGGGATCCCCGTTGAGGATCCGTACAACCTCTATTTCCTTCCGGACGGCTCCGCTGCCGTAGTGGTGGAGGAAGGCAACCAGAAGCTCACATTCCGGGATCCAAAGACCTTCGAGCACCGTGCCACGCTCCAAACCACCTGCAACGGGATCAATCACCTCGACTTCTCCGCCGATGGTTCCTACCTGGTTGCCAGCTGTGAGTTCGAGGGAACGATGGTGAAGGTCGACCTCGTGAACCGAACCGTGGTCGACGAGATCACCCTCGACATGGGCATGACCGGGAAGCAGGCTCGCAACGGACACGCCCAACCACAAGATGTCCGCCTCTCCCCCGACGGCGCTCGGTTCTTCGTCGCCGACCTCCAGGGTGACGGGGTGTGGATCATCGACGGTGCCACCTTCCGGGTCACCGGCTTTCTCCCCACGGGCGTCGGCGCCCACGGGATCTACCCCAACCGCGAAGGCACCAAATTTTTCGTGATCAACCGTGGCACCAACATCGTGGGCGGGCCTCCACGCGGGCAGGGAAGCGTGACCGTGCTCGACATGGCCACCGAAAAGGTCGAGACCACCTGGCCGATTCCCGGTGGCGGGAGCCCCGACATGGGAAACCTCACGCCGGATGGCACGCAACTTTGGCTCGGCGGCCGCTACGACAACGAGGTGTATGCCCTCGACACTCGTACCGGCGCCTTGGTGGGACGGGTACGAGTGGGCTCGCACCCCCACGGCCTCACCGTGTGGCCCCAACCCGGCCGCTACTCGATGGGGCACACGGGCAACATGCGTTAGGGCGAAGTGTTCACGGGTTGAGCCCGTGAGCCACGCACGAGGGGATGACCACTCCGCCAGCAACCATGAGGTCCGGACATGTGGTGGTGCCGTACACCGCAGAAGCACCACCCATCTGCCCTACGGCGGTGGCGCCCGCCAGGTCGGCGAACCGGAGGTCGGCGCCGGCGAGGTTGGCGTTCGACAGGTTCGCCTGCCAGAGCCGCGCCCCGTACAGCACCGTGCCCGAACGCTGCACACCGGTGAGGTCCATCCCGGTGAACACCGACGCCCACACGTTCAGTCCCGACAGGTTCGCCCCCCTCATGGACCTCCCGGGCTCGTTGAACAACGAACCCCCCAAGTAGACGTTGGTACCCCGGAGGTCGAGGCCGGTCCAGTCACCGTGCGCCGCGAGCAATCCGGGGCCGGTGAGCCCCACCGCGTTTCGCAACGTTGCCCCCGTGAACCTCGTACGTTGCAGTTCGATGCCCGCGAATCGCGCGCCGGAAAGGTCGAGCCCGGCGAAGTCGGCGTCGTGCAGCACATAGGAGCCAGCCGCGAAGTCGAAGCCGGCGAACAACGAGGAGGCGGCGGCAATCTTCGTGCCCGCCCAATCGTGGTTGGTGGATTGCCACTGCGTCAGCGTCAGTTGCGGCGCGGCGATCGTGGCGCAACGAACATCGGCGCCGACCACCGAGGCGCCGGCGAGGTTCGCCCCGGCGAAGTCGGTGTAGGAGAGATCGGCTCCCTCGAGGTTCGCGTCGACGAACGATGAGCCGACCAACCTGGTGTAGTCCGTGCCGAGGCCCACGTAGGGGTGAGGGGCGGTGAGATCGGCTCCGCGGAGATCAGCGGCGGTGAAATCCACCGTCCCAAGCCCGGAATTTGCAAAACGGGCTCCGCGCAGGTCCATGCCGGCGACGCTGCTCCCGCCGAGTTGTGTCTCCGCCAGCGTCGCATTTCTCAGGTCGAATCCCGCCCCCCGAAAGTCGGTGTTGGTGAGGTCACCCCGGCCGAAGAACGACGAGATGCCGGTGCCATTCCAATTGTGGTCCGTGCTGAGCAGTTGCGCCTTGGTGATCGGATTCGTGGTGGGGAGGTAGCCAAGCCAGTTCCACACCAACGAGAGCGGTGTGTCCCAGAGCTTCGCCCCGGCGACGTGCGCGCCGGTGAGCGAAGCGCCGGTGAGCACGTTGTCGCGTACCTCGGCTCCGGTGAGATCGGCGTTGGTGAGGTAGGCGTAGCTCAAGTTGTTGACCGACAGGGTGGCACCGGCCAGATCGGCCCCGAGCAAGTTGGCCGACACCATGTTCACCTGGTCGAAGACTGCGCCGGCGAGATCGGCGCCCGGGGCCCACAGGTAGTTCATCGTGTAGCCACCGCCGCCAGGGTTGACCCCGGAGAACACGGTGCCGGAGAAGTCGATCGGCGGCAACGCGACGTTGTTCCAGTTGTGCCGGGTGGCCGTGAACTGCGCCACCGTCAGCCCCACGGAACCCGTCCACAGGCTTGCGGTGATCGTGGTGTCGGCCAGCACGACGGACGCGAGGTTCGCCCCGGAGAGATTTGTGCCGGTGAGGTCGGCGCCGGTGAGGTCCGCCCCTTCGAGGTTCGCCCCCGACAGATTGTGTCGAACGATCCGGCAGCCTCGAAGATCGCGATCACGGCGGTCGGCGCCGGCGTGGCTGCCCCATTCGGCGAACGAGCCGGGGGGACAGTCCGCTCCCACCAATGATTCGTCTGGGACGTTGGTGATCATTGAGGCCACCACGGGATAACTCGTCGCCGTTGCCAACGCCACCGCCGGCGAAACAATGTCGACATCGATTCCCACCGCGGCTCGCGGACGGAGGTGGTGCGACGGCGTCGCGAACAACAAGATCGCATCGAGGTACCCGACCTTGTAGGCACCGGGAGACAGCTCACCGGTGGACCACGAGCCATCAGCGTCGGTGACCACCGTTGCCGCCAGGGCGTTGGTGCTGGAGTCCACCACGAGGATCACCACGGTCGGTTGCCCGAGCGAGCCCACGGTCACCCGACCGCGCAGGTAACCACCTCCTGCGGCGTGGGCAGGGTTCGCCCACGACGCGCCTCCGAGCGAGATCAGGAAGACGAGCAGGATCCGAATCGGACAAGGCCGCCACGACGACACCAGGTCGTTGACCGGTGCGGTTCTGCCATTCGTCGGCCCTCGAGCTCCCAGCCACGATCACTTCCCCTTCGGATGTGGGCCCGGAGCAGTGTGCCACGCCTGGAGGTTCGTGCGTCGGGGCCGACGTGATCGACGCCGCGGCGCCCCTGGCCGACCGCCGTCAGTCGTCGTCGCCGTCACCGTCGCCGTCGCCGTCGCCGTCGATGGTTTCCGCGGCGGAATCAAGCTCGGTGGCATCCTCGGCGTCTCCGCCGGCATCGGCGGTATCGGCCCCCGCGACGGCGGCGCCGCCAGGAGTCAGGCCGGCGTTCATCTGCAAGCGAGCGGCCAGCGTTTCGATCACCCGTCGATTCACCTCGGGCATCTCCGCCAGAAGCGTGCGAAAGCCCTTGTTGTCGAACGCCACCAGCGAAAGGGGGGTCGCGGCTACCACCGTGGCATTCCGGGGACGGTGCTCCACCAGCGCCATCTCCCCGACCATGTTGCCGACGCCCACCGTGTTGACGTGTTCGCCGGCCATGTAGACGTCGACCTCGCCGTCGAGGATCACGTAACACTCCTGCCCGACTCGACCCTGATCGATGAGGACCGCCCCTCGATCCGCTTCCACCTCTTCGGCCAGTTGGGCGACCCGAACCAACTGCTCGTGGGTGAAGCCGCCAAAGAACGACACGCCCGCCAACGTGTGGGCCAGCGCATCGATCTTGCCCGTGTCGATCTTGTTCCGCTTGCCGAACATCGGCGTCTCCTCGGTGGTCGCGGTCGGGTCGGCATCGTAGATCAGGGATGAGCCACCCGCAGGCGGAGCGTCCGGACGTCAGCCGGGTCCCGTCCCTGGCCCGTCGGCTGCCCTCCAACGGTGCCGCGCTCCGCTTCCCGACGCCACCCGGCCACGAAGTGCTTGCACTACTGTTCCCGAGGTCGTCTGGCCTGCTTGTCAGGCCCGCATCCGCCGCCGCGCCGAGGAGTCCGTCACCCGATGAGCAAATACCGCTGCCCTGTCTGTGGTGCCACCCACCGTGAGATGCCCGATCAATGCCGGCTCTGCGGCCAACTCATGGGCACGTCGGCGGTGGTGGGGGACTTCTCGGGAAGCCGTCAGGCGGTGGTCCAACGGAAGGGTCTCGGCGGAATCATGTTGTTCGCCATCCTCGGGGTGGTCGTGCTCGCCGTGATCCTGGCCTACGCCGGCCTCGGGCCGGGGGCAAAACAGATCGACGAAGGAATCGCCAAGATCGGCCTGAAGCCACGGGCCAACGGGTGGACCGAGCTCAGCGACCCCAACGGACGGTTCGCCACGGATTTCCCCTCCAACGACCGGAAGGAGAACCGGGAAGTGGCGTCGCCGTTCTCCACCAACAAGGCCAACAACTGGACGGTGAACCTCAGCGACGAAACGCTCGTGACGGTCGAATACGTCAAGCTGGATGCCTCCGGCACCACCTCCACCACCGCCCCGCCGGCCACGGATCAACCCGCCAAACCCGTGGATGCTGCTCTGCTTCAAGCGCGCGAAATGGGAGCACGGATGAAGGAGTACCTCACCAACAACGGCGCCAAAGAGGTGAAGGTCACCGACTCCGGTTTCGCGGGCTACAACGCCCAGTACATCGAGGCCACTCGGTACCAAGATCCCGCCTTGCCCTCTCGGGAACTCTACGTTCGAGGCACGTTGTTCGTCCGGGGGGACACGGTGTACCTCGTGTGGCTCCGTTCGATCTACCCACAGGACAAGCTGAACACCACCTGGGTGAACGTCACGCAAAACTTCTTTCTGCTGTAGCCGGCACGGCGTCCGGTGCGCTCACGCTTGCTGGCGCTGAGCTCGCACCCATCGCGAGCGGCCGGCCAGGTCCGTCCCCCAATCGATCCGCGCATCCCCGATCCCGGCGCGGAGAAGTCGACACACGTCGTCCACCTGGTGCGGCGCGATCTCCACCACCAGTGCACCATCAGGACGCAACCAATGCCTGGCTGACGCCGCGAGCTCGGAGTAGCACTCGAGCCCTGTCGGACCACTTCGCAACGCCAGTGACGGCTCGAACTCTGCGACCTCGTCCGGCAACGTTTCGTGGTCGGCGACATACGGCGGATTGCTCACCACCACATCGATCATGCCGGCGAGCTCGTTGGGGAGGGCATCGAACCACGCACCTTCCGCGATGAACACGTTGACTCCTGCCCGGCCGATACCGGCCAGGTTGGCTCGGGCCACGGCGAGAGCGGGAACAGAAACGTCGGTGAGCCACACCTGCGTTCCCGGCGGCCCCTCCACCGCGACCGACAAGCCGATGGCGCCGGATCCCGCGCCGAGGTCGACCACCACCGACGGCGACCCGTCGAGGTGAGCCGATCGACCCCGAACCAGCTCCTCGATCGCGATGCCCGCGACCACTTCCGTCTCCGGCCTCGGGATCAGCACCCGACGATCGACGGCAAGGTCGAGCCGCCGGAACGACCAATGCCCGAGCACGTATTGCAACGGCTCTCCGGAACAGCGGCGCGACACCATCTGTTGGAACGACGCGACCCCCGCCGTGGTAGCGAGCTCATCGAGCCGGGCAAAATGGTCGGACCCCTCCCAACCCGACGCTTCCTCCACGACCCACCGGGCTTCGGATTCTGGTGCCGGCACGCCGGCTGCAACGAGCAACCGTTGGGCATGCCCTCGCAAGATCCGCCAGGTGACACCGTCGGGTGCCGTGGGCAACTCGATCAGTTGGAGCGGGTCAGGCAATCCTGTGCGGTCAGCGGACACCATCGGACTCGGCGTAGGCGAGCTGCCGGCTCCGTTCGTCGGCCACCAATGCGTCGACAACGTCGTCGAGTTCCCCCTGCAGAACCTTGTCGAGTTTGTAGATCGTGAGACCGATGCGGTGGTCGGTGACTCGGTTCTCCTTGAAGTTGTAGGTGCGGATCTTCTCCGACCTCCCGCCCCCGCCAACCTGACCCATACGTTCCGCACTCAACTCGGCCTGTTGACGCTCGGTTTCTCGTTGCAAGATCCGTGACCGAAGCACTTGCATCGCCTTGGCCTTGTTCTGCAGTTGGCTCTTCTGGTCCTGCATCGCCACCACCACCCCTGTGGGCCGGTGGGTGATGCGCACCGCGGAGTCGGTGGTGTTCACCGACTGACCTCCCGGCCCGGACGACCGATAGACGTCGATCTGCAGGTCGTTGGGGTCGATGTCGACCTCGATCTCGTCGGCCTCCGGCAACACCGACACGGTGGCCGACGACGTGTGGATACGCCCCTGCGACTCGGTGACCGGAACCCGCTGCACCCGGTGGGGGCCACCCTCGTGTTTCATACGGGTCCACACGTCGTCGCCGCGGAACTGAAACGTGACCTCGCTGAATCCACCGAGATCAGACGGGCTGGCGTTCAACACCTCCACCTTCCACCCCTGACGGGCGGCATACCCCTGGTACATCTCGTAGAGATCTCGGGCGAAGAGGTTCGCCTCCTCACCACCCTCGGCGCCACGGATCTCCACGATCACATTGCGACCGGCATGGGGATCCGTGGGAAGCAACAACACCTTCAGCTCCTCTTCGAGCCTGGTGATCGATGCCTCCGCCTCGTCGACCTCGGCTCGGAGCATCTCGCGGTCGTCGCCGCTGGCATCGGTGAGCATCTCCTTGGCGACCGCGAGATCCTCGCCCGAGTGGCGCCATTGCCGGTAGGCCAACACGATTGGCTCGAGCTCGCGGTAGCGCCGCGCGACCTCGGCGTAACGGTGCTGATCGCCGAGCACCTTGGGGTCGGCGAGTCGGGCCTCCACCTCGAGATACTCGCGATCGAGATCTGCGATGCGGTCGAACATCCCGCTCACGCTACCGACCTTGCCACGGCACGGGTACCACCCGAATCTCGGCTGGTTGCCGGAGCAACGAATTGAGGCGGTCGGTGAGCGGGGCACGATCGTGGCCCGCCATTGCCAACACGAGCGGTCGACCAGGGGCGTAGGCGAGCCGAGCATCGGCGATGGACGGCACGAGACCCACATCGATTCCGGCGGTGCACGCCACCACGATCGGTCCGCCATCGACCACCGACCGGCCGATACCTACCGCGGGAACGACATCGTTGACACTCTCCGACGGAAGGGTGTTCTCCACTGGTTCGATCGAGTCGGCTCCTACGGGAGCACCGTCGAGCACCAGGGTGGCCAGCAACCATCGTTCTCGCGCCAGTCGGGTGAGCGGGCTCGTGAGATCAGATGCCGACCGGTACCGCTTCACCCGCGCCACCACCATGGCCACTGCCTCCGGGGTAGGCAGCAGACCGTGCACCATGGTGAAGGCTTCGCGATCGTTGCGCCCCACACCCACTTCGAGGTGCGGGGACCCATCCGGGTCGATCACCACTCTCGCCACTTCAAGTCCCAACCACTCGCCGATCAGAGTTCCGTGATCCACGCGGACCGTGAGACCGTGGGTGCTCATCAGTTCGATGAGCGACTCGATACCCGCGGGCGCGGGCTGGGCCACATGACGTGGCGCCGGGTCGGCTTGGTGGAGGTGTGCCTCCGAAACCGCCCACACCGTGATCGGCGTTCGGAACTCCCCGGCTTGGCGAGCGACCACGGCGGCCGACCCGGAATTGGTGCGGCTCGGAGCATCTTCGCCTCGCGCCGCGGGAATGATCACCTGCAGATCAACGGACTCGCCGTCGACGCGCAACATCGGTCCGCCCACGTCGGGACGGGTGGCCCAGGTGAGGGCCCGCCCCAGCGCCGACGCCGGGTTCTCCTCGACGAGCACCCATGCTCGGCGCTGCCCACGGTCGA
>Ga0105047_10001511_pt1 | contig 41679 bp, 34 predicted proteins | sample MAT04_FD_78384 | JGI IMG/M metagenome (GOLD analysis project Ga0105047, IMG submission 78384) | Freshwater microbial communities from Lake Fryxell liftoff mats and glacier meltwater in Antarctica - MAT-04 (megahit assembly) | ecosystem: Environmental > Aquatic > Freshwater > Ice > Liftoff...
AGAACCTCCTTCAAAATAATAAGATTCAATCGATGAGTTCTTGATATTCAGGCGATCGTTTCCCGAACCATTAAACTGGCCTGCTCCCCGTTTTCTGATCCATGTGGTATGAGAGTCTATCTCTGTTGGCCCGCGAAGCGGGCCTTAGATAGGCTCTGAAGATGACGACGTCACCTGTAATGACGGGCCGGACGGTTCCGCCTGTGGCGGCGGCCACTCCGACCAAAGGCGCGTCCCCGAAGGCGAAGGCCAAGCGTCGCGAGCGGCATTCGCCAGAGCAGATCGTGGCGAAGCTACGGGATGCGGACGCGACGCTCAAAGGCGGGAAGGACCTGGCCGCTGTGCTGCAATCCTGGGGGGTCAGCGAGGCGACGTTCAACCACTGGCGAAACCAGTCTGGGGGGATGAAGTCCGAGGAAGCCAAGCGGCTCAAGCAGCTGGAGAATGAGAACCGTCGGCTGAAGCAAATCGTGGCGCACAAGGAACTCGACATTCAGATGTTGAAGCATGTGGCCTCTAAAAACTGGTGAGCCCTTCGAGAAAGCGTGCGGAGATCGACGCGCTTGAAGAGAAGGCTGCGGTCTCCGAACGAAGGGCGTGCGGGGTGCTGAGCGTCCCGCGATCGACGCAGCGATATGTCACCCAACCTCGCACTGACGAGGTCGCGATCTGCCAGCGATTAAGAACGATGGTCCGTCAACGCCCCCGGTTCGGGTATCGCTGACTGGCGAAGTGACTGAAGCGTGAGGGCGGGTCCGTGAACTCGAAACGCATTCATCGCTTGTGTCGCAGCGAGGGGCTGAGAGTGCCTCAGACCGTGCGAAACAAGCGGGCGATCGGTGTCTCTGCGAACGCGTGTGATGTGCGCAAGGCCGAGCACCTTCTCGGCACCGACAACGAAGGTACCGTCGACAGCTCCCACCCCACCGATCTCGGGTTCTGGCGACAAGCCGATGCGATGGAGCCAGTGCTGCGCGGGATTGTTGGGGAGTGAGTTCGCCTTTGCCGTAAAACATCGAGTACAGTCCGACTCCGATTCGACACTCACTCAGTTTGGCTCTCTCATGCCCTCATCCATTCGCACCGCAGTCACGATCAGCCTGGTCCCTCAAGCCAAGGGGGGGCCGTTTGTGTTTTGGGATGACTTGGAGAAGGGCATGGCTCAGGCGGCAGAGCTGGAGTTTGATGCGGTGGAGCTGTTTGCTCCGGGTCCGGGTGCGGTCGCTCCGGCTGAGTTGCGGAAACAGCTCGACGCTCACCAGCTGAAGCTCGCAGCTGTCGGGACCGGGGCAGGGTGGTTGATCCACAAGCTGTCGCTGACTGACCCCGAGGCCAGCATGCGGAAGCAGGCGGCGGACTTCATTCGGTCGATGATTGACTTTGGCGGAGCGAATCAGGCCCCGGTGATTATCGGATCGATGCAGGGTCGGTGGGGCGGGAGTATCGATAAGGCGACCGCTCGGGGTTGGCTGGGCGAGGCTCTTGTCGATCTCGGAGAGCATGCGAGTCAGTACAACGTCCCGTTACTGTACGAACCACTGAACCGCTACGAGACGAACCTATGCAACACCCAGGGAGACGGCGTCATGCTCCTCGAAGAGTTTGGAGCCACGAACACGCGACTGCTCGCCGACCTGTTCCACATGAACATCGAAGAGGTCGACATCGCCGCCGGTCTGCGTCAATCGGGCCGGTGGTTGGGACATGTGCATTGTGTCGATACCACCCGCTGTGCCGCCGGAGTCGGGCACATGAACTGGCCTCCGATTGTGCAGGCCCTGCGCGAGAACAAGTACAGCGGGTATGTCTCCGCCGAGTGTCTGCCGTGGCCAAACTCAACAGCAGCTGCGGAGCAGACGATGCGGAAGTACCGGGAGTTGTTTGTGTAGTGAGCGGCAGACGTAAGTCTGTCGTGGATCGACGCGGATTCTCGGCAGACTTAAGTCTGCCGCTCGCTAGACACCAGACTCGGAGAGTCCGGCGACGATGTTACGAGCCGAAGGCGCTGGTGCCGCCTTTGCGTTTTTTGTTGACTTTGTTGTGCGAGTAGAGTCCTTCGAGGATGAGTTCGGCGATGGCGACTTGGAGTTCGGGCCCGGCGGGGCTGCGGGCGATCTCGGGTTCCCATTCGTTGGCGAGGGCTTCGATTTGTTTGCGGAAGCCCTTAATCGAGTCGACCTCTTTCAGGAAGGCGTCGGGACGCACGCCGTCGCCGATCTCCATCTTCTTTCCGGAGTTGAAGACCTCGACGACCGAGAGAAACGTCTTCGGCGAGAGCTTGGAGTCGAAGATGTTCTTAATTGCCTCTTCGACGAGCCGAATCAGGAACTGGTCCTCTTCACCCGACTCATCGGTCAGGGCCAGTTCGACCTTGCCGCGTGACCCCGCTGCGAGGGCGGAGAGGTCGGCGGGGCGGGCGACGACATCGGTGAGCCCCTGAAGGATACCGCGACGTTCCGCGTTCGAGAGGACGTTCTCGTAGTTGGCGACCGACATGCGGACGCTGACCCCCGAGGCTTGGTTCACATGCGGGCTAACGCGGGCCAGGCGGCTGACCTCTTCGACGATCTCTTTGAGGAAGCGGGGCGAGTGGACCTGCACCCCGGCGGGGCGGGCGGAGATGGCGTTCTCCTCCATGATCTGCACGCCCAGATCGCGGGTCACGGGATAGTGCGTGCGGATGACCGAACCGATGCGGTCCTTCAGCGGGGTGACGATGCGTCCGCGGTTGGTGTAGTCCTCGGGATTGGCCGAGAAGACGAGGCACAAGTCGAGCGGCAGACGGACGCTGAAACCGCGAATCTGGATGTCGCGTTCTTCGAGCACGTTGAACAGACCCACTTGGATCTTGGGGGCGAGGTCAGGCAGCTCGTTGATACAGAAGATGCCGCGATGGCTGCGCGGGATGAGCCCGAAGTGCATCACGTCTTCGTTGGAGAGTTCCTTGCCGCCCGCATGCTTGATGAGGTCGATCTCGCCGATCAGGTCGGCAATCGTCACGTCCGGCGTGGCCAGCTTCTCATGATATCGATCATCGCGACCGACCCACGCGATGGGGGTATCGTCGCCCTTGGCGGCCACGAGATCGCGGGCCATCTTCGAGAGCGGAGCCAGCGGGTCGTCATGAATCTCCGACCCCGCCACCATCGGCATCCACTCGTCGAGCAGAGCGGGTAGCATTCGCAGCATGCGAGTTTTTCCCTGGCCGCGCAGCCCCAGAAAGAGCATGTCGTGCTGCGACAAAATCGAGTTCACGATCTGCGGAACAACCGTCTCCTCGTAACCCAATATCCCAGGGAAGAGCAGCTGGCCCGCCCGCAGTCGAGCGATCAGGTTCTCGCGCAGTTCTTGCTTCACGGGGCGCGAGCGATAACCGCTGGCCTTGAGGTCACGCAGCGTCTGGGGTCGGTCGGTCATGGGGGCCATCGTTTTAGGGCAAGAGTTCGCGGGTTTTCCACCTGAGTGAACCTGAAGTTCCACGTTGGGACACCGGACTCGGAGAGTCCGGTGACAACAGGGCCAGTCGTTCGGCAGCGCCTCGGGGACTCGGGGGGCTGACGCCGCCCCGCTCGCCGGGCGAAGACACGGGACTCGGAGACTTGATCGTAGAGACTACTTCTCCACCGGCAAACCCGCTTCGGTCCAGCCGCGCCAGCCGCCGTCCATCGAGATGACGTTCGTATATCCCATTTTTTGGAGATTGTCAGCTGCGAGAGCTGAGCGATAGCCGCCGCCGCAGTAGAGGATCAGCTCGGTGCCGGTGTCGGGGATTCGGCCTTCGATGTCGCGTTCGATGACGCCTTTGCCGAGGTGGATCGAACCGGGGATGTGGCCTTGGGCAAACTCGCTCTCCTCGCGTACATCGACGAGGGTGAGCTTCTCGTCAGCGGCCTGCCGTTCGCAGAACTCGACGATCGTGCATTCGCGGATGCGGGTTTTCGCGTCTTCGACGATTTTGAGGAAGCCGGGGGTGTGTTTGGCCATGGGGGATCGTTGAGAGTTGAGAGTTGAGAGTTGATTCTTTCGCTGAACGATCTTCAGATCATGAAGTCGGTCTTCTCGCCCAGGATACGATCGACGAGGTCTTGCGGAAAGTCGACGGCGACGGAGGTCGATTCGTCCATGTCGGACGGGTTGATCCCGCAGTATTGGGCCCACGGTCCCAAATGCCGCCAGCGTCCCGCTCGCTTGGGTTCGTCCGGCATCACCGGGGTCGTGCAACGATTGCAGCTAATCGTAGAGAACCCCTGCGCGTGCAGCGGATTCACGATGACCTTGTGTTCCTTGATGTAGGTGACCATCTGCTGGTCGGTCATGTTGGCCATCGGGTTCAGGCGGATGGTGTTCATCTCGGGGTCGACGGCGATGATCGGGCAGGAGCCGCGTTTGCCCCCGTCGGCCCGGCGCAGGCTCCCGATGAAGCAGTCGAACTTGCCCTTCATCGTCAGCAGGGGTTCGACTTTCCGCATGTGGCAGCACTGCTTCTGGCCCTCGACGGAGAGATACAGAATCCCGAGCTCTGCAGTCTGCTGCTCCATCGTCTTTTCCGGATGGAGTGTCACGACCTTCAGACCATACTCAGCTTCGATGCGGTCGCGGGTGGTGAGTGTTTCTTGAAAGTTGACGCCGGTATCGACGAACAGAACCGGTACGTCGAGCTTCAACCGAGCAGCCATGTGGCAGACGACACTGCCAGCCATCTGCATGGCGGAGATAATGCCGAGTCGGTTGCCGAACGTCTCCCACGCCCAGCGCAGCAGATCGTCTGGCGACCGGTCGTCGAGTGTGTGATTGAGTTCTTGAAGTCGAGCTTGTGACAAACGCGCCATCGTGACGTGTCGCTTCACGGCAAAGGATCAGAGGGGAACGAACACTCCGTCCATCGGAATGTCTTCTTGTTCTACCGGAATGATCGCGTGCCGGTCGCCATTTGGCAAACCGGTCTCTCCGAGAACCTTCCGTATCGAGGGTTGGAGATCGCCACGCGGTTGCGAGGTGGGGGAATACGATGGCCGAAGCGAACGCAGGTCAGAGTCGCAATTGGGCTGATCTCAAAGCATCTATCCAATGCTGTCATTCAGGGCGAATCCAGCCATCACCCCAATGAAAAAGCCCCGTCCGACAGGGGAGTCGGAGAGGGGCTTGAGTCAGTGGAAATCCACTTCTGGTCAAATCATGGGCTGATGAGCGCATCCAACTTGTCGTTGATGTCGTTCAAATCGGACTGGTTGATCGCGCTGAGCACCAGAGCACCAGTGGCGGCGGTAATCGTCCAGAGCGTGATGATGTCGAGGCCGCCGAGCACGCCGCCCTGTTCTGGTGGGCAGTATTCATCTTGGCCGCGGACTGAGTCCTGAGCAACAAGAGCCATTCGACGTGCAGCGCTCGCAGGTGCGGCTTCCGCCTTCCAGACTCGAATCGGAGCCTTGGCTTGTCCGACCGCGATCTCGTAAGTTCCGGACTTCAGCTGCGGCAAAGTGAACATACCGTCAGTGTGGGTCAGCGTCTGAGCCACCGGTTTCCCGTTCTGGGTCAGGATGACCTTGGAGGGCTTTCCATTGGTGTTCAGAACCGCTCCGACCAAATCACCCTTGGTGGTCAAAGCCACATCGCGGGCCTTCACGACCGGCACTGTCGCAGCCTTGGGGGCCGCGAAAATGGCTTGGGGAACGACCATGCCGATGCACGCGAGGGCAACAACGGCATGTGTCAGCTTGCGAGAAAATTGCATGGCATGTCCTTTTCGATTGGATTTGGCCAGAAGGAGATTCGGCCTGTTGTCGGTCACGAAGTGTTCCGTTTCGCCGTTGACCGACCGGCGACCGGGCTGACACGGCTCGCATCCTCGTAGATGCGGGCACTCCGTTGGATGGTGGGAAGTTGTTCCGGCGAATCATTGACTCACCGGAAACGTCGTGACTGGTGACTCCAGACAAAGTCGTGCGGGTTGGTACCCGAGTTGATCAGAATGTGTCAACGCCTGTCTTTTGTATTTCGGCGTTCCGATTGGGTGGAGTTTGAGGATTGTGAGGTTTTTGATGAAAACAGCGATAATTCCGGTATCTCTGGGTTTTATGATTCGGCGATTCCTGCCGCCTAAAAATGGAAGACCAGTCACTAAACCTTGAAATTCAATTTTGCCGATTGCGTGTTTCTTTTTGACAGCAGGGGGCCGTGACCTAGTGTTGACGCAGCGCATCTTGGGATCACGCGATGGCACTACGCCTTCGTTTCCAGGCTGCCCCATGCCGGAGCCAATTCCATGGATTCAGTGCTGACACAAGGGTTCTCGGGGACGACGTCCCACCCGATGAATTCGTCCCAAAACTTCCTGGGCCTGTTGGGTCTGTGCGAAGTCGGCCGTCATCCGGATCCTGACATGCGTTTGTCTCTGCTCGGACGGATGCTGGCAGCCATTCGTTTTCGCGATGACATGATTTTTTTTCATAGCCGCCGAGTGACGATCATCTCCGTCGGGATTTCACAGCGACTGGGCTGGTCCCCGGAAGAGACACATCATCTGGAGCTAGCAGCACTCTTGCACGACTTCGGCAAGGTGGGGGTGCCCGACCACATCCTGCAGAAGCCCGGACGCCTGAACGCCGATGAGCGAGAGCTGATTCGCACGGCGCATGATGTTGCCGAGATACTTCTGCAGGCCTCCCGCTTTTCAGAGCGCACACTCGAGATTTTTCGCGATTCCCAATCAATGAGCGGCGATGAGGGGGGACAGCTAGGGCGCCATTTAGGGGCTCGAATTCTGTGCGCGGCGGATGCCTTTGATTCACTGACACACGACCAAGCCCACCGCCGCGCTCTCACCCGGGTGCAAGCGATTGAGCATCTTCAGAACACAGAAGGAGCCAAATTCGATCGAAACGTGGTCGCCGCACTCCAGCGCTGGCTCGCCTCCCAGGATTCCCACCAGCTCGATGATGCAGAAGAGGTCGAGCAAGCCCTCCGCGACAACAACAGCATCGATCCAGATGCCATGTCGCAAGCCAGCAGCTTATGCCACCTGTTTTCCCATCTCACTCTTCTGGAGAGCTTGTACGACGCCTACTACTTGGTCGACTCGGAACTTCGAATCGTCGTCTGGAGCCGCGGTGCCGAGAAGATGTTTGACAAGAAGAGGTCCGCAGTACTCGGGACCACATGGAGTCGCAGTATCGTTGACTATTCCGCCAAGGGGCTCAACGACAGCGTCGTGAATCTCGCCATTCAGAGGTTGCGTCCATTTATGGTCACGGCTCAGGTGAAGACGAAACAAGGCGAACTGGAAGCCGAAGTTCAGGCCATTCCGTTCTGGGACGAGCGGTCCGCGTTTCGGGGAGCCTGCGAAATCATCCACCGAAAAAACTCCAGCCGCCGGGGAACTGAGCGGTACCAGGAACTGCAGATGGCGGCCACGCGTGATGCCCTCACGGGATTAGCGAATCGGGCCGAGATGGAAAGCCGTCTCGACAGGATCTACCAGGAGTCACAGGTTCCAGGGGCAAGTCCCTTTAGCGCCATTTTTCTCGACATCGACCACTTCAAGAACATCAATGACGAGAACAGCCATCAAGTCGGTGACCAGGTTCTCGTGGATGTGTCTCATCTGATCGAGGACGAACTCTATTCCGGCGAACTGGTCGCCCGGTACGGAGGCGAGGAGTTTGTCGTTGTTTGTCCCGAGACCTTGCTGGCGGATGCCGTTCTGCGAGCGGACCGACTACGCAGAGCGATTATCAGCGCCACTCCCGGAGGATTAAAAATCACCGCGTCATTCGGCGTCGCCCAATTAGAAGGGGAAGACACTGTGGACAGCTTGCTCCGCCGAGCAGATGCCGCCATGTTTGACGCGAAACGATCCGGAAGAAACCGCACCTGCCAGCGAATCCTTAAAGAAGGCTCGCAGGAGGTCACAATGAAACCGGAACCCAAAGCGAAGACGAATTCGTTCGAGATGACGGCTGCTTTCCAGACCACTGTGGCATCCAATCTCGTGTTTCACAAACTGGCAGGGTTTGTGGATTCCAACAAGGCCAAAGTCTGGGACGTGCAGGCTGACAGCTTCCAGATGTCGGTCGGAGAAACAACGCTCTTCGGCGGATGGGGATCGACCCTGGCAAAACAACCGATCCATATCGCGGTCGAGATCGGAGCTGTCGATCGGTCACGACGCACCAATCGAGTCGAGATCAAAATCACGATTACCCCCTTGGGACGCAAGCCCGACGCCAAGGTGTTCGAAGATCGTGCGACTCGCGCCCGAGACGAAATCCGGGCCTATTGTGTCGCCGATTAAAGCCGCGACCGCGGACGGCACAATCTGGCTGAAACGGCTCAGCAGAAGCTTCGCCCTCCCAGCGGAATCGGCATGTCGGTACGCCCCTCACTCCTCACCCGCGCGGCTTGGGCGCTGGTCGATCCCAACTGCAGTGAGAATCACGAGTCCCAGAACAACTTTTTGTAGGTAGCTCTCCACTCGCAGCAGGTTCATGCCGTTTTGAATGACGGCAATCATGAACGCTCCAATCAGAGTTCCCACCATCGTCCCACGCCCCCCCGATAGGCTCGTTCCTCCCACCACCACCGCCGCGATGACATACAACTCGTACATCTGACCAAACATCGGCGAGCCACTTTGCAACTGCGAAGCCATGATGACGCCGCCGAATCCGGCGAGCAGGGCTGAGCAGACGTATGCACCGAGCAGCACTCTTTCGGTTCGAATGCCCGACAATCTCGCGGCTTCGCGATTGCCTCCCACCGCATAGAGATATCTTCCCCAGATCGTCCGAGTCATGACGAAATGAGCTGCGGCATAGAGGCCCCCCAAAAGCAGTACCGAGTTCGGGATCCCCCTCACAGTCCCACGCCCCAACCATGTGAACGACGGTGGGATTTTGTAGGCCGACTCTCCCCCTGTCAGCATGTAAGCCACCCCGCTCACGGCCAGCATCGTCGACAAGGTGACAATAAAGGGAGGCATCCGCAGGCGGGTAATCAATAGCCCATTCAACACTCCCGTGGCGGCAGCGATTCCGATTCCAGCCAAGGAGCATGCGACCATCGCGCCGCTCCCGGCAGCGATCCCTCCGCCATGATCCTGGATCAACAAACAGCAAGTCACAGCGGACAGAGCGATGAGACTTCCGACGGAGAGATCGATTCCCCCGGTGATGATGACGAGCGTCATCCCAATCGCGATGACGGCGATCACGGTAATCTGATCCGCGATATTGAAGAGGTTGCGAGCCTTCAGAAAATCGGGCCAGCGGTAGGGCTGCGGCGACATCACCGGAGGAGTTCCCAGAGCGGGAAAGTCGATGGCCAGATCCTCGAACACAGCCCATTGGGCAGACTCGTGCGTCGTTAAAATTGCCCCCAGAGGCTTCCCTTGAGACTGCAAGAATTCGAGGGCCTGTCGAACATCGCGTGCATCTCCACGAGCCTCGTGAACGGAGATTTGCTTCTCGGAGAGCACGGCCTGCGCGGCACTCACAAACGGCTCGTAGCCTCTATTCGCGGGTTCCGCAGATTGACTTGCTCCTCCACGGGGAGCCCCCCCAGCTGCGTCGACAGGGATCACAATCAAGACCTGCGTCGGGCGCAGCTCGCAGGCCCGACGCGCCAGACTTCGCCCCGCACTTGCGTCGGCGTCATGCTGCTCTCGAAACGTCATCAGGCTGAGGATCAGGCACAGCGACAGCAGTCCACAAAGACGATTAAACTCAGTTCCCATCCATGCACGAACTCCTTGTCCCACGTGTCGCGGCATGACATTGAACCTGGGTGAATTGAGTGGGAAAATGTCCGGAGGTCAGACTCTGTCAAGAAGCCTCGACGAGTTCTCTGCAAAGCCGAGAGCGGGCTTGCCGAATGATTGAGTCTTGCGGAATGGTCCGGTTCTCGCCAGTGTGCCAGTCACGCCACCTGGTCAGTGCGAGACCGGGGGGAGGGCAACACGTACGCCGGTTCCCCCTCGATCGTGTTCCGAAGAGAAGGTCAAAATCGATAAACTCCGCTTGCGGCGATCTAAGTATTGAAGCAAGATTTGACCAACATTCGGGTGGCAAACGGCTTACGCACAGTTCATACTCCGACTCACAAGGATACTGATCCGTTGGGTCTGGTGAGTTTGAATTATGACCAAGTCTGACCCACATTCAAAAACGAGCGTCTCCACCAACTTCTCAGAAACCGTCGTCCCGGGAGCTTCAGCCACCGGCGGCATGGATAGGACCCAGGTCATGGGGCAGCCCGGAACACCCGAGCCGAAACCACCTTCCAAAAAGCCAGAGGGCGACGCGAAGGAGATCGCCAAGGAGAGCAAAGAACAGATCCTTGGCGACTTCAAAATCAGCAAGAAGCTCGGCCAAGGGGGCATGGGAACCGTTTACCTCGCGCAGCAGATCAGCCTTGATCGCCCCTGCGCTCTCAAAGTCATGATGAAGGAACTGGCCAAGAAGCCGGGCTTCATGGAACGCTTTATTCGCGAAGCGCGGGCAATGGCGAAGATCAACCACCCGAACGTTGTGCAGTGCTACGGTGTGTTCGAGGAAAAAGGGTTGAACTTCGTGGCCATGGAGCTCATGGATGGTCAGAGCATGCAGGACTGGGTCGATGAACTCGGCAAGCTGCCGATTCCCGATGCGATCCTGGTCACCGTCGTTGTCGCCGAGGCCCTTCAACATGCGCACGATCTGAATATGGTCCACCGCGATATCAAGCCGGATAACATCCTCGTTACGAAGAAAGGGATCATCAAAGTGGCTGACCTCGGTCTGGCCAAATCGACCGACGAAGACATGTCGATGACCCAAAGTGGAACCGGGCTCGGAACACCGCACTACATGCCACCCGAGCAGGCCCGCAACGCCAAGCACGTCGACAATCGCTGTGACATCTACGCCTTGGGCGTCACGCTGTACCACTACTTGACGGGGAAGGTTCCGTTCGCCGGTGACTCGATCGTGGAGCTGATCACCAATAAGGAGAAGGGCGTCTTCCAACCGGCTCATCGTGTCAATCCACAAGTCCCCGAGCGGCTCAGCCTGATCTGCGACAAGGCGATGGCCAAGGATCCGAAGCACCGCTACCAGCACATGCGGGACTTGGTTAAGGATTTGGAAACCCTCGGTCTGGCGGGCGAGACGCTCTCCTTTATCAACGATCCCAATCGTCAGGTGATCCGCCGAGGCAACTCTGCCCCGACCGCGACCAACATGCGAAACACGATGGCCTCCACAGCCGCCCCCGGTGCCCGTGGCCTCGCCTCGACTCAAGCCACCTCTGCCGAAGCGGGCAAGACGATGGCCGGCAACGACGGAACGTGGTACGTCAAACATGTCGATGCCGCTGGCAAGCCGAACATCGGCAAAATGTCGACGCCGCAGGTCTTGCAGTGCATCCGCAGCGACCGGTTCAACGAGCGGACACAGGTCGCCTCCAGTGCAAAGAGCCCGTTCCTGCCCCTGACGCAAGTCCCCGCCTTCGACGACGAGACCCGCAAGATGCTCGTCCGGCAACAGAGCGCCAACAAAACCCGCTCCCTGGCCGATGAATACAAGAAGATCGAGAAACAATACAACCGCCAAAAATGGTGGAACCTGCTGACCCGCTTCCGCGAAGGAACCCTCGGCCTCCTCGGCCTCATCCTCTATCTCGGTGCCATCGCAGCTGTCATCTTCGGAGCCTGGTACATGTGGCCCGTCGTCCGCGACATGATCAAAGAACGCTCCGGCGGGTGATCGGGCAACGGGCTAAGGGCGGCATCGGCCTTCTCAAGTCCCTGTTTCTCTCGTGACCAAACTCCGGCCTGGTTACGTATCTCCTCGAAGCGCTGCTTCGCTCGCGTGCCAGAGTGCTTTCAAAAAACCGAACTGTCAGGTGTCCCAGACGTGGCCTCGAACGTCTGGGTGATGCCGACGCAAGAGGCCATTTCCCATCGGCTGGCCAAACTGCTGGCCTCTTGTTTGCTCTTCACACCCCGCCAGGGCCTGTCGGCATTTCTCTCATTGTTGAGGCATCTGCGCTCATCATGTCGCAGCGAACCACTTCTTCTTGAACACCTTCAGGCCCTCAAACCACAGAATGCTGACGAACCCTCCCGCCAGGCAAATCACAATGTCGTTGGGATGCAACATCGAGAAGTGGAACAGCTCACGCAAGAAAGGAACGTAGAGCGCCAGAGCGAGGAAGCCCAGAGTTCCGCCGAGAATGAACCAGAGTGCAGGATTCGGAGTCCGCAGGGTGGACCAGATCGTGCGAGACCAGGAGCGGTTGGCAAAGATCAGGCCCAGGTTGGCAACGACGAGCGTCGTGAAGCTCAAGGCGGTGGCGTCCCCTTCGCTTTTCCAGACGAACATTCCAAGCAGATAGACGGCTAAGACAATCAGCAGCACGCTTGAACCTTGAAGCAATCCCAGGCCGAAAAGCCGTCTGCCGAAGATGGACTCTTTGGCGTTACGGGGTGGTCGGCGCATCACGTCGGCCTCTTCCGGTTCGGCTTCAAACACGATCGAACAGGCCGGGTCGATGATGAGTTCCAGAAACAAGATATGCACGGGCAGCAGAGCCAGCGGCCACCCAAACATCACCGGAATCAACGACATCCCAGCAATCGGCACATGGACAGCCACAATGTACGTCATGGCCTTCTGGAGATGATCGAAGATCCTTCTTCCCATGCGAACGGCTTGAACAATCGATGCGAAGTCATCGTCCAGCAGGACTAGCGAGGCGGCTTCACGGGCCACATCCGTCCCACGACCACCCATCGCAATGCCGATGTGGGCTGCTTTCAGGGCCGGTGCGTCGTTCACACCGTCGCCGGTCATGGCAACAATCTCGCCGTGGGATTTCAAGGCGTTCACCAATCGCAGTTTTTGTTCCGGGACCATTCGAGCAAAAACGTTGATCGTCTTCAGACGCCGTTGAAGTTCGGCTTCGTCCATTTTCTCCAGTTCGGGGCCAGTGACGACTTCATCGAGCGGCTGGATGCCAGCTTGTCGAGCAATGCTCTGCGCCGTGGTCGGGTGGTCTCCGGTAATCATGACCACTCGAATGCCTGCCGAGTAACATTCTGCCACGGCAGCTGGGACTGTCGGTCGGACTGGATCAGCCAGACCGACAAGTCCCAGGAACTCGAACGTGAAGTCGTGTTGCCCGCCCGGTAAAGGCTGTTGTTGGAACACGGCTCTGGCAACACCCAGTACTCGTAGTCCCTCTGTTGCCATCGCAGCCACTTGCCCGCCAATGAACTGCGTATGCTCGGGATTCAAATGGCAGAGATCAGCGATGGCCTCTGGCGCACCCTTTGTCGCCACAACGTAGTCTGTGCCGGTGGGTGACTTCCAGACGTGCGACATTGCCAAGAGGCTGGGGGACAAGGCGTATCCCCGCTCCAACTTCCAGTCAGCGTGCAGGTGTTCGGTTTCCGCGAGACGAGCGTTACCGAGGTCGTGGAACGCCTTCTCCATCGGGTCGAACGGGTCACGCTGACTGGCCAGGATGCCGAACTCGACGATCTCGTGGAATGCCTCCGGTAACGGCTCAGCGACTTGTGACGCCACATCGTGAGCTGTTCCGTCGACGACCAACTTGCGGATCGTCATCTGATTGACGGTCAGCGTCCCGGTCTTATCCACGCAGAGAACCGTGGCAGACCCGAGAGTCTCGATGACTGGCACACGACGAGCCAGAACTTTCACTTTCGACAAACGCCAAGCCCCCAGGGCGAGGAAGATGGTGAGGACGACCGGAAACTCTTCGGGCAACATCGCCATCGCCAGGGTAATCCCGGCCAAGACGCCTTTGAGCCAATCACCACGGGTGAGGCCGTAGAGAACGACCACGACGACGCACAACGAAAGTCCCAGGACTGCCACACGCCGTACGACAAGTCCGACCTCTTGTTGCAACTGCGTTCCTTCCAGTTGCACGGTTTGAAGTGCTTTGCCGATATTGCCCATCTCGGTGTAGATGCCTGTGGACCTCACTTGGGCGATCCCCTGACCTTGAACGATCAGCGTCCCGGAAAAGACAAAGGGAAGGTCTTCGCCTCCCGGTCGAGTCATCTCTCGAACGCCGTCCCAGGCGACCTTCCTGACCGGCACGGATTCCCCGGTGAGCAGCGACTCATCCGTAGAAAGACTACTACACGCCAGGACAACGGAATCGGCGGGAACCCGGTCGCCTTCCGCCAGCACGAGAAGGTCGTCGGGGACGACATCCCGGCCTGCAATTCGCTTTCGCTCGCCGCCACGAATCACCAGCGCACGAGGGCTGGAGAGATCACGCAGGGCCTCTAAGGCGCGCTCGGTCTTTCGTTCCTGGTATAAAGTGATCCCCAGCACCACAAAAACAAACCCCAAGAGCATCAAGGCTTCCTGCACATCGCCCAGGAGCAAATAGATCGTGCCGCAGGCCAGCAGCAACAGGAACATCGGCTCTCGGACGACATCCCAGGCTGTCGCAAACAAGCTGCGGCCCTTGGACGAGGGCAGTTCGTTGTAGCCGTGCTGTTGCAATCGAGCGGCGACTTCGGCTTTTGAAAGGCCGGTCAAAGATTCTTTGCTGGCTGGTTGTTCCATTGAGATATCCTGAAGTGAATACGTTTTGTCGATGGGCCAATCAATCGTCATTTAATGGAGAGAACACCGTTGTCGCACGAACTTCTGTGTGACGAATCTTCCCGCCCGTCGAACCGGTCCAGGCCATCGCCCCGCGAGTCACGAGAGTCGCAACGAGCAGAATCGACTTGGGAATTATTGTTACTGGACCTTCTCGCCGCAGCGAGATCACGCAGAAGAGCATCGCCAACAACGTCGTGATCGCTACCGAGATCGTGGCATTCAGGCTGGCTCCTTCATGGGTTTTAATCAACGACCCAGAAACATCTGCCAAGTCTTCCACGACCTCCTCAGCTGGTTCTCCTGGACACTGTGCCGCGAGCCTACCAACGCCGGAGATCTCAAGGACCGGGACCGTCGCCGAGAACATGCTCCGGCCTCCACGTCGCCGCCTGGTCGCAGTCAGCAGATCAGAGCGATGGCAAAGCCGACGATCGGAAGGTGACTGACCAACTAATGCAAATGGGCACTGTTCATTTCTAGTTCTCCTCACTGGGTAATTCTTAACTTCCACGCAGTGTGCCACTGAATCTCATGCTTCGTTCCAACGAAAAAAGCCGACCGGACGAGACACCCTTTCAGGTATTTCGCCCAGTCGGCTTACTCATCAACTGGCCCCCGTCTGATGGCGGTTGCCGTTCGATCAGTCCTCCGAAAATCGCTTGTTCTCGCGTTGAACCTAACCGGATTCACCCCGGAAAGCAAATGGCGGTCCGAACTGCCTGCAAGCCAGCCGCAGACATTGCTCGCAGTGGGCGAGCAATCACAGGGACCATTCTGCACGCTGTTCTCCCTCGTGCCCCAGCTCCGGCTTGGTCACACTCCTCGAAGCTCTGTTTCATCCGTGTTCCGGAACGCATTCGAGAACCTAACGGTCAGGTTGACCCAGACTTGCCTTGGAACGCCTGAGTGACATCGAAGCACCAGGGCCTTTCTCACCGACGTGTCACTCTGTTAGCCTCTTGTTGTTCTGTCACCGAGACCCTCAACACATCGCATCGTTGCCCCCGCGTTAAGTCGCGTTCCAGCTTCGTCGATGAATCGGGAATTCGAGGGCAGGGGGATTCCTCCGGGACTGAGGCGAGATCGGAGGGGCGAGAATGATTTCGATTCGAGCAGCCTCAAAGATCAGCATGGCATGGCTGCGACAGCCGGTCATGGGGCGGATGCTGGAGAGTCGTCCACTCTGTGCGGGGATCGCAGCGGCAGGAGTTCTCCAAGTTGCGCTTTCAATGGCTGGCCTCCCCGGGTTTACGTGTGCCTTCCATCAGGTCACTGGCCTTCCGTGTCCGGGATGTGGATTGACGCGCGGGGTCTGTGAGTTGATGGGTGGACACTGGTCACTGGCAATCGAGCAACACGCATTTGCTCCGGTGGCTGCAGTGGCCATTTTTTTACTCATTGCTGGAAGTGTTGTTCCGAATCCTGTACACAGGCGATTAGTTCGCATTGTGTCTGAGGTCGAGCGGAAGACATGCGTGTCTCAGATCGCGCTGCTTCTGCTTTGGGCCTACTGGATTTCACAGGTTTGTGGCCTGTGAGGGGCATCGTGCGGTGAGGTTTGTCCTAAGGAGTATTGCCATGGCCATTGTGGGTATGATCGCAGGTATCGTCAGCCTCGTGTGCTGGATCTTGACAGTCATTAAGGCATTTCAGTCCGGGTCAACTACGAACGGAGTATTATCGATCTGCGGGATTATCGGATTTGTTCTCGGGTGGATGAATGTCAAGCAGTGGAATCACCAGCCAGTCATGATTGCCTGGACAGTGTCTACCCTGATCGGAATTGTCGCGAATGTGCTAGGTGCTCAAGGGGTTCCTGGACTCGCACCGTAAACAGAGCCATCACTTTCCCTGAAAGGCCCGGTTCACACCGGGCCTTTTTTTATTCGATAGTCACTCCTTTCGAACATGACGTCGCTTGGCATCGGTTCTGCGGTGCAGAGACCGGGAATCGACTCTCCACAATCGAAAAACCTCTCGTCTCTGACCTTTCCCTCCGCTAGAATCGAGGTCGTAGATTCCCGCCCACCGCAGCCCCCCCCTCGACTTGCTGCCCTTCATGCGACACCTCTTGCGAATTTGGTTCACTCTGGCAGTTGCTTGGCTGGCGTATGGCCTTCCAGAGCCCATGCTGCTTGCCGCTGACCCGACAGCCGAGCAGGTCCAGTACTTTGAACAGCACATCCGCCCATTGTTTGTGGAGCGGTGTCACGAATGTCATGCGGGCCAAAAGCGTCAGGGGGATGTGCGGTTTGATCAGCGTGACGCAGTACTGGCTCATTTGATCGTTCCCGGTCAGCCAGATCAAAGTCGGCTCATTCAAGTGCTCCGCTGCGATCCCAACGACATCCAAATGCCCCCGAAAGGAAAGCTGCCCCAAGAGCAAATTGATCTGGTGACTGAGTGGATCAAACAAGGAGCTCCCTGGCCCGCGGACCACGCGGAGGTCGCAAAAGCCGCCGTCGGTTTCCCTCGTCTGGCAGGCGGGGAAATCGACTTCGACGCAACTGCCCAAACGCATTGGGCGTATCGCCCGTTAAGCCGTCCCGTGCCGCCACGCGTGGCGAGTGGCGGCCGTTCGCTGACACCGATCGACCACTTTATCGCGGCGAAGCTGCAGGATGTCGGGCTGCACTTGTCATCACCAGTTGATCGGACGGCGTTGATTCGCCGGCTCTCTGCCGACCTTCTCGGAGTTCGACCGAGCTTCACGGAAGTCGAAGAGTTCGTCGCCGATGCGTCGCCCACAGCTGTTGAGGATCTCGTCGATCGGCTACTCGCCTCGCCACGCTACGGCGAGAAGTGGGGGCGTCTGTGGCTCGATATCGCCCGCTATGCCGACACGAAAGGGTATGTCTTTACGGAGGAGCGGAGATTCCCGTTCGCGTATACTTACCGTGACTACGTCGTCGCCGCGTTTAACGGCGACAAGCCGTACGACCGCTTCATTCTCGAACAACTGGCAGCTGACAAACTCGACTTACCAGCGGGTGATCCGGCGTATGCGGCGATGGGTTTTCTGACGGTCGGTCCACAGTTTCTGAAGGACATCAATCTGATCATCGACGACCGGATCGATGTCGTTTCCCGCGGAATGATGGGGATGACCCTGACTTGTGCCCGGTGCCACGACCATAAATACGACCCGATCCCGACACAGGACTATTATTCGCTCTACGGGGTCTTTGCGAGCAGCCACGAGCCGGACGATTTGCCACAGGTGGCCGCTGCCGATACCACGGCCCCCGGGTACCAGCAATTCGCGACCGAGTATGACAAGCGGACCACAGAGGTGACCGACTACCTCGACTCCGTGCATGTCGAGCTGACGACGCAGGCCCGCAATCGAATTGCGGATTTTCTGCTCGCATGCGCTCAGAAAGCGACTCTCGTTCCGGCGGGTGTCGAAGTGAAAATCGATCCGCCGCTTCGGGACATCCAGATCGAACAGTGGGAGCGATATCTCAGCGAACGAGCGAAACCGGAGAACCGCGTCTGGTTCGCATTCACCAAACTGAGAGAGGTACCCGTCGACGGGTTTGCCGCGACGGCCATGCCCCTCATCCAGAGCTGGTCCCCGGAGCAATGCCATCCGGCGATACTGCAAGGGCTGAAAGACCAGCCGCCGCAAAACACGGTCGATGTTCTTCGGCTCTACGGTCGCGTCCTGAATGAGGTCCGGGAACGTTGGGAGAAGGAGAAGGCTGCCGCTCCCGAGCTATCGGCGTTCCCCGATGGGGACGCCGAACAACTGCGTCAAGTGCTGTACGGAGAGGGTTCCCCCGGTGCGATTCCCCGCGACCAGATCGAACGCTTCTACGGACGCGATCACCGGGAACGGACCCGCGACCTGCGGAAGAATGTCGCAGCCTGGATCGTCACCTCACCCGGTTCGCCGCCGCATGGGATGATCCTGGTCGACAATGAAACGCCGACGGAGCCCGTGGTCTTCGAGCGTGGCAATCAAGGACGACGCGGGCCACAAGTGCCTCGCCGCTCCCCACGCATCATCGCTGGCAACAATAGTCCAGCCTTCACGAATGGCAGTGGTCGTCTCGAACTCGCCCGTTCCATTGCGAGCCCCTCGAACCCGCTGACCGCTCGTGTTTACGTCAACCGCATCTGGCTGCAGCTGTTCGGGACGGGTCTCGTGAACACGCCGAGTGATTTCGGTGTACGCACCGACCCGCCGTCGCATCCTGAGCTGCTCGACTGGATGTCGACGCGGTTCATCGATTCGGGTTGGTCGACCAAGTCCCTCGTGCGCGAGATCGTTTTGTCGGCCACCTATCAGCAAGTGATCGCCATCGACGCACATGCCACCGAGGTTGATCCAGAGAACCGCCTGCTCTGGAGACAGAATCGGCGACGTTTCCAATTCGAACAGATGCGGGACTCGATGCTCTCCGCCGCTGGAGTGCTGGATGACCGCATGTCGGGGCGGCCTGTGGAGATCGAGTCAATCCCCTTCTCTCATCGCCGCTCGGTCTATGCGTACATCGATCGCAACAATTTCTCCAGTCTGTTGCGTACGTTCGATTACCCCAGCCCGGATGCCAGCAACCCGCAACGTCCGCAGACGGTCGTCCCCCAGCAGGCACTCTTTGGCTTGAACTCTCCATTCGTCGAGGAACTGGCGAAGGACGCTGTGAAGCGGGTCTCCGGAACCAATTCCGAAGAGACGATCCAGTCACTTTTCCGAGCGATCCTGTCCCGCAACCCTGCTCCCGACGAGGCCAGCTGGTCAGTCAGTTACCTGGAACGCCACCCCGACGGACTATGGCAAGTGGCGCAAGCCTTGTTGCTCTCGAACGAGTTCCAGTTTACGGAGTGACGGCGGTGCCGCGCTCCGCTTCGCACAGCCTACGCGTCGCGGCTCAACGGGACCGCACATTGCTCAACGATCATTGCACATCACTCATCGCTCAACGATCCTCAATCATGCTCAATCGACGTGAACTATTGAAACGCTCCGGGATGGGCTTCGCCGGGTTAAGTCTGGCGGGGATGCTGGCCCAGGAGTCTGGCAACCTCCAAGCGGCCACCTCGCCGATGGCCCCGCGCATGCCGCAGTTTGCGGCCAAGGCGAAGCATGTGATCCACATCTTCTGCAATGGGGGGCCGTCGCATGTCGACACATTTGACCCCAAGCCGAAGCTGTTGGAGTTCGCGGGCCAGACGCTGCCGATGCAGAATCTACAAACCGAACGTAAGACGGGGGCCGCTTTGCCATCGCCGTTTAAGTTTCAGAAGTACGGCGAGTGTGGGACCGAAGTCAGTGAACTCTTTGCCCACACAGCGCAGCATGTCGACGACATGTGCGTCATTCGTTCGATGCATGCGGATGTGCCGAACCACGAACCGTCGCTGATGCTCATGAACTGCGGCGATGCCCGCCAACCCCGCCCGAGTTTCGGCAGCTGGACGACGTATGGACTGGGGACCGAAAACCAAAACCTCCCCGGCTTCATCGCGATGTGCCCCGGAGGGATGCCGATCACGGAGTCGAATAACTGGCGGTCGGCGTTTCTGCCAGGGACTTATCAAGGCACCTACATCGACACCAAGCATCGCGATGTCGAGAAGTTAATCGAGCATGTTCGCAACCGCTCGCTCTCCCTGGAGCAGCAGCGCGACCAACTCGATCTCTTGCAGAACCTGAACCGCAAGCATCTCGAAACCCGCCACGAGGACGCCGGACTCGAAGGCCGCATTCAGTCGTTCGAGTTAGCCTACCGTATGCAGATCGAAGCCGCCGATGTCTTCGATCTGTCGAAGGAGCCGCAGAGCATCCGCGAGATGTACGGCGATACCATCCACGGGCGACAACTGCTCATGGCTCGCCGCCTGGTCGAACGTGGCGTGAGATTCATCCAGTTGTGGCATGGGGAAGGCCAGCCGTGGGACAACCACGATGACTTAGAGGTCAACCACCGCCGGTTGGCTTTGGAACTCGACAAGCCGCTGGGCGCGCTGCTCACCGATTTGAAGCAACGTGGGATGCTCGACGAGACCCTCATCATCTGGGGCGGCGAGTTCGGTCGGACCCCGGTCGTGGAACTCCCCACCCCCGGAGCCAATGCGGGCAAGATCAACGGCCGCGACCACAACCACCACGGCTTCTCGATGTTTCTCGCTGGCGGCGGTTGTCGCGGCGGCACAGTGCATGGAGCCACCGACGAGTTCGGCTTTTCTGCGGTCGAGAACCGAGTCCACGTTCACGACCTCCACGCGACCCTCCTGAAACTGCTCGGATTCGACCACGAGAAACTCACCTATCGCTACGCCGGTCGCGACTTCCGACTGACGGATGTGTCAGGGCGTGTGGTGGATGAATTGATCGCGTAGGCAACCGGGTGAAGTCAGTTTGCCCACCACGCCGCCGTCTCGAGGAACCTCACCCATGCCACAAAAAGACGTTCTGATTATTGGCGGTGGAATCGTCGGCTTGGCAACGGCTTGGAGGCTGCTCGAACGAACGCCATCGTTGAAGGTGATGCTCCTCGAAAAGGAGAAACGCGTTGCCCAGCACCAGTCGGGACATAACTCCGGCGTACTGCATTCGGGGATCTACTATCGACCGGGGACGCTCCGGGCCCAGAATTGCCGCGAGGGACGAGAGGCGATGGTCGCGTTCTGCCAAGCGGAAGGGATCCCCCATGAGGTCTGCGGCAAGGTCATCGTCGCCACCAGCGACGCCGAGATGCCTCAGCTGCTCAAAATCTATGAGCGCGGAATCGCCAACGGGGTGAAGTGCGAGTTGATCGATCTGCCTCGTTTGCGTCAACTTGAGCCGCATGTGAACGGGGTGCGGGCGCTCCATGTTCCTGAGGCAGGAATCGTCGACTACAAGCAGGTCGCCGCGCGCCTCGCCGACAAGATTCAGCAAGCTGGAGGCGAGATCCAGACAGGAGCGGAGGTGGTCGGCGTTGAGACTCGTGGCACCGAGGTCATCACTCGCACGCAGGACGGGCGAGAGTTCACCTCGCGAGTGATCGTCACTTGTGCGGGCCTGCAAGCCGACCGCGTGGGACAGCTCGCCGGGTGTCACCCGACCGCCTGCATTGTCCCATTCCGGGGTGAATATTTTCAGTTGCGGCCCGAGGCGGAGCCGCTCTGCCGAAACCTGATCTATCCGGTGCCCGACCCGGAATTTCCATTCCTGGGAGTCCACTTCACACGGCTGATCGAGGGCGGTGTCGAGTGCGGTCCGAACGCGGTCCTGGCGTTTCGCCGCGAGGGGTATCATAAACTCGACTTCTCAGCGAGCGATCTCGCCGAGACGCTAATGAACCCTGGCTTCCGCAAGCTCGCTTGGAAGCACTGGCGATCCGGGGCAGCGGAGATGTGGCGGTCGTGGAACAAGTCAGCGTTCGTCACTGCCCTGCAAAAGTTGATCCCCGCTGTGCGAAACGACATGCTGGTCCCGGCTCCCGCCGGAGTGCGAGCCCAGGCAATCAATCCCGATGGTTCTCTGGTTGACGACTTCCTGATCCTGGATGCCCCGCGCGTCGTCTCGATCCAAAATGCCCCCAGCCCGGCTGCAACCGCATCACTGAACATCGGGCGTTTGATCGGGGAGCGGGTCATGGCGAAGCTCGGTTGAGCCTGGGCGGGATTGCGATTCCCCTGCCCCCGCTCAACAGTTGGCCTGGACGAGGCACTCGTCGTGCTTCGCCCGCCATCGTGAACTAATCCTCCCCGAGTACGCTCTCTTCGATCGACATCGAGATCTCTGGTTTGGCAATGTCGTTGAGCTTGAGATCGTGGATCAATCGTTTTGCCAGCTGGAGATGTCCTTGCTCGTCGGGTGTGTGACTCTCGGCGTCGATCCACAACTCCGCGTGTCCGTCCTGCGACGCAGCCCCCTCCCAGTGTTCCCAATGGTCGACCAATGGGACAGCGTGCTCCGCTGCAATACCGCGAATCGACTCGATCAGGATTAAGCGCCGAGTCAACTCGGAATCATTTCGAGATCGCAGACACGGCGGTGTCTGCAGTACCAATTCGCAGTCGAACTTCCTGGACCAGCGGATCAATCGCACGAGCATTCGTTCAAACCGCTCCACGGATTTGGCGTCTGCCTCGGCGAGGCACAAGCTCAGAAAGCAGATGTCGGGCTCGAACTTGGCGATCCGCTTCTCGAAATCAAACAACACCTCGGAAAGCCTGGCCGCCGGGAATGTGGCGTCGATAAAGACATCCTTCGGACGTTGAAAATGAGTCCGAACTGCCGCTGCGAAGCGATTCGTATAGACCCTCCAGGGCCGCGGCTCGGTGACGTTCTTCGGCGTGAAACTATCCCCGACAAACAGCCAGCTGACCGGACATTGACTGCTGAGCAGTACGGGAATTGTCCGCGGCTCATCGGCCTTCTCCATGGAGAAGGAGCGATCCAGAGTGGTCGCCTCCTCGGAAGGGGAAAACGAGAGGATCACCGGTCGGCGAGTGGTGACCGGTTCCTCCGGCGGGTCCGACGGGGATCGACTGTCCGTTGAAATCGAATCGAGGACGGAATTGAGAATCCGCAATCGTCGTCGTCGCGAGTTGACCCGAGAGGCCTGAAATCGAGATGCCATGTCCTGCCTTTGCCTGTCGATACTCGGCCACGTCGTGTGGCGCATCATGAGTGAGACAGCCTTTTCTGCGATGTTCAGGCTGTCGATCTACGATATCAAGGTTTCCGCACTCACGGAAATCTTTTCCGCTCCCGTGACAAGTGAATGCGGAATTGCTGACGAACTCCCTCTCCAGTCGCGAATAGAAAACGCCCAGTGGTCATTCACCACTGGGCGTCGGCAGTTTCATTCTCAGTGAACACGAGGAGGACTTCAGCCATTCCCGGGGAGCCACAGTTTTTGGTTTGCTGGAGCGTCCGAAGGAGTGCTAGAAGGCCAGAGGCTGGCAGTGTCACCGGCGACTGAGACGATTCCCTGATCCCAGGGACGCTCGATGCCGAGTTCCTCCACGATGCCGCCCAGAATCTTTCGCAGCCGGGGGAGCTTGGCCCCGTACACATCCCACAACTCGCGGAACAGGCTGTTGACCTTATCCTGATTTTCCAGTTGCAGTTGGAGTTCGCGGAGCTTCCATTCGACGACTCGCTCGAATGAATTCGGCAGGGCATCAACGACCTTGCGGGCCTGCGCGTTCCACTCCAGAGCTTCTTGATCGTGGAGTGACCGGGAGGTCAGGTCCGCGAGGCTCGCCAGGATCATCAGGCGTTCGTCATTGTCTTTGAAGGCGGCATCACGCTCTTCAACCCACGTTTTCAGGAGGCGATGAGTGAGTCGCCCCATCCGGGCCATCGAAGCCCGCTGGACCACCGTCCGGAACTGCTCATCCGAAAGGGAGGACACATCCACCCGCCGCAACTGGGACAGGCTCAGTGACTGCAAGTGGCTATCGTCTTTGATGTGGATCGCGGTCGGAGCGGGCAACCCATACTCTTTCTGTATGGCCTCAATCGGGGCCAGCGAACTCATGTCGTCCGCGACAGCTTCCAGGCAGTCAATCGCTGCGGCGAGTTTCATCTTCGCCTGCGGATCGGACGCCACCTGCTGGGGAGTCTTCCCACCGAAAGCCCGCAGCGGATGCGTCTTCCAGCCGTCGCCCCAGCAGTTATTTAAAAATGTTCGCCGCAATCGTCGACGGTCACCTGCGGGGATGGCCTTGGGCATGTAATAGTCAAACGTCATCGGCTCGTCATCGGGCCGCTCGACGCCGATGACCTGCCCCTCGGTGGTGTCGTCCAAGGCATGCCGAACCAAATCGCCCGCCACAGATTCCAAGGTCGACTTCGTGTGCTGAAGCTTGTCGCCTTCCAGAGCGGTCGTCAGCGCCCGAGGGGGAAGTGCCTTCTCTGGATTTGAATCCAAAACCGTGATGCGCCCAATAATTCGCGAGAGATCCCCCAGCTGCACATCGGGCCGGAACTCGCCCGGCTCTCGGTCTAGCACGGCGTAAATGCCAGCGATGGGTTGCTGTTCGTTTTCCTGAGCTGGCTGGGGGGGAATCTTGACCAGCAGCGGAGATTCATCCAGCTTAGTCAGCAGCCGCGACACCATGTCGGTGTCATACAGCGAGGTACGCAGCTTGGTGCAATTGTCCGGAACGTTGCGTTCCAGCTCTTGCGCCAGGGCTTCGGTTTCGACGGCCGATTCGAAATTCGCGGTGTCGAGTTCTGCGGATTTGTGCAGGGCACTGGCCGCTGCGGCTTCGTCCCCGTCCCAAGCCCGGAAGAGCCCGATCAACCGCCAAAGATTTGCCGACCCCGGATCATGTTGCTCAGCGGACGCAGTGAGCTGCGTCGCTGCATCGCCCCAGCACCCGACCGACGCGAGGCGTTGAGCCTTGTTGACCGCCTCAGCTGCGGCTTCCGGAGGAGTGTAAGGAGGAATCGTCTGGCCGCCTCGGAAGACGAACGGCACACTCGGGTCGGCATCAAACTCCATCAGCAGTTGGAGGACTTCCTGGCGTTGATTCTCATTTCCCAGTTGGAGCGCCATCACCATGTGCTGACGTGTGGCCATAAACTGTTCGAGTTGCCAGTGGTACTCGGCCAGGTATTGAGCCAGTCCAGCGACGATGACCGGCTCGGCGGCGATCGAAAAGCGGAAGGCCCGGCGGATCGCCTTTCTCGCTTCGGGGAGGCCGTCGGCTTGCAACATCGCCATCGCGTAGAGTGCATTCGCGCTCGGATGATCCGACCGATGCCGCAAGAACATCAACAAGGCATTCCGAGCGTCAGCCGCCCGATCATCCGACATCAACGAAGCCGCCTGCCGCGTCACCACCCACGGGTTCAGCTCATTGGTTTTGACGAGCTTGTCCAGGATCTGCAAAGCCATGCGAGGCTGATGGTTATCGATCAGCCGCTCGACCTTTTCCATCTCGGTCGAGATCGACAGGCAGCAGAACTTCAGTTTCTTGCCACTGCCACAAGGGCAAATGGTGTAGGGATCCATGGGCATCCGAGCGTCCTTCACCGCCAATTGGCGAGCTGAGTTCAGCCAGATCTCCGCAGAAAACGCAGATCTGGCATGGGGAAGCTGGAAAATTTACTCGATTGGACGGGATCGGGACAGCGTAACCCCTCCCGAGTCGTGTGGGTGACCGCCAGTCGCACATTGTAGAGACCGGCCTTCGCCAGTAGGTCAGACAATCCTGTCTGCCCCCCGTACCCACCGGACAGAGCCCGACTGGCCAATACGCCAAGCTGGCAGATTTCAGCTGCACTCGGGGCTTACAGTTCGATCACCACGCCGACCGCCGAAGTAGGACAGGCAGGATTGCCGGACCTACTTTGGGGATCACTCACGTCCCGAGCGAGACGAGTGCTGCCCCAAATCACAAAGTGCGCCTCGCACTCAAGCGGTTGACCGCCAGACGGTTTCGCAACACAGGGGGTTTGTCCCCCTTGCGGCATCGACCGCAGGCAGTTGACGAATCGCATCGTCTCGTCAACTTCGCGATATTCCCTGCTGACAGGGAGAATATTGGGGCTGGGCGCTGGAAACGCCTCCGCCAGAGACCGATTTCAATGTCATGGTTTTTTGGTGATCTGGGAATGGCATCGAGGAATGGTGCTCTGATCGGCTTCGGAGTTCAACTCGCATGATGCGCTTCATGACTTATGACCGGCTCTCATCATGCTCAATCCAATCGCCATACTCAATGCGACCCGCCGGCAGTTCGGCTGGGCAGCAGCTGTCCGTTTGCTCATCGATCGGTTGGGAGCCAGGTTGCTCCACCGCCAGGTCATGGAAGTGGTTTGGCTCGATCTGAAGCAAGCGAAAACCTGCCCACCGGTTCCAGGCTTCGAGTTTCGGTTCTTGACCTCGCATGAAGTCGACAACTTCAGCCAAGACGCCTCAATGGACATCGATTCGGGCTTGGCGAAGGAGATTGAGCGCGGGAACAGTCTCTGTTTTGCCGCACTCGATCAGGGAAAACTGGCCGCTTACGGTTGGTATGCCATTCGACACGCCGCCCCCGCTCACTGTTTCGGCGTGGGCCTGCGACTGCCCGCTGATGTCTCGTACATGTTCAAGGGATTTACGCATCCGGAGTATCGCGGGCGTCGACTCCACGCCGCTGCCATGGCACTGGCCCTGGCTGAACTCTCTTCACGCGGGATTCGTGCCTTGATCTCCACGGTCGAGTGGACCAATGAGGCGTCTCTCAAGAGCTGTGATCGACTCGGGTACCTGCGTCTGGGGCGTATCTCACAGACCGGGAAGCCGCCCCACGTCCGAGTCTCCATCCCCGCGCAGATCTTCGCTCAAACGGGCGTCGAGTTCGTTCCCGCTTCGCTCTGGCCAGCGAGCGAAACTCGCCAAGCCACGGTCAATCACAGCGTTTGTTAGGACTGATCGATCATCGACTGTCCGATTGGCACTCCCGCGAGCTTGAGCGGCTCCTGTTCCCCGCACGGCAATTCGGACACTCGTGGATCGAGCGATCATCAGCTCACATGGGCATACGCCCTTCCCCAATTCGTCGCAGAGTTCCTGAGAAATCTGGCGAGTGAAGCGAGCAATCACGTGGGATCGGCTTCGAGCCTGTCAGCTGCATCAAGAATGACAGGCTGGAAGCCGATCCCACGGGGAAACTGAGTCTGCCGCATGCCAAATGCAAAACACCCACGAATGAATCGTGGGTGTTTTGATGTTCTTTGAACGCTCAGGCACGAAGATCAATCGTCGTCGCCGTCGCCCATCCCCATGTCGGACAGGTCGAAATCGCGGTCACTGACATCTTCGCTGTATTCTTCCACCGGGGCTTCTTCGCGGTCGTCCTTGGCCGCCTGGCGACGCCGCAGCTTGGCTGGTGGCAGCTCCTCGTCGTCGTCCAGAAACGGACGCGGTGAAGCTGAGCCATCCGTGATCAGTTCCTTGATCGGCTGGATGAAGTAGAGTTTCTTGCTCTTCGCCCGCAGCTGCTCAAGCTTTTCTTCGGCTAGGGCTTTTTCGTTGTAAGGGAAGCGTGCTTCCTCGCGAAGTGTGCCGCTGAAGACACCCCAAATCAGACGCTTTCGCTCGGCCTGCTTGGTTTTACGGCGGGTCGGCTTCTTGGCGGTCCCCTTCTTAGCGGTGGCCTTTTTGCCACCGACGCTGGATTTTTCAATCGCTTCGACAGCCTCGGCTTCGAGACGCTTGGCCATCCGGCTGGGGGGTTTCTTGGATGCCATGTGAGGAGTTGTCCTTGGTCGAATGGACGGTGATCGGAACCCGATCCGCTCAATCCCCTCCATCCATACGCCGGGAATCAGCGAACCAAGCCAGCAGTGTAAAGCATCCCGTTCCGAGTGGCAAGAATACGAAGCCGCCGTTCGCTCCGCTGCTCAGCCGGGCGTGTGTCTCCCACGCCCGGCGAAGAATTCCGGCCCCCTCTCCCCCGTGATCGATGTGGCTGTCAGATTGTGCATCGCTGCGGGGAGAGGGCGGGGGGTGAGGGAGCACCGGTGGGAGTTAGCCAGTGACGAGGTGTCGGAGGTAGACGGAAAAGTCGGGGAACGGCGCGGGATATTGGGCGATTGTGGCCAACGCTTTTTCTTCGGCGGGTTCCAGCTCCGCATCGCCGAAGCCAGCTTGGGCACAGGCGACGGTGAGTTGCTGCAGGGCTTTCAGCATCTCACCGGCCCTCCCCACCCGCGCGGCGTTGGAACTCGGCCCGCAGGTCATCGCGTTTCTTCGCCCACTCCGCCGCCGCCTGAGCGTCGCCCTGGGCTTGGGCGATCCGGGAGAGGGTGTGGTAGTCGGTGTAGGCTTCCTGGAGGTGGAGGGATTCGCGGATCGCGCGGGCGGCGTGGGCGTGGCGTTCGGCAATTCTCGGGGTTCTGGACCAGCCAGCAGGGCTTGCCGCAGGGCGCTGTTTTCCGGTGCGGAAAACAGCGCTGCCTGCCACCGTTGCCCCCAAGTCTGCAGCTGCTCCTCGATGCGCGTCGCCCGCACCACGGCGCCGCCATCGGGGAGGTCCATGTAGTCTTCGAGATCGCACTGTAGGTTTTCGTAATCCTCTTCAGTCGGAAATGGCGTCAACTCGACCGGGACGCGACACGTGGTTCCGGCAGCATCCGTAAAATGCACTCGAAAATGATCAGCAATGCCTCCCTCTGGGCCAAAAGGGACCTGAATTTCGTTCGATACGGCTCACGGATTTCTCTTGAGAACAGGCGAGTGCATTAACGGTCGCGATTTTAAACTAGCGGTTGAGCGTTGAGGTGACAATGCGCGGGGCCGCCACGCGTCCAAAGGAACGTCTAGGCAACCACTCCACCTCGCCCCACTGGCAGCCCCGTGTTTCTATTTTTGCGCGAATTCGCGTCTCTATCGGCTCCCGTTGCAAGAGAACGGCTGGCGGGTTCGCTAACCTACGGGCTCATGACCCCTTCTGGAAGCACTGGTCCCCTCGAACATGAAGATCACCCGCATCTTTGCTCACCGCGTTGAACTGCCTCTGGTGGAGGGTTCGTACAAGTGGTCGGGAGGCAAATCGATCTCGGTCTTTGACAGCACGATCGTCGGCGTCGAAGCTGACAACGGGTTGATCGGGCACGGAGAAGTCTGCCCACTGGGTCCGTTTTACTTGCCCGCCTATGCAGAAGGGGTCCGCACGGGCCTGCGCGAACTGGGCCCCCACTTGCTGGGTTCTGACCCGCGAGAGCTGGGGAAGCTGAACCAGCTGATGGATGCCGCGCTCAAGGGGCATCCGTATGTGAAGTCCGGCATCGACATCGCCTGCTGGGACCTGCTGGGCCAGGTCACGGGACTCCCCGTGTGCGTGCTCATGGGAGGCCGATTCGGAGAACGCATCCAGCTTTATCGAGCGATCTCTCAGCAGGCTCCCGACGAAATGGCGAAAAATGTCGCACAGTACCATGCACAGGGGTACACGCGATTCCAATTAAAAGTGGGCGGCGATCCTGATCAGGACATTGAACGCATTCGCGCCGTCCGCTCCATTTTAAAGCCGACCGATCGCTTAGTCGCCGATGCCAACACCGGTTGGACGCAGCACGAAGCGATGCGCGTGGTTCGCGCTGTACGCGATCTGGATGTCTATATCGAGCAACCGTGTTTGACCTACGACGAATGCTTGGCTGTCCGCAGGAACACGAGCCATCCGTTTATCCTCGACGAGAACATTGATGGCCTCGATATGCTGCTGCGAGCCAGGGCCGACCTGGCGATGGATGTCGTGAATCTTAAGATCAGCAAGCTCGGCGGTCTCACCAAGGCCAAGCAGGCCCGGGATCTCTGCGTCTCGATGGGAATCGCGATGACGCTGGAAGACAGCTGGGGGGGCGACGTGACGACAGCCGCCATCGCCCACTTAGCGCACAGCACTCCCGAGGCGTTCCGGTTCACGAGTACAGACTTCAATAGCTATGTCACAGTGAGTCATGCGGACGGTGCGCCGGTGCGAGACAACGGCTGCATGGCCGCCAGCACCTCCCCCGGTTTGGGAGTGACGCTCAAGGCCGATGTGATCGGCCCGAGGGTCGTGGAGATCATTTGAAACTAAAAAGGTATCCCCTTTCTGCAAGTGACCACCACCCAGAGTCTGCGGGTATGGAAGACGACCCGGAAGCGCTGATGGAATTCGAATCACGTTTCGCTTCTCAGGAGGCTTGCGAGGAGTGTTTCATTCAAGTGCGTTGGCCGGAGGCCTTTGTCTGTTCGGTGTGTGGAGCCGGCAAAGCTTGGCGCATGGGACGCATGTTGTTTCATTGTGCGGCCTGTGGCTGGCAAATCTTGGTGACGGCGGGGACGATCTTTCAGGGGGCACGCAAGCCGCTGGCGATGTCGTTCCGAGCGATGTGGTGAGTGACCAGTCAAAACAATGGAAGCGTGATCGACACCGGGGTTTTTGCAGCCAGTGTGACGGGGGTTTCGATCTCCGGGTTGGGTGGGAATGACGCGTTGAAGTTGGATACTTCGCTGGGGCGGCGATCCGGGGGACGTTCTTGGGCGGGGCGAAGAATGACACTCTGGTCAGCGGCCTGGGGAACGATACTCTGGACGGGGGAGCGGATATTGACCCGGTCAGCTACGTGCAGGGGACAGTTGGGGTGAATGGAGCGGGGGTGACAGTCTGGCTCCGGCGACGGTTCAGACGACGGGCGGGGCGGGTAGGGATCAGCTGCTCAAGGTCGAGAACCTGACCGGGTCGGCCTTCAACGACAGATTGACGGGCAGCACGGGGGCGAACGTTTTGATCGGTGGGGCTGGGAACGACTCGCCGCCCGGTGGGGCGGGTATCGACCAGCTCTTCGGAGAGGCGGGGAACGACAACCTAACGAGCGACAGTGCCGACTCCGTGGTCAATGGAGGAGGTGACCTCGACACGGTGACGGTCCCGGCAGGGACCGGAAATGTGATGTTGGACTTGGCTGCGGGCCTCATTGAGACGGTCACTGCAGCCGCGTCCACGGGCAACAACGTCTTCAACGCGACCTGGGCGACCTGGGCTGTGACGATCACCGACGGAACGGGGAATGACACCATCGAAGGCGGACTCGGCAATGACGTCCTGAATGGAGGGGCCGGGAACGACTGGGTCAACTATGAACACGCGTCGGCGGGTGGAGTGACGGTGAACCTGACCTTGAAGAAGGCCACGGGAGCTGCCGGGACCGACAGCGTGACCCTCTTCGAGAACATCATCAGTGGCGGCGGGGTTGATAAGATTTTGAACTCGTCGAGGGTGCTTCATCCGGTGTGTGTGCATCCCAAACGTCGGCGGCGACTTTCCGGCTCTCTCCCCCGTAATCGGCGTGAGTTCCCAAGTGTTCGTCACTGCGGAGGAGGAGCGGGAGCAGAATTTGACCAGCACCGGCGTTTGCGATGCACACACTCCACCGGTGGCATTCTCGGAATCCGATTGAGAAGAGACTCTCTTCCGGGGTAGAATAGCTGCAGGTTCTGTCCCGCCAACGATCACGGACGCGTATGCCCGGCATCTCCCAGGAACTGGAAACACTTCGACACCGCGCGCGGGGGTTCGTGTTGGTGCGCGGGTTGGCGGCACTCCTGGCCACGGTGTTCGGGCTTGCGTTCGTATTGGGTGGGCTCGACGCACTGGTTCGCTGGCAGCATCTGGCGGTTCGATTTGCACAGTCGGGAATTTGGCTCGCTGCAATTTTGGGTGTCGGGTGGCGGTTTCTGGTTCGACCGCTGCGAGCACGTCTCACCGACCTGGATCTCGCCAAGATCATTCATCGCCAGTGGCCAACGCAGACTCCGGATTTGCTTTCGGCAGTGGAGTTCGAGAAGTCTCAACTGTCGACTCAAGTCGGTGCTCCGCTGCTCCAGCAGGTGACCGTCAGCCGGGCCCAACTCCAACTGGCCACCGTCCCATGGCAGTCTGTCCTGCGTCCTCGAAGGGCCTATTGGTCTGTGGCTGGAGCGGGTGTCTCGTTGGTGATGTTGGGATTGGCGGTGAGTCTTTCATCAGAGCTGACCAGCGTCGGGGCCTCACGCCTGCTCTCACCGTGGGCCGAGTTGGATTGGCCCCGCCGCACCACGCTCGTCTATTTAAATAGCGAACTGGTTCCAATCGACACGCACAGAGACCCGGCCTTGCGAACGGGGCAGGGCGACCCCCTGACACTCTACATCGCGAACCGGACCGGGCCTTTGCCGTCGAAGGTTCTGTTCGTACGCAAGACACTGGCGAGTGGCACGGTCCCGGCTCGTACGGAGCAGGGGGAGTTACGGCAAACGACCCTGCGAGACTCTCAAGGTCAACCCCACCAAGTCGCAGTGGCGAGCATGTCGACTTCTGAACCCTTCGAGTTTCGGGCTCAGGGCGGGGACGACGACCGCGCTCCCTGGATGAGTATCGAGGTGGTCCCACCCCCTCGGGTTCACTCGTTCGAGATCACCCTCACTCCGCCCGCTTACACCGGTCGTCCCTCCGAGACGGTCACCAGCGGAGTCGGTCACTTACAGGGACTCGTTGGCAGCCAAGTCCACATTCACTGCCGCGCCGCCGCTCGATTGCAAGCTGCGTGGTTGAACAAGGGAAATGAACCGCGGAAGGCGTTATCGCTCAGTGACGATGGTTTGGAATTCCGACTTGATTGGACTCTCTCGGCCGAGGAACGCTCGACATATTGGCTCGACCTGGAAGACCCTTACGGGTTGCACGTCGCGAATCCCCCTCGGTACGAGATTCGAGGCGTCGGGGACCAAGAGCCGGTCGCCTCCCTGCTGGTTCCGGAAACAGATTTGCGAGTCACAGCACAAGCGGAGATCCCGATCGAAGGGGTCGCCCGCGACGACCTGGGTCTGGTGCGAGTGGAGCTGGTTTACGAACTCCCGATGATTTCCCAGTCGTCGTCGCATTCGCCCGATACGGCGACGAACGAGCAGCACTCAATCCCCCTGGGCTCCGAGCCCCCGAACTCCACGGAACAGTCGATTCGCACCACTTGGAATCTGGCGGAACTCTCGCTTCCGCCGGGATCGCAGGTTCGCTTCTGGTTGCAAGCGACCGATGCCTGTGACCTCCACGGAATGAAGGGCCAAGTGGGACGCAGTGCGGTGCGAGTAGTATCGATCTTGACCGATGAAGAAAAGCAGCTGGAGCTAAGTGGTCGGCAGATCCAGATCGCAGAGCGCATCACCCAGTTGCGAGACCGGCAAGCGGCCGTAGAACAGTCGACGCGCGAGATCGGCGAGCAGTGGAAGTCGGTCGGCTCGCTCCGCCCCTCGGATCGCCTCGACCTGGAGCGAGTCCAGACGCAGCAAAGGGAGATCGCCCGAGACCTGGGGGAAACTACTCAGGGCGTTGTGGGAGACTTGCAGGAACTCCAAAAAGAACGAGTGACAAATCGGTTAATCGATCCACAGACCGACGATGCACTCGCTCGCTGGGATGCGACGCTGTCTCCACTTGCGGCGGAAGTTCTGCCCGCAGTGCAGAAACAGTTGGACGCCATCCGAATGGGTGCCGCTCCCTCGCCTGGAGTGCCGGAGACTCCTCCCGAACAAACAACTGCCGCACTCGAGCAGGCTCTCTCCGGCCAGCGGCGGGCCGCCGACGATCTGTCTCAACTCGCAACCGAACTCTCCGAGTGGAAACGCGATCAAGATCTCGAACAACGCTTCTCGGAGATTGTGAACCGCCAAACAACGCTGCGTGAACAGTCCGTGGCAATTGGTCAACTGACTTCCGGCAAGACGCCAGCTGCACTTTCTCCCCAAGAGCAAGTCGACCTCGCCCGCGCTGCCGATCGCCAAGGATCGCTGGCCCGCGATGTGGAGCAACTGACCTCGCAACTCGAAGCCGCGAAGCCAGCCACCGAAAAGACTCCCGGTTCAGAATCGCTCCCCGGTATCGCCGAGCAATTGGCCGAGCTGTCTGTCGCAGCCACGATGCGCGGGGCCTCGGACGAACTGCGGCAGAATCATGTCCAGGCCGCCACTGATGCCCAGCAAAAGCTGATTGAATCACTCGAAACGCTGAAGCAGGAACTCGATCAAGAGCGGGTCCAGACCGCGCGGAACGATGTCGAGGAGCTGAAGAAATCTGTCGCCGATGCACACGAAATCACGAGACGCCAAACAGAGCTCCGCCGTCGGACAGAGGCTCTCTCTGGACCATCCGCTGACGGTCGTCGAGCAGCTGAGTCCGCTGAGGTTCAACGGCTGCAACTGGAGATCGAAGAGCAGACTTCGCAGCTGGCCGACCGACTCCGCCGTGAGCAGCATCGGGATTCGTCCTCGGCGGCGCAGCGTGCCGAAGACCGCATGCGTGAAGCCCGCGAGAACCTGGAACAGGAGCAGGTCGCTCAATCCCTCGATCAACAGTCCGAGGCATTGGACGAGTTGGAGCAGACGCGTGAGTCTCTCGGCGAGGAGCTTCAAGAGGCGAACCAGCGGGCGGACGAGGAGCGATTGGCGGCCGTCGGCCAACTCGTGGTCGCACTTCTTGAGCGCGAGAAGGCCACCCGCGAGGAAACGATGCGTGTGGAAGGGCTGCGAGTCACACAGGGGAAGTGGACTCGTGGCCAGTTAAAGTCAGTCCAGCTGGTCGCCGACAGCCAGCGCGATATCGCCCAGAGTTGCCAGCAAGCCCGAGACGATCTCGGCTCTGAAGGGGTACTCGGACTGTGCCTCAATCTGGCGTCCGAGCACTTCTCAGCCGCGGCGAAACGACTCGATGAGCGAGACACCGGGGCACTCACCCAGGCGGAACAGCGGGCCGGTGAGACACTGCTGGATCAGTTCATCACCAGCCTCGCCTCGCCGAATCCGCCCGACCAACCTCCGAATTCTCCGGCTGAGCCACCTCCCGAAGGAGAGGGCGACCAACAGCCGCAGACTGGCTCTCCTCTCTTGGCGGTCGAAGTGCGACTCCTGCTGCGGATGCAGGAAGAGCTGCTCACCCGCACGCGGGGGATGTTGGACCTGAAGTCGAATGGACATGAACTGTCAGCCGAACACATCGTCGAGTTGCGTCAATTGCGAGACCGACAGAAGCGGTTGGTCGAGACCGCCCGTACAATGATCGGGAAGAACTCGGCGGTTGAGGACACGAGCGATTCAGGGGCAGGCCAGCCATGAGGAAGCACTCCGTTCAAACGCGACGAGCCGCTGTGCCGATCCTGCGGTGGCTTGCCAATCGCGCCCTGGTGATGTCGGTCATGTTCGGCGAAACCGAATTGCTCGTGGCTGATGAAGTACTCGAGCAGGTTTCAAACGATCAGGGAGCGAGCCCCAGGGGTCAAGACACCCCGGCAACTCCGGACGCCGGGCCACCGGTGCCACCAGACGCGTTGGAGGGGGCTGAAACTTCAAAGGAGGCTCCTGATGATTTGCCCGCCCCAAATGCCGAGCCGAAGTTAGAATCGCCCAGCGATCCCGAGGCACTGCTGGACGCGGCCTTGGAGGCAATGGATCAAGCAGTTCAAGAGCTCGAAGGGGATGCCCCGACATCCAAGGCCGTGGCCGACCAGCAGATGGCAGTCGATCGATTGAAGGAGCTTTTGGCCGCAGCGTCGCAGTCGCAGTCCGGCAATTCGAAATCGTCATCGAAAAACAAACCTGCGTCAGAGCCCGACTCATTGGAAGAGAATCCATCGGAGTCGAGCTCCTCTGATCCGAATGGCAGCGGAGGCCGCCGGTCCGATGATGAGAACTCCGCCGAATCGAGCGAGAACGTCGCGGGGCCGACGCTGCCCGGCACGGGTGTCCTGGCTCCCGGAGCCAAAGCCAACAACGTCTGGGGCCATTTGCCGCCCCGAGAGCGAGAAGCCCTCTTCCGCTCCTTGAGCGACAACTTCCTCCCCGAGTATGAAGCCCAGATCAAGCGATATTACGAGGCCCTCGCCGAACGGAAGTGAGGCGGAGCGTTGAGAGTTGAACGTCAGAAGCCTCTCTCAGCTCTCGCCGACACATGAAACACTCACGCCTACCTCCCCCACCCTCAACCCGCAGCGGTCCCCCCATGTCCAATCGTATCGGTCTCTACGCCGGAAGTTTTGATCCCGTCACGCTGGGGCATCTTGACATCATTCGTCGAGGAGCCCGACTCGTGGACCAGCTGATTGTCAGCGTGGGAATCAATCCCGATAAGCGGCCCCTGTTCACCTCCGTGGAACGCGTGGAGATGTTGCAGTCTGTGCTGAGTGATCTCCTGAATGTCGAGGTCGACTGCTTCGAGGGACTGACCGTGGACCATGTTCACCGTCGCAAGGCAGGAGTCATGATTCGTGGCATCCGCACGGTGTCCGACATTGAATCCGAATTCACGATGGCGCTGACCAACCGCACCCTTTCGCCAGACATCGAGACCGTGTTCCTCATGGCGAGTGAAAAGTATTCGCACATCTCCAGCACTCTCATCAAGCAGATCGCCCAGATGGGCAAAGACCACAGTTTGAGCCACCTGGAACTATTCGTCCCCGAAGCCGTGATCGAGCCACTGATGAAGAAGACGAGAGCTTAAGGCAACCCGTTGTCGTCAAAGTTCACGCCGCCCCGCTCGTCGGGGTAATTCCCGCGCTTGTGCGCTGCGCGAGCGCGGGAACCACTGGGACAAGCCTGCAGGCGGGTCGTCTTTTTTTTCATGACTCGTTCTCACCGCTCTCAATCACCCGGCTTGAAAGCCTCCCCCTGATGAACTCATACCGATTCTTCAATGTCCTACTCTTCATCATCACCACCTGTGTTCCTGTTTTCGCTGACGACACACTTCCGCCTGCCGACATACCCGAATTCCCCGGCAACGTGTCTGATTGGAACGGATTTGTACGGCACGACTTCGAGGTCGACGGAAAGCCGGTTCTCGTGGTCTGCCCCGGGACTCCAACTGCCGGTCGCCCCTGGGTCTGGCACGGCGAGTTCTTCGGGCACAAACCCGCTCCGGATATTGCTCTTCTGCACAAGGGGTTCCATCTCGTTTACATGAGCGTACCGGACCTGCTCGGCTCACCCACGGCGGTCAAACACTGGAACACACTGTATGAAAAACTGACGGGAACGTACTTATTGTCCAAGAAGCCAGCCTTGGTGGGACTCAGCCGGGGAGGGCTCTACTGCTACAACTGGGCCATCGCAAATCCGGACAAAGTCTCTTGTATCTATGGAGACGCTCCCGTCTGCGACTTTAAGAGCTGGCCGGGTGGCCAGGGAAAGGGCCCCGGCAGTCCACGCGACTGGAAGCTGGTGTTCGAGACTTTTGGCTTCCCCGACGAGGCCGCAGCTCTGGCCTACCCAGGAAACCCGGTCGACAACCTCGCCTCGCTGGCGGAAGCGAAAGTCCCACTGCTGCATATCTACGGCGATGCGGACGAGGTGGTCCCCTGGGAGGAGAACACCGGCCTGATCGCGGAACGGTACAAGGCCCTGGGAGGTGAAATCACTCTCATCGCCAAGCCGGGCGTCGGGCATCATCCCCATGGCCTGGAGGATTCCACGCCGATCGTGGAGTTTATCGAACGGCACGCGACCTCAAAGTCATCGCGATGAGGCCGACTCCCACGCAGACACGCAAACACGCAGACGGCTGCGAAGCGATCCATCTTGCGGAAATGATTTCCCGAGCCATAATAAAACGTGACTGTCCTGCCCTCATGCTCCCCCATTGACCGGGGACAAGTGGCACAGCGATCAATCTCCGGAGAGTTCTTCATGCGTTTCGCGTTCGATCGCTGGCTGGCGGGCCTTCTGGGGATGTGCTTTTTCGTATCGCATTTTGATTCGGCGAACGCAGCTGACAAAGCGCAGATCCAGCAATCCATTCTCAAGGGCGCGGCTTACATTAAGTCGACACTCGACAAGCGGCACGGCGGTCACAAGACGCTGGCTTACATCTCTCTGTTGAAAGCTGGCGAAGATCACGCCGGCCCCTTGATGAACGAAGGGGTTAAGCATGTGATGAGTAAGTTTAAGGACGGAGCATATGCCAGACCTCAAGAGCATCTGTACGAGGCAGCTACCGACATCATGTTTCTGGCGGACCTCGACTCGGAAAAGTACAAGCCTGAAATTCAATTGATCGCCAACTACATCGTCCCGCTCCAAAACGAACAGGGGTGGTGGACCTACGATCCCGTTCAGCGCGACCCTATCTGCGTCAACGGGGATGTGAGCATTACCCACTATGCCTGTTTGGGACTGTGGGCTGCCACGCGTGCGGGCATCGAGATCGACCCCCAAGTCTGGATGCGAGTTCTGAAGTGGCAAGCAAGCTGCAACAATCCGGACGGCGGCTACACCTATTGGCCAGGAACCAGTTACGGCGTGTCCAACGGGCAGTCTTCCTTGAATATGACGGTCAATAGTGTCGGAACGATGTACATCGCGATGCTCAATCTCGACCCCAAGCGCGTGCCGAAGATGGATAAATCGGGAAAGGAGTTGAAGCTCGACAAGCCTGAAAAGTCCGGGAAATCCGAACCGGTTGCTGCAGCACCTCCCAAGAAAGAAACGGGAGCGCTGGAGGCCGTGAATCTCGACAACGAGGAGGCCGCGGCGAAGGTGAAATTCGTGGCGAGGATTCCCGAAGGCAGCGTGGCCAGCGCGAACACAGCGTTTCGCTGGGTGAGCACCCGCTTCGACACGGTCAACCGGGATTCGACGGGAAAAGCCTATTATTACTATTCGCTGGAACGCATGGGCGCTCTGATCAACGTCCAGAAGATCGCCGATCGAGATTGGTACAACGAGTGCGCGGATGAATTGATCGGGTCCCAGAACGCGAACGGAAGCTGGGAGATGACGGGCGTGCCATGGGGAGTCGAGAACGACACCTGTTTCTGCGTGTTGTTCCTCACTCGATCCACGGGAAAGATTCTCAAGCGGACACAAATCACGGTCGAACCACCGGTCGGGGGAGGTCTGCTCTCCGGCGGACGAGGACTCCCCGACGATCTGAAGGAAGTCGATGCCAATGGAAATGTTCGCAAGAAAAAGGAAGCGTCCTCACTCAATGATTTGCTGGCTTCTCTGCAAGACCCCAATGCGATGAATCTCGAAGAGACCCAGGCCGAACTCGTTCAACAAATCCAGCTGGGCGACAAGCAGGAATTGATTGGCCAGAAAGACAAGCTCTTAATGCTAGTCGAGCAACCCGACCCAGAGATTCGCCGAACAGCGATCTGGGCCATTGGCCGCACGGGAGACCTGTCGCTGGCCCGGTTCGCAATCCTTGGTCTCGACGACCCGAATGCGGGCGTCATGATGGAATCACATATGGCTCTGTGCTGGACCGCGCGAAAGCCGAATGCCTTTAAGCTCCCGTTGGATCCTCTGGAAGGCATCGCGGCGGACGCTGGTCCCGATCAGAAGTCAGCAGCCATCGAATCCTGGCGGCGGCAAGCCCTGCGTCTGTGGGGCGAATGGTATCTGCGAAACCGCCCCTATGCAGAACGCGGGGACGAGTTCGAAACCAACCTCCGCAACCGTTTGCTCCAGTTGAAATAGTGGTCGCCGGAACGTAGCGAATCGCCAGATCAGGCCAGCTGACCTGGTGCGATGCTGAGTGCGAGACGCACTTTATGATTGCTTGATAATCGTCAATGGCCCAGCTGTCCGGCGTCCCGGCAAGGACGGTTGAGAATCGCCCACCGCTTCCGCCCTCACCTTTACCCAAATCTTTGTTGAGCCGCATCAAGGGCGCGGAGGCCGGGGAGGAGGGTTTCGAGGCGGCGCCAGATGGTTTGCCAGCCGGGTTCGCCGTCGCACTTTCGGCAGAGGACGCCGCCCAGGCTGGCGAGCGCGCGAAAGAAGTCGCGGGCGGTGGCGAGGGGGCGGGGGCGTTTGAGGACACAGCGGAGTCCGTCGATCCAGCGCGGCGGGACGACTTCGGAGGCGGACCGATTCGGAGTCGCATGGGCGACGAGCTTCAGCTGCAACAGCCGCGCGGCCAGCGCGCAGATCAGGCCGATGACGGCCTCCAGTCGCTTCGCGGTGCGATGCTGCCGCTGCTCAACGCGGCAGCCGATCTTGAGGCATTTATAATATTCCTCGATCATTGGGCGTTGTTTATAGTGCTCAATAATAGCCCAGGCGTGCGGGAAGGTCGTCGCTTTCTCGGAGGTCAGCAGAACCCCACGCAACGGGGCCACACCGTGCGGCACCGGCGAGACTTCTTGCGCTTCGACGACCCGCATCTTGATCTCCGTCAGGCCGGTCTGGCGCGCGAACGGAGCGACGCCCGACTTCGGACGCGGCATCTTCAACGCGGCTGTGCGGACCTCGATCTGGGCGGTGCGGGCGGGTTGTTTGTGATTCGCGGTCACCGTCAACTCATACCTTCCCAAGCTCGGCTGGGCCGCGACAAGTGCGTCGAGGGACTGCTCCTGGCCCGCCTCATCCAGCACCCGCCGCTGCAGCTGAGCGGCCCGGATGACCCACCCGGACCGTTGCGTCAGGAGGTGACAATAGACATCGAAGTTGTCCGCCCCGCGGTCGTAGACAGGCATGAACGTCACCCCTTTCGGAGGAGGTCCGACACGGTCGATCACGCGCCCCCAGACATCGATCTCCCGCGACGTGATCGCCTTTCGCTGGGCGGACGAGACGCGCGACACTTTCTTGATAGGACGCTTATAAAGCTCCTGCGCCGACACGCCGGCCACCTCGCAGGTCACCGCATTTCTGGCCAGTGCGGTCGGGAGGAAGAAGCCCCGTCCGTCTTCGCAACCGACCCGGCCAAGGCCCTCGATGTCACAGCCATAGCCAAAGTTTGACTCGGTCGTGTCGTTCAGGATCAGCCGCAGACCGGCGGTCATTTGCGACTGAGTGAGCGCTCGATGCGGCGCGGTGACCGCCTCGAAACTCACGGGATCGCTGTCGAACAATCGATACGCTCCCTCGGTCTCGGACCACTCCTCGGCCCGCGTCGGTGTCGATGCATCTGGCTTCAACGCCGCTTGCTCCGCAAACTTCACCAGCCGCGCGGTTCGCCGCCGATCTTTCAACTCACAAGTTCCAAACTGCTCAGCCGCCCACGCGAAACAAGCGTGACCATCGCCCACTCCTCCGTGAAACCTCCCCCCGCGCTGACTCTCCCTGACCCGCATCCCACTCCCGCCCCCATTCCCTAGCGATCACCAGACTACCCGGCGAATCCCATACCCATCCCACCCACCACCAAAAACCCACAAGCCCAGCACAACTCCTCTCGCTCAGCTGGGGTACGATTTACAAAAGATGTGGGTAAAGGTGAGGATACACATCTGAGATGAGGAGCCGCTCGCGGAATTCGTCCGCGACATCCGCAGCATCGATCCCGAGGCGACCGGGACGCCTCTCCAAAACTTCGAAGCCGCCAACTAGATTCGCGAGAGTTGCCAGCATTCGGCGATGCTCGCCTGTATGATGGTGCTGTTTGTGTGGCTGATCGATTTGCTGCGTGTCGGGCCGCTGCTGACCTGATTGCTAACGCCGCTGGTGGTGGTGGTGGGATTCGCAATGAACACCCCCGGGGCGATGGCCAGCCTGGGGATGGTGGGCACCGCCGGCCTGCATATCCTCTTGGTGTTCGTCGTCGCGGCGATCTTCGACACGCTCAACATTGGCAAAGCGATGCTCGCCAT
>Ga0105047_10001512_pt1 | contig 41674 bp, 38 predicted proteins | sample MAT04_FD_78384 | JGI IMG/M metagenome (GOLD analysis project Ga0105047, IMG submission 78384) | Freshwater microbial communities from Lake Fryxell liftoff mats and glacier meltwater in Antarctica - MAT-04 (megahit assembly) | ecosystem: Environmental > Aquatic > Freshwater > Ice > Liftoff...
GGATTTTTGTAATCATGCAATTCAGAACCCTTGCTTGCGCGTCGGGCTGGTGCATGCGTTGTGATCGGAATACAGAATGATCGTCGGACTCGGCACCGATATCGTGGAAATCGTGCGGATTGGCCGCGTCATCGAGCGGCACGGCGAGGCGTTTCTCCACCGCGTCTTCACCGACGACGAAATTCGTTACTGCCAGCAGCGGCGGGAATATCTGCAACACTACGCCGGACGCTGGGCCGCGAAAGAAGCGGTGATGAAAGTCCTCGGCACCGGGTTCGCGCCGGGCATCGGCTGGAAAGACATCGAAGTCGCGTCAAAGCCCAGCGGCCAGCCGTACATGCTGCTCCACGGCGGAGTGAAAGAACTGGTGGACCGACTCGGAATCAGCGAGGTATTGATCTCCATCTCCCATTGCCGGCAGTACGCCACCGCCACCGCCATCGGCGTGCGACATGATCCGCCGAACGGGCTCGCCGCTGGGAATGTTTGATCACCAGGTTTTGATCAACGCCGGTTGTGAATACTCGACTCTGAGGATTCTGCCAGAAGCAGAGGCAAGATTCGTCTGGCAATTGTCGATTAGAAAGTGGGGCATTCCATCGGCTATGACTGGAGCACGTACATGTATCGTCCGGGAACGCTGATCCTGAGTGCATTGGGTCTCTCGGCACTCGGCTGGGCGATCTTACACGCCGCGGCGGATGTCCCCAATGTCCAGAACGATGTGCAACAATCGGCGCTCATGCGTGCCAAGCTCGCCAGCACGCAGCGCATTGTGGATGGCCTGGTCTCAAAGGACTTTGGCGATATCACCAAGGGGGCGGAAGAACTGATCAAAATCTGCAAAGCGACCGAGTGGCAGGCCCACGAAGATGAGATTTACAGGCACCACCGGCGTGAACTCACCTTGCAGGCGGAGAAAATCATCGCGGCATCCGCGCGGGAAAATCTCGATGGTGCGGCGTACTCGTACATTCATGCCCTCACAACATGCATCAGTTGTCACGATTACTGCCGTGATGTCTTGAAGATCGCCCATGATGAACCGGGCAACCAGATCGTGCCGATTCCGACAACCGATGAGGACGTTGGCCCCAGAACTTCGCGACGGTAATCAGCCCTCAGGGATCATCGTTCCCCTTGAGTTCATCCCGCTGAGACGTCCTTGCCACACATCGGGCAGCGTGCTTCCGCTTCATCGATCGCTTCGCCGCAACCGGGGCATTTGCGTTCCGTCGGCTCGTAGTTCGCGACATCGGCGAAGTTCGCCCCCATGAGGCCGACGCGAATGCCGGCGGCTTTCAATCGAGCCGTCGCTCGGCCGTTGAGGAACAGCAGCAGAATCAATGACACGCAGGGGATACACATCACAACAACATAAATCGCCGTCGCTGTCCCTTCATTGAGCGCCAGGCATAACCGAACCACGGCGTAAATCTGAAAGATGAGCAACACGAGTTGCATCACCCGCAGGCCAATCGCCACTCCGGCGAGCGCTTGGGGAGTTGCCATGCTGTCGGCCAGGGCGAAGCTGGAAATCACGGCCGCCGTTGTCAGCCCCAATGCGCCAAGAATGACCCACAGCAACAGCTTCTGGGCCGCGGCGATCTTCACAACTTCCGCGCGAGACATACTCATGATGCGGGAATTCTGCTGGCCTGCGAGCCATTTAACAACCGTGCGGTCTGAGATCACGAAGGCAAACGTGCTGACTGTAGTAGGGTGAGGTCGAGGCTTTGCGAGGCCCACCACTTGTGATCGCCATGATCAGGTCGGTGGGCCTCGTCAGAGCACTCGACCCACCCTACGGCTTCGCGCCATACCATAGATGCGGAAGAGGCTTTGATCACGCGGGACGCTGAGCCGCAATCAACCTCACACATCGTCCGGCGTCAACCATTTGGGCTGGCGCGGCGGATGGATGTGGGGCAGGCGATCCAATAACTCGGCACTGTTGTCACTCACGAAGAACAGCTCGCGATGTTCCGGCAGGCAGAAGCCGGCGCGGACGGCTCCATCGACGAAGTCGATCACCGAGTTGAAATAGCCCGCGATGTTGAGCAGCCCGACCGGTTTGGCGTGCAGTCCCAGTTGGCTCCAGGTCAGCGTCTCGAAGAGTTCATCGAGTGTGCCGAGACCGCCGGGCAGCGCGACGAAGGCACTCGAGAGTTCCACCATGAGCGCTTTGCGAGTGTGCATGTCCTGGACGACACGCATGTCTCGCACGTCGGGATGTAACAATTCTTTGGTGGCGAGAAAATCGGGAATCACGCCGATGACTTCGCCGCCGGCAACCAGCACAGCATCGGCGACTGCTCCCATCATGCCGACTTTGCCGCCGCCGTAAACCAGGCCATAGCCGCGTGCGACCATCTCGCGGCCGAACTCGGCGGCGGCGCGGCGATAGAGCGGATCGATGCCGCCACTGGAGCCGCAATAAACGCCGAGCAACGGCATTCGTTCCCGTCTCGATACAAGAACGCACTAACGCAGAAAAACGAATCCTGCGCAAAAAGAACCCCGGTCACAATCGACCGGGGGTGAAGTTCAACGGAAGCATAACGCCTGGAGCGTGTTTATTCCACCAGTGTTTCGGCGTCACCTTCACGCCAGACGATGCCGCCGTAATCGTTATCGCCATCGGTTTCATTGATATAGTACAGCGAAACGACGCTGAAAATCGACAGTCCGCGCACTTCAAAATTCTCGTAGCCGATGTACTCACCGGTCCAGATCGAGAAGAAAGCGTAATCGGTTTCCTCGTAGGTGCCGGGATAAGCTACTTCAATCCCTTGGTCGTTGGTCTCGACGAACGTCCCATTGTCGTAGAAGTCGGCCGAGACGAAGTTGGAGGTCTCGCCATCCGCGTAATACAGGGTCCCTTCAAAGTGGCCCCCTTCCACACCGGCATTCGCTTGACCAATCATCGACGCCACAGACAGGACTGCCATCGCCAACAATTTTCGCATCATGATTCCCCTAATTCCAGTTGCTGAAAAACCCATCGGTGTCATGCCTCGTTCCCAGACAAAGGAACATACCCGGCTTGCCGATCTTGCCGCATTTGCCGGGCAGAGCAATTTTGTGGCCAAAGCCTTTGGGTTTCAAAATTTCTTCAAGTGAGGTGAATTTGCGGGGATTTTTGAGTTTTCCAACGTTCAGCGATTAGCTTCAAATGAACCACACTGACAGTCTGACAATCGTATTGACTGCGAATTGCCCTCAACGACTGCGCAGCGACCACATTCTGTGTTGGCTTCTCACGAGGTCGCATGAAGCCCCCCCCGCTTCGCGCTGTGAGTCAACGCGCTAATCTCTGCGATGGGCGACGACATCGACTGAGGACTGAGGACTGAGGAGGGGTGCGGTCGCGTTTGATTGTATTACCTTCTCCCCTGGAGGGAGAAGGTGGCCGCTTCGGCCGGATGAGGGGGAGTTCACGGCGCTCAAATTCTTGTGCCACGACTTGTCCTCAAGTCGTGTGCTTGATCGGCCACGACTTGAAGACAAGTCGTGGCACGGGCAAATGAGAATGATCCAGTGGGAATGATGTTGTTATAAGACATCCCCCTCACCCCCGGCCCCTCTTTCTCCAGAGGCATTGGTATCTACACAAGTCAGAAATCCCCTCTCGCAAAGCCGCAAAGACGGAAAGTTCGCCAAGAGAATTCGTGCTCTTAAAACCTCGCATTTCGATTTCAAGAACTTCGAAAATCGATGCTTTCTGCTGAACATCCTGATCGTATTCTTGGCGAAACTTTGCCTCTTTGCGCCTTTGCGTGAGATGCCTTTCCGAGATGTGTAGAGACCAATGCTCCAGGGGGAGAGGGGAGTCAAACCGAAACCCGCTCCTGCACCCGACTGAGGGACTGAGGCTTTGTCAGCGATGTCGCTTGCTGATCGAACGGCTCCTCGCAATAATCGGTCTCTGTCAGGCGATTCTGATTCTGTGCAGATGTCCCCGTGGCGCAACTGGATAGCGCGTCGGCCTCCGAAGCCGAAGGTTGGAGGTTCGAACCCTCCCGGGGATATTGTTGCTTTCCGCTGCCACGTTCTGACTTGTCGCGTCAACCCCTGATAGCTTAAGGGTTTTTGACGCTTGACTCTCATCGGTCAGCGGCGTCCCTTGCGCACTCGGTCGTGACATCGCATGCCGGTCAGCCAGCGCCTGGGCCGTTTTTACGAGAGACACCCGCCCGGCCCAGATTCGTGATGAACGTGTGGCGGTTGGAGTGGAAATCAGCAAATCGGTACTGCTGATCCTGCGACTACAGTAAGTCCGACCACTCTCGTTAGTACGCGTGCATGCTCGTCGTCAATCTCCAACACCAGCGTAATACGTTTGCAGCTTGCCTGGTTCCGTGAACGTCCATAGCAGGCTGTGGAATTTCCTGTGGCACACGTTTCTTAACGTGTGAGTCGTGGAATTCTCATGGACCATTTTGCTCGATACCGGCACGTTGGAAACGTGCCGCCACGTTTTTCAACATGCTGTTCGCTTTCGGCAGTGTGTGACCCGGTGGCGGTCAAAGTGTTCGACCAACACGCCGCCTGGAATCAGCAGATCGACGCCGAAGTTACAGCGATTCGGCCGAGCAGCACATGGTCTGTGAATCTATTTCATCAGCGCCAGATTTTTCCAAAGGTTCGCCAGGCTGTCGGTGCCACCGAAGAGGGTGGTGAAATGAGTCGAGTCAATCAGCAGAATATCGCCGGCTCGTGATTCATGCGGAGGCAGCCAAAGCAGACAATTGAACTCCTGATTGCCGGCGATTGTAAAAGGGTGCGGGCGGTCTGGGTCGATCAGTTGCCGCCCGAGCACATGCACCGCTTTCGCGTCTGGCGTGGTGACTTCGTAGTGCGGCAAGTGAAGGTGAAAGTTGAATGTGGTGACGTTGTTCAATAGCCCCAACTTGTCGAGGTCGCGGAAGGCCGTCAGCGGGGCGATCTCCTTCGTCCCTTTGACGACGGCGGGGCGAAGGCCCCATTGATTGATGACCGGGATCTCGAGTGCCTTCATCAGAGAGCGCGTGTATTGGCTGAATCTCTGCTGGCGAGGGACAAGTTCGTCGCCGTGGTGGCGATATTCCGTCTGCCGCTGCTGGGCGTCGTCGGTGAAGCCCACGTCGTGGTGAGGTGCGAGCAGTAAACAGGTTCCTTCTCGTTTGAGCCACTGCCGGATTGCATCGATTTCGCCCGGTTCCGCTTCCTGCTCGGCGACGAGGTGGTCCAGGCCGAATATCATCAGCGTATCTGTGTCAGCGAGCACCCGTTCGTCGATTGGTAGCTTGTAACCGGCCTGATCGATCCGCTGGAACACAGCGACGGGATGGTCAGTGGCCTCGCCGACGACCTGTTGGAAGGAAAGCGTCGAACGGTGAAACAACTCCAGCGTTCCGCCGATGCCTTGCAGGAAGTTCATCTTATCCCACTGGGAGGCTTCAAACGCTGGCCATGCGACTCGCCGAACTTCGGTCAACGAGGAAAACCGATTGTCCAGCTCGGTGAGATCACGATTCGTCTCCCACGGATAACTCCAACTCCAGTAGATGCTCACGCGGCGTTTGCCAGGCGTGTGCTTGCGGACAATGTGACCTTGGTTGTAAGTGCGGGCGGGTTGAAATGCGGCCATAGCTTGCTTCCACGGGAGCTATTGAAAGTCGTACTCAGTTTGATTGCCAAAGGTCTTGTTGATTCAGCTGACGTGTCACGGTGGCAGCCACGCGGCCGAGAATGCCGGCGTATGTTGGAAATGACAGCGGAACGTGAGCCAACTCGTCGACTCGCATGGCGGCGGTCATCGCGATCGCCGCCAGTTGCGTGATTTCGACAGCCCGTTCGCCGACGACATGGCAACCCAGTATTCGGTGCGTCGCGCGATCAACGATGAGTTTGCAAAAGCCGAACGTGCGACCGTCGATGATCGTGCGCGTGGTCGCATCAAAGTGAATTGTCGAGGCCACGATCTCATGATTTGCTCGCGCCTGGGATTCCGTCAGGCCCACCTGGGCGTATTCCGGGTCGGTGAAACTGCCGATTGGGTTCACCGTCTCAGCCAGCGTCATCGTCAAACCGCGGACGGCATTGGTCGCCGCGACGAAACCATCCTGAATCGCAGGCGGAACCAGCAGCAGGCGACCCGTGACATCGCCCGCGGCAAAAATATGCGGAACGGACGTTTGCAGAAACGGATCGACACTCACAAAACCCCGCGGATTGGTCTCGACGCCCGCCGCCGCGAGGTTCAGACCGGCCGTATTCGCCTGCCAGCCAACGGCCACCACCACGAGCGACGCTTCCGCACTACTTCGCGCGCCCGCCTTGCTGTAATTCATACGCACGCCATTTGGCACTTTTTCAAACGATTCGATTTCGCCGAAGCTCTCCTGCACCACGATTCCCGCGCTGCGGAACGCGGAGGCCACGGCCCCTGAAATATCCTCATCTTCCGTGGGGAGAATGCGTAGTCCGCGCTGGAACAGTTGAATACGCGAGCCGAAGGCATTGAAGATCGAAGCGACTTGCATGCCTGTCGCACCGCCGCCAATCACAATCATCGAAGGCGGCACCGACGTCAGGTTCCAGGCGTCGCTGTGCGTGTTTGTGAACTCGAATCCGGGAACGTCGCGCGGCCGACTGATCCCTCCCGTGCACAAGATGATTTTTTCCGCTTGCAACCGCAAAGCGGTCGTTGTTTCGATCGTCTTCGGATCGACGAACCGTGCCACGCCAGCATTTTCATGGACGGACACCCCCAGGGAATCGATTTGAGCGCGCCATGTCGAACACGCACGCACGTCATGAGCCACTTCCCGAACCCGTGCGAGGAGCCGTGGATAATCGAGCACCGGTTCGCTCACCGCGACGCCGTACCGGCCAAGTTGGCGGGCTTCGCGGATCAACCGTGCGGCGTGTGCCAGCGTGCGCACGGGGACGGGACCGTCATTGGCCGCCATGCCGCCGAACTCGTCGCGAGAGACAAGTGCGGTGCGAGCGCCCAAATCCGCGGCGCGCAGCGCAGCGACAACTCCCGCAGGTCCGGCACCAATAACGAGTACGTCGATCATCTACGCCATTTCCCCGTGCCGCGATATCGAGATACGCCTTCAAAGACACAAAGAAACACACCCCAGCCATCACGACGACGAAATACTCTGAACACTCCCCCTTAGGTATCCAGATCTGCCAACCAACGCAGCGCTCGCAGCCCTGGCATGAAGCAGTATTCACCGCCGCGCGTGACAACAAACCGCAGCAAGCTCTTGATCGTCTGTAGGATTGGCCGGCGTGGAATGGTCATTTCCGCTGATAAGTCGTTGGTCCCGCAGATGGCATCCGTCTGGGTGTTCGCTCCAATGAATTCACCGTCGTTGAGCCACGTCGATTGCACGAACTCGAACTGCTTCGTCAGGTTCGCACCGATGAAAACAAACATCAAACCCCGATCCGCGCCGTCGTCTTCCAGGACTCCCTCCGGCAGCAGTGGCCCGTAACTGGTGCCTCGGCGAATCATGCGCCGAATTCTTGTACTCGTGCGGCTCTCCGTGAGGCCGTCGCGGGGACTCGTCCGCCGGCTGTGAGAGCCGAGCGGTGTCTTGAACCCCAATCGGTCATCTTCGTAATAGAGGAAGTCGTTGTTCCGCTTCGGATCGGCACCCAGTTCGGGGTCGTCTTGTTCAGGGCAGAGTGCCAGGGGCGCTCCACTCCGCCAGCGCCCCATCATCTTGGCAGCGAGCAATTCTTCTCCCTCGGAACCTTTCGCGTTGGCTTTCAAGTACTGCCGGAATAGTGCCACCCGCTGGTGTAACTTGCGGAGTACGACGTAGGTTCCGTTGCGGCCTAAAACCTCGGGTTGGGGCATGGCGGGAAAACTTCCCGATTCGTCTTGGTAACCCAGGACGAACTCCCCCGCCTTCAGCGGAGGCTCCTGGGGATTGCTGCCGGGAATGCCGCTTCCTTCAACGGCCGGGTGGCTGATGCCGTCCCTGAACCCAAATGCCTCTCGCTCCGTGGGCTGCACGAAGCAGTCTTGTCGCCAGATCGCCTTGATCCCAGACATCTCGTCATACGCTTTGCGCGCCTGCCCGATCAAAGCATCCAGCCGTTGGGCATCGGGCGCAAGCGCGGCCAGCACGACGTGGACGTCCGGCGTCCCGAGCGGTTTCTCCCAGTGCTCGGGGCTGCTCTCGCCGCGATCTGCCAGAATCGACGCCCGGGCCGCCATACCCTGCTGAAACTCCGGCGGAAAACTGGCCAGCGAACTCTCCGGCACCCCCACTGCTTTCAGGCCCCAGAAAGTGATCGCGACGCTGACCCCCGCCTCACTCGCCGGGCTGGCAGGATCGGCAGACGAGGTCACGACCTGACTCAAGCGCCCCATCAGGTCCCGACCGGCCTTGCGGTCGTCGATGCGCAGCAAGATGAAGTGGCCGCATAGGGAGAGGGTCGCGGCCGCAGAACGCCGCTCTGGATGTCTTCCAGCTCAAGCATTAGGGATTGTCCTTTGCGATGACGTCGACCTGCGTGCCCTACGCCCATGCCCATGCTGTGAGGCACCACCCGGCTTCAAACTTTCGCAGCGCCACCGTGAAGACTGATCCGGATTGCTTGACTCGCTGACCTCGGACCGTGAACGACATGGTCGTCGGGACCACCACATAGGCGCGGTCGCCGGTGACGTCCACATGCCAAGGCTGGCCCAAGTCGACGTTATAGTCTGAAGCGCCTTCGCGATTGCCTGTGATCAGGACGTCCCGGTACCAGTCCTGACTGGCGAGCGGGCCGTTCCAAACATGCGGGGGCATGCCATCCAGGATGGACATCGGGTCAGCGCAGGCCGCCGCCATGCCTTCAGTATCGCCGTGATTGAAGCAGTCGATGTAATGGCGGACTGCTTCAAACGGTTCTGCCGTATCCGACATCTCGGTTTCCTCGCTGTGTGGAGACGTGATTCGCTCATGATCACTGCATTTGATCGAGCATGCCGGAGAACGCGTCCTTGACCACGGAGGAAGCAAATCCTCTTGTCCAGCTCACTCAGTGCAGACGGGCATGAAGATCAGCAGCAAACAAAAGGTTACGGAAAAAAACACCAAGGCCAGCCCGGCCAATACCTTGCGCAGCCAAGGTATGTTCACCGTTCCGGCGACTCCGCTAAAGAATAAGACCGAGGCAAACAGAACGGTGAGCAACACGTAATTGTCTGAATTCCGGTTGGCCTCCTGTGCGCCGGAAAATTGTTCTCGCTCGATTTCGGCAAGTTGGCGGGCTTGAACTTCCTCCGCGATCACATATTCAGGCATCTGCAGAGGATGCAGCGGAGAGTCCGGATTCAAGAGGGGGTCAGTCTTCAGCCAGGCATCGACCGCGATCTTCATTTGGGGTCGGAAGCGCCGGTAGAGCATTTCCTCCAGCCGCACTTCCGCACCGGTATGGGCTTCCAAGTACTGCAAAAACATCGTGCCGTCGAATGCGCGGATCTGCATTCCCGCGACGGAGTTTTGCACGCCACTCCGGCTGGCTTCCGCCGACTTGGCCAAGCGGAATGTTTGGACGCCATTCCATAATGTTGCCTGGTAGGCGCACCAGGCAGACGCCATCGTCCCCAGCGCCAACACGACAGCACAGGTGATTTCCACCCAACGCCGACGCTCCTGCTTCTCGACAGTCGCGAGGATGCGCTGCAAAAGGTCGATTGTTTCCGGTGATGCGGCTTGAGAAGTGTCTTGGCTGAGTGCCATGGGGGAGCCTGACTGAAACGACCGCTGTTTCGCCTATTCCACGTCTTCAATCAACACGTCCAGCTTGTTGTCACGCACCGCTTTCGTCAGCACTTCGTGATCGCGCTCGCTCTGATCCGCGTAGGCCATGGAAAAGTCCGCGATCGCTTCGTCGAATTTGTCGTTCTTGCCCAGATAACCGGTAATCTTAGACGGTTCATCCTGCCAATGGCGGTGGCCGTTGTCGTGCCAAACTTGATGGGCTGGTCACGGAACATGCAGCAGAGGCCGAGGCGAATCATGGCCTCCCCCAATTCATCGCCGTGATCGACAATTGCAGCACGGTCGCCAGCGACACCCAGATGAAGTACGGCACCTGGGCCACGGCCACCCAGCGGTAATGTCGCCAGACAGCGATCACCATCCAGATAATCGTCGCCCAAACGATCAAGATGTCCACCGCCGCCAGCGGCAGGTTCCGCATCCCAAACTGGATTGGCGTGAAGATCAAATTCGCCACGAGGTTGATGGCGAACGGCAACGCCACGAGCCACGGCACTTGTTTTCGGATCGCCTGCACGAAGACGAACCCAAAACTGACCAAGATGATCGGGTAGAGAATCTGCCAGATCAGTCCAATAGTCGCCGGGGCGGGCGTCCAGGAGGGTTTGGCGAGCGAGTTGTACCATTCGATCCAGGGCATGTCTTACTTCCCTCAGCAACTCAGAAGGGTGATTCACGCTAATCGGTCACTTTGATTTCCGACAGAATTGTCCAGCCCTCACGCACAGGTAACTCGTTGGCAAAACGAATCGCCGGACGGTTCTTCCAAGGATCACGAATCCCAAGCCCCAAACGATAGGCTCCTGGCGGCACATCGAACGTAAGTTGAGCTTCCTCCGAGAATAAGCCGGGTTGCCACTTGCGAATGTCCCAATCGGTGGCATGAAGCGTGACCATCTTCCCTGCTTGATCGAACAATGCCCATTCCACCGTCCACGGGTAATAGAACGGGGCGACTCCGATGTTCTTGCCTTTCAACGAAATGGGAGCCGCCTGCTTTGCCCTCACTTGAGAAGGATGTGCTACCTCTGTGATCTGAAACTCATAACCCAGCTTGCGAACCAGTTCCTCGCTGCGTTTGAGGAAGATGTCGTCCTTGGGTTTTGCCAATGCCGGGCAATAAGGTCCAACCCATGTGAAATGAGATCGTTCGAGCATGGTTCGTGTCGTCTCGAAATCATCCCCCACCCAGCGTTCTGATTCGCCGGGAACCATCTCGCCGCCGACGACGGAGACTTTCCAGTTGTTGGTACGCTTTTCCTGACGCAATCCGGCGAGAAAGCTCCAGTCTTGGCCGTTGTCGGTGTCTTGCGGAAACATGTCGTCGTGAAACCCAAGCCAATCTTGCTTGCCAGCGTGTCCTCTGGCGTAGCGAACCATGAGGCATTTGTCGGGGAACGCTTTGCGGTACGCATCTATCACCCGGCGTTCCGTTTCTGACGGAGCGTAGAGTTTTGTGCGAGGGTAGGTGTGCCACTCGCCCCAAAACCCAAGAAATCCCAACTGGATAAAAGAGATTCGGGGATTGGTGTTGTATCGCTTGCCAAGCGCCGCAATCAGTCGCTCCATGCCCTCGATCATTCGAGGGTCGTCATAGTCCGGCGACTTGCCACCCCCATACTCCTCGTAGGCAGTCTCTTTCACGCCTGCCTTTCGCAACCAGTCGGGAAGGCCGGATTGGTTTGAAGGGTAGTCCACATACACCCGAAAGATGATGTGCTTTCCGGTCGCCGCCTCGACGTTCCACGACTTCTCCCATTCGTCAAACCGATAGTCGTTCTCCGAAGGTTCAAGTTCTCGCCAGGAGATGTACTGGAACACCATCGAGTAAGGTTGGTGAATCTTGCCTGCGTTCGTATAGGGACACCACCCCTTGAGTGGATTGTCCAGAGGGCCAGTTTTTGGCTGGGGTCGGATGACAAGTTCCTCGCCGGGGGTCTGGCCAACCAGCGTCAAAACCAGCAGGACGCTCAAGAACGCCGACAATAATGTTAAACCAGATCGCTTCATGTTCCCAATTCTCATTTTCGCTGATGGAGATCGTGACGCCGTTTTCGCCGTGAAGATCAGGTTCGCCACGATGTTGATGGCGAACGGCAACGCCACGAGCCAAGGCGTTCTGCGTCACGTCTTTCATGCGGGCATGTTCTTAGTCTACGGGCTTCATCACGTTGCGGCTACAATACCAACTGCATGAGCATCATATCGAATCGACGAGTTTACCCGTGACCAACAGCCGAAATGAATCTCCACCATGCCCGTACACGACCGCAGCAGCTTCGAGAGCCTTTACACCGGCCAGCCCCGCTGGGAAATCGGCAGGCCGCAGAAGGCACTGCTCAAAGTGGCCGATCAGATCACCGGCTCGATTCTGGATTCCGGGTGCGGCACGGGCGAGAACGCCCTCTTCTTCGCCAATCGGGGACAAAAAGTAACGGGCATCGACTTTCTCGCTGAACCGATCTTACTGGCGAAGCAGAAGGCGACAGAACGGGGCCTGACGGCGACGTTTTTGGTGATGGATGCTCTCGCTCTGAAAGACCTCCCCGAAGTTTTCGACACGGTGATCGACAGCGGGTTGTTCCACGTCTTCAGCGATGATGATCGGCGTCGCTACGTCGAAGGGCTGGCTTCGATCCTCAAGCCGGGCGGTCGGTTGTACTTGCTTTGCTTCAGCGACGACGAGCCGGGAGATCAAGGGCCACGGCGGGTGTCTCGGAAGGAACTCGACGGTGCCTTCGCCGAGGGCTGGTTGATCGAGTCCGTGGAGGCGTCCGAATATGAAATCCGTCCCGACTCGGCTGGTTTCAACCCCAGCGAGCGTGGGCCGAAGGCGTGGTTCGTGGTAGCAAGGAGAGTTTGAAAGTTGAAGTCGAATATCGCTGCGTCACTGATGCCAATCACGGGACATCAGAATGCCCCGAAAGTGCATTCTGTGAATTCACAGAAAAGTACCTTTTTCAGTCGATGCGGGCGGTCAAAGTTGGCATAACTCCGAAACGCACAATCACATTTATGGTGTTTTTCTGCAACGACTTGTGATCGCAAGTCGTTTATCAAAAATCGTTTATGCGAGTGATTTTGACAAAACTCCGAAGCCGAAGGTTGGAGGTACGAACGCTCCCGGGGATATTCAAGTTGGGTCGATTCAGAAATCAGTTGGCACAAGCGTTTAGCACGCTGGATCGCTCTCCACCTGACGTCAACCGACTCCAATTCCAATTGCCGGTGAACCAAGACAGACCGCCGCTCCGACGAACTCGAGTAGGGGTCGGATTCAACAGTTTGCCTAAACGCCCATGATCTCGATGGGCGGGTTCGTCTTCCATTTGCCGTTGGTGAAATCGGGGAAGTCCACGGATCGACTGCGGTCGGCGACAGACTTTTCACTCAACGCGGACACGACGCTCCAGGTCGCGGCGTCGTACACGTCGTAGTCCGGCGGCACACCGGTTTGCAACGCTTGAATCAGACGGAAGTCTTCCAGATAGTCGCCGCCCAATCCACGATTGGCGTGCCAGACTGCACCCTCACCGATTGGACCGACCCCGAAGATCTTGCCCGGCTCGCGCGGGAACTGCTTCATGGCCTGAGTCCAAAGGGGATGCTCATACTTGGCCAGGAGCGGTTCGACGGATTCCCACTCATGCTCCCGAGCTTGGCCTTCAAGGCAAACCTTGAATTCGGGGAAGCGACGGACAATCCCCCGTGTGCCTTGCACGAGGTGCGTGCGGCTGTAAGGACGAGGCAAGTCCGTGTCATGCTTGAGGATGATCGTCAGTCCATTCACCGTCCGAATCAAGCTGGTGTTCACGTCACCGTTGATGTACTTCCGCAGACGCTTGGGATGCCCCGCGGGGAGATGCTCCTGGGCATAGAGGTCCATTCCGCGCGCGTTCGAGCTCATCGAGACGAGGTAGTCGAGGCGGTCGCCGCGGTTGATGTTCGTGTACCATGCGATCGGTCCCAGTGCGTGAGCCGGATAAAGATTGCCATTCCGCTGGGCGTGATGAGCGCCCAGCCATAGTCCGTCGCCAACGTCACTAATCTTCAATTCACGAGTGTCGTGCTCGTAAGCGCCTTCGGCATGAACCAGTTCTCCGAACAGTCCTTTGCGAACCATGTTGAGGATCGCCATCTCCTCCCACATATAGTTCACGTTTTCCATCATGCAGCAGTACTTGCCGGTCTTCTCTGACGCTTCCACAAGTTGCCAGCACTCGTCCAGCGTGATTGCGGCAGGAATCTCGGTGGCAGCGTGCTTGCCGTTCCGCATCGCCGCCAGACAAACCGGGGTGTGCCATTCCCAAGGCGTCGCGGTGTAGACCAAGTCCAGTTCTTCGGTCTCGCACATCCGCACGAAGTCGCGTTCGCCGCGCGAGTAAGCCGTCGGCTGCGGCTTGCCCAGTTTCTCCGCCTGGCGCTGCGTTTCCGCGCATTGCACCTCGCGGATATCGCATACGGCGCGCACTTCCACGCCGTCCATGCTCAGCAAGTTTGAGACATGTTGCGATCCCTTGACCCCGACACCAACGAAGCCCACTCGGACCAGGTGATTCGGCTTGGAGTTAGCCGCCGCGATGTCGCTTTTCACCGCTTCCTGGGCCAGCAGTCTCGCACCCCCCAGGGTCACTGCAGCTCCAAGTCCTGCGCCAAGTTTCAGAAAGTCCCGCCGGCTGTCCTGCATATCCATTCAATGCGTCTCCAATTCAGGGAATTGAGATTTCCATTCGTAAACATCTCACAGAGCTGGAATAGGCGAGGTGACATCGAAAGCGTTTCCGTACAGACACGCCATGCGAACGACTTGGTCTGATCGATCGCACTGCGCCTGCGCGCCGTACCCACCGATCCCGACAGTCAGGGCCAACATCAAGTACACCTTATCCGGGCGGAAGAGCATGGGTTGAGTCTCTGTACGAGTAGTACTCTGTCGCCCTCGCAACTTACCGCGCAAGATCGAAGCCTGGCTCGACGTTCGATTGTCAGAAGTACACTTTCAGGCATCGGCAAACGATATACCAAACACATCGAGCATGGGCTGAGGGTCCGGATGATGTTGGAGGTAGGTGGCATTCATTTGAACCGCAAAAGTGGTGATGTGGCGGAGACCGCGTTGGGCATACTCAGCCAGATCATCACCGAGGACGACCGGATCGAGTTGGAGCAGACGCGGGGTTGGGCTGCCGACCGACAGGACGGACACATCCAGCCAATACTCTAGCGCCTGGGCCGTGGCGGCGGGAAAGACGGTCAGATTGGCATCCAGAAAGTCGAGCAGTTCGCCGTTGGAGAAATCCTTGGGGCGGGGGCGATTGTCACGTTGATTGAGACGGACAAAGGGCTTGCCGAGGTGACCGGCATAAGCGCGATCGATCGGCGCAAATTCGAGGAAGACACCGGGTGCAGGCTTCACGTGCGTCGGTGCCGGGAGTGTGCTGTGGTAAGCCAGGTGCGCGAGCTGAGCAGTGGGATCGTCTTTTCGCAACTCGGCGAGAATGTGGTTTTCGACAATGAGGGCCTGGTCGCTGTCACTGAGGTCACGGCACTGTGGACACTGGCACCATCGCCCGCCATCGTCTCCCCAATAAAAATGCCGTCCCGTGGTCGGCTTGAGGATGCGGGAGAGTGCGGCCGCGTTCTGGGCCACGATGCCCAGCGCTCGGTCGTTACTGACGCAGAGGTTCACGTCGGGATTGCGCTGGCCCTGGTGATCCATGCGAAAGAGATCACGTTCTCCTCCCTCGAATCGCCAGCGTTCCAGCAGATCGGACATTAGATGCAACTCATACTCGACTTCAATCTGGTGTTCGCGGCACTGGGCGAGAAATGATTGTCCCTCGCGGTCCAGCACGAAACGCAGCAGCGGCCAGGCATGAAACTCATGCAGGGCAATCGTGTGGATGCCCGCCTTCGCGCAGCGGGCTGGCCAGCCCATGCCCGGCACATCCGCCGGCATGATGACAATGCCGCGCGTGCGGAATTCGGTTTTCTCTTGCGCCGCAGTTTGCGTCGCAAGAGCCACAGTGGCGGCAGCGGTCGTGGTGAGAAACGTGCGGCGATTCATCCGGCCATCATTCGTCGTCGTGTGTAGACAATGAGTTCCACGGGGTTCTGGCTCCATTTGCATTTCCTATCTCGGTAAAGACTCTCGCATGAGTAACGTTGTCAGAGCCCCTTCGACAGCTCGCTGGAATGGCCTGGTTTGCTCGGAGCCACCGTAATTCAGAGAAACTGTCGTCAGTATTATAGTACCAGACGCTCCACACGACGCTCATCCGCTAACCCCGCTGGCCTATTTCTTAGATGCTCCGACAGAGCCAGTCTGGCGAATGCCGAACAGCACCTTGGTACGGACTTCAAGGCTTTCAGCCAGCGATTCGGCCAAATGCAACCCGTTCATCGCTTCGGTGTGGCTGTAATACGTGAGGTACTTCCGGACGAGTTCCGGTTTGCCGGCGTCGAGCAGGGTTCGCGCGGTCTCCTCGACCTCAGACTGGCTGGTGATCAGTCGCGACTCGAAGGCCTCAAGCGCCTCGGTCACTTCCGGCAGAAATTTCTCCTGATGTTCCTGCACAAGATACAGCAGTCGCTTGTAGACGTGGAAGGCGTAGCGTGTGGATTCCACGCCCCGCTGATCGATGTCTTGAAACTTGGCGGCTTCCCCTTCCGTCAGGTAACGATGCCGCTGAAACTCCGGCGGCACATCGGTGACTCCCAGGCGAAACGGAATGAACGGCGCCGCGGAGGCCGGTGCGCCGGCGACCCAGAGGATGCCCAGTTCAGCCGGCACATCTTTGCGAAGATGTGCCACCTGCCCGTACCCCGCGGTTTCTCGCGTCACTTCGGTGGTGCGGACCGCGCTCATCACGTCGCGCAGCGCAACTTTTCCGTGCTTCGCCTTCTCCTTGAGGCGATCTTCGATCAGTTGCACCTCCTTGTGCCGCAGCTTTCCGTCACCGTAGACATGATTGACGTTGAACGGTTTCCCTGAGTTTGGATCAAACCAACCCTGTTCCACGGCGAATGACATTAAGTTCGGCGAGCCTCTGAAGTCGGCGTGAGTGCGATAGTTGTTCGGAATCTCGCCGATGTAACCGGGTCGAGACACGCGGACTTCATCCGGGCCGACGCGTTGCGCAGCCCACAGTTTCCGTCCGCCGGCGAAGTTGATGAACACCCAGCCCTCGTCAGCATCTGCGAAGAAGTGCGAATTACCGCCGTAGGTGGCGTAGCCGTATGTCTCGATCAGTTCTCCTACGATCTCGACCGCCTCGCGCGCCGTGCGCGCGCGCTCCATCGCAATCCGAGACAGATCGCTGTAATTCAACCCGGTCTGCGGTCGCGGTGTCAGGTCCCTGAGTTCTTGCCGCGACGGCGACCAGACGTCGCGACCGGCCACATGATGCTCGTTCAATCCGCCATTGGTCAGCGGCGCGGGGAACCCGGCGTATGCCGAGTAATTCATCGTGATGTAACGGAACGTAACAAGAGACTGCGGAATCTCGATGAGCCGCCCGGGGTACGACGCGGCTTCGGTGGCGCCGACGAAGATCGTCGTACCGGCCGGATACTCTCTACGCGGCACGATCTCCAGCCAGTGGCTGGAAGGCTCATCGCCATAGCCGCCGAGAAAGACACTGCCGTCGACCGTCAGATTCTTGCCCACGTAGACGCAATAGCTGGCATGGGCATCCGACATTCCGATTGTCGTCAGGAACATGGTGATGAGCACACAAGCCATTTGACGCCGCGGAATTCGCTGGAAAACGGCGTAACTTCGAATGTATGTCATGGTTGCTCCTGGTGACGATGGCTATGAGCAGTTCGTTTGCGACTGATTGGGATTGCGTCCGCCGTTGAGCGAATGAAGCGTCTACCGGGCGATAAGCGATCGGCTTCCGAGAGAGACGCATCTCAAATTAGCCGACCTTGACCACATCACCGGCATGCCGTTGAATTCGCTCCAGTCCGGCGGCAATGGATTCCATGTCCTGCTTCGACCCCAACAGCATGTTTTGCGTCAGCCATAAGATGGTTTCGAGCATGCGGTCATTGGAAGGACAATGATTCTGTTCTCGGTACTCGTTGAGCCGTTTTGCAGAATAAATGCGTTTGAAGCCGGGAGAACTGAGAAACTTTTCGACAAAGGGCTGTTTGTTTAAGGCGGAATAACCGCCGCCGACATCGTTTCCTTCCGCACGCAGCGCCTTGGCGAGAGTGGCTTTCGACATTCCGGCAAATTGCGTGGGATCGTAATCAAACATGTAGAAGATGGTAGCCGTGACGGGTGGTCAACGGATACGTCTTTTTGGGTCGGACTCCCGGAATCGCAGTGAGCAACTCGTTGAGATAGGCACCGTTCTCTTCGCGACGCTTCGTCAGCAGATCATTTCTTCCGAGCTGCCCCAACATGATAGCGCCGTGAAACTCCGACATTCGTAGGTTGGAACCGTTGGAAGTGCGGATGCCGTCGTCATCGGCCAAACCATTGCCGCTATTCTGAAAACCGCGCGCTCGGACATACAACATTTTATCGTTCGTCGTCAGGGCGCCTCCATCACCAGAGGTCATGTTTTTGGACATTTGAAAACTGAAACACCCTGCGTCGCCCCATGAGCCAACCCGTCGCCCCCTCCACTCGGCGGTGTGGGCCTGGCAGGCATCTTCGACAACTTTCAAGCGATGGCGTGCCGCGACAGCCAGAATGCGATCCATGTCGCACGGGGAACCGCCCAAGTGGACAGGCAGGATAGCACGGGTCTGGTCAGTGATCCGCGCTTCCAGTTTGCCCGCGTCCATTTGCGCCGTCTCGGGATCGGTATCGACGAACACCGGCAAGGCATGGTGCATCAACACGCTGTTGACTGTAGCGACGAAGGTGTATACCGGCACCAGCACTTCATCACCCGGGCCGATCTCCAGAGCCGCGAGTGACGCCGCGAGTGCCGACGTTCCGCTGTTGGTGGCCTGGCAGTACTGGGTACCCACCTCTTTGGCCCACTGCTGCTCAAACGCTGCCACCCGACTGTGATCGCCAGCGTAATATCGATTCCACTGGCCGCTGCGAAGCACTTCCTGCAACACCGCCTGATCGTGTTCATCACTGATCGGCCAGCCTGGCCACTGGCCCGAGTGGATGGGCGTGCCGCTTAGCAGGGCGGGTTTGCCCCCGCCGGCCAGCACCGAACGTGCTGACATCAGACCGCCAGTCATAGCGGCAGTTCCGACGGCAGCTTGAAGAAAGTTGCGTCGAGAAACATTCCCTGCGGCAGGTGGACTGTTTTCCATTTCAAGCGTTTCCAGGAATTGATCGGTGAGACTGCTGAGCGAGGCTCATTTTTTCGTCTCACGGGACAACAGCGTACTGATCGCGTTCTCGACCAGATCAAAGCACGGTTCGGCGAACGACCAGGTTTGTTCGTAGCCGCCGCGGTCGGAGAAAATGACATCCGGGCCGAAATACCAGATCCCGCATTCCCCGTAGCCGGCAACGCAGACAAACGACTCTTTGGCCTGCTGCTGGGCGAATAATTGAAACTCGACAAAGGGTTCGCCGGGGAGATGGACCATTTGCACCGATCCAATTCGCAAACGGCTGATGCCGACCTGATGACCGGCTCGCAACCGATCAAACCAAGCCGTGGCCATAGCCGCCTTGAGTCGCGTGCTGAAGGATTGTTCGGGCCGCATCAGGTCTGGGGCGCGATCGGGATGAAACTCACCATCAACGCGGGGGATGAATTTCACCGGCACCACGTCCCAGGCAATCTCCAGGGCGGACAATTCATCAACCCGGACGTCATGGGCCACATGCGGCATGTCAGCAGACTGGGGTTTGACTGAGGATGTTGACTTGGCATCGACGACCGAGACCGAGGCCTTTAATGCCTGATAGAGCCGCTCGGACAACGCCTCCCGCGCTTCACGAGTGGCGTTATTGTATTTCCCCATGGCGATGTTGCCGCCGCAGCCCGTGAAGTAAATTTGGTACACTCCGGTTTCATCCTGCAATCGTTGCCGGGCGATGCCCGGCACGTCGTACGAGATCCGTTCATCGCCGTAGAAGCTCATGGGATGCATGGCATAGTAGTGAATTTGCACAAGAATCTTCTCGCCGTTCAAGAACGACAGCGTGCGCACCCAGGGATCAATCAGACCTTCCGGTGCCTCGTGCATCTTGGGGTCCTTGGTGCCGCTGCCTCGAAAGACAATGGTGCCGTCGGACTGGACAATGCGACGATTGGAGGCGACCCGCTCTGCCTTCGCCTGGCTGGTGATGATCCGTGTCACAGGCTGCAACTTGGCCACGGCTTCTTTCGCACCTTGGGCGGCACGCTCGGCCATTTGCTCGGCAAACTTTGCGTGCGCCTGCCAGAGTTGGGGAGCATTCGCATGCAGCATTTTTGCACCGTCCACGTCTAGCACCGGAGCTGAATGCTGATGCAGAGACTGCAGAGCGACTCGGTCCGGGGTCGTCCCCACGGCGCCTGCAATCCGCTGGCGAAAGAGGTCATCCGACGTATTGCACAGGCCGTTATAGTCGAGTGCGGCGACAACGTAGGTCTCCGTGGTGGAGCCGGCGCTGTTCCGAATCAGAATGCCCTTCAATTCCAGCGGATGTTCCACTGTGGAAATCTTCGGCATAAACCCGACACAAGCGGCGTCGCCTGGCTTGGGCGAAAGGTCGGCGTGAATTGTGGCCAACTGTAAGACCGGTTCAGCTCCCCGCGCCAACCCTGTGATTGCCACGCAGGCTCCCAGGCAGACCAGGTTCCATGCGGCACCTCTTCGCCAGTTCCGCTGAAGTGCGGGCTGACTCCACTTGAGAGGACAGACTTCCTGGTGGTTCCAGCCAATCATGAAACATCTCCCGAAAGAAACTTCGATGTGAGTAGGGTCGACGTAGAGCAGTCGCGCTGCGAATGCAACAACCGCGGCCGAAGTTTGGTTGTGGCGTTGATCTCGAATTATCGAATGTCATCATAGTTTGGCGGAGTCGAGAAGAAACCCGACAAGACGCGCAAATATATTGATGATCCGCGCAAATTGCCGAGCTGATTCTTTTTCATGATTTTGACACACGAGCAGCGGAGACTGTGCCCGATTGTACTCTGGCCGCGAAAGGAGAAGACTTCCTCGTCGGGCGGTCGCTGGTCGCATCATCTTGCGTTGGTACGTCGCAACGGTTAGGTTTGCACTGAGGCGACTCCATAAATCTCCAGCACTACGGATTACCGCCGCACTCCCTCAGACTTTGATCATCTCGACTTTGTATCATGACTCTCAGCGAGAAATCATCTTCCCCGCAGGCGTCCTCGGATCCACACCGCAGCCGGAGTTCTCGCTCCGTCGTCACCCGATTGTTCGCCGTCGGTCTGGCTGTCGCCGTGCTGGGATTCACCATGTGGCGGTTCGTGCGGCAACCGGACCGGCCGGATGTGTTGCTGATTACGTTAGACACCACGCGGGCCGATCGGCTGGGATGTTATGGTTCGTCCTTGGCATTGACCCCGACACTGGACACACTGGCCGCTCACGGGACGCTGTTTGAAAGGGGCTACACACCGGCCCCGTTAACATTGCCGGCGCATGCCAGCCTGATGACGGCCTTGCATCCCCCGGAACACGGGCTGGTCACCAATGGGCGCGGACGTCTGCCGCCAGATATCACCACGTTGGCGGAAGTTCTGCGGGAGGGGGGCTATGAGACCGGTGCCTTCATCGGCTCATTCGTGCTGCATCAGAAATTTGGATTGCACAGAGGATTTCAGGTCTATGACGACGATCTGAGTAACACGGTTCCGACTCCAAACGGTATGCATCGTCAACGCGACGGATCCGATGTGGTCACTGCCGCGCTGAAATGGTTGCGACTGGAGCGGCGGAAGCCGTTTTTCTGCTGGGTCCATCTGTATGACGCGCATGCTCCCTATCTGGCGCGGGAAGAGGAATTCGGACCGCGCTTTCAAGATCAGCCGTATGACGCCGGCATCGCCTATGCAGACCGCCAGATTCAGCGGCTCATCGGTCACCTTCAATCGTCGGGCAAGCAGGACCGGACGTTGACGGTGATCGTCGGCGATCATGGGGAGGGACTCCTTCAGCATGCTGAGCAAGAACATGGATTGACTTTGTACGAGAATGTGATGCGAATACCTTGGATCTGGTCTGGGCCGGACATTGCAAAAGCACGCCGAATTTCCGAGTGTGTTTCTCTGGTCGATTTTCGTCCCACGCTGCTGGATTACCTGGGAATTCGCGACCCGGCGTCGCACAGCGGCCGCAGCCTGAAACCCGCCTTGACGGGTGGAGAGATCAACCCCCGAGAGTGCTATCTGGGGACCGATTTTCCGCTCCTGGAACACGGATGGTCGCCGCAACGGGCGCTCGTTTCGGGTCACTGGAAATATATTCGTTCTCCAGAAACGGAACTGTATGACCTCCATGCGGATCCTGGCGAACAGCACAATCTCGCCACCCAACTCCCGGACCGCATTCAGGAATTGGAATATCGGCTGAGTGAAATCGAGGCGGCATTTTCCGTGCATCAGGGGGCCGATGTCTACCTCACACCTCAGGAACAGCGATCGCTGACCAGCCTCGGTTATCTCTCTGGCCAGACCTCCACCGACCAACGTCCCAATTCGGATCGTGCCTTACTGGATGTCAAGGCGATGCTGCCCGGCTACAACCGGGTCCGGGAGGCCGGACGTAGCCTGAATGCGGGGCGTTTGGCGGAAGCGGAGATGCTGCTGCGGCAAGTTAGTCACGAGTCGCCGAACGACCTGTCGGCCAGGCTCTTACTGGCCGATGCCTTGAGGCAGCAAAAGAAGTACGACGACAGCCGACTGATGTCCGAGAGCGTGCTTGACCTCGATTCGGAAAACAGCGAGGCTCATTTTCAACTGGGAAACGTCCATATGGACTTGGGGGAACACGCCGCTGCGGCCGAGGAATTCCGCGTATTTCTGGCCCAGCGTCCCGCTGTGGTGGAAGTCTTAATGAATTTGGGACTCTGTCAGGAAAAGCTCGGTCTACACGACGAAGCCGAATCCACGTTCAACGAACTGTTGGATCACGACCCCTTGTTTGTGAAAGGCCACATCGCATTGGCGAGCTTGCTGTTTCGACAGCAGAGACTCGATGAAGCAGAGAACCATTATCGAGAGGCCATTCATTACGCGCCCAACGCGGCGGAAGCTCATGGAAATCTGGCGCTGATTCTCGCCGGCCAGCAGCGGATGGACGAGGCAGAACCGCATTTCGCTCGAGCCGTCCAATTCGCTCCTCAAAACGCGGAATTGCAATTTCATTACGGCCTGTTTCTCTTGTCACAAGGCCGATTGGATGACGCTGTTCAAACGTTTGAAGTGACGCTGCGACTCGATCCGCAGCATGCCCAGGCAAAGGCTCGGCTGCAACAGGCTCTCCAGGGACGTCGAAGGTCGTGAAAGGAAATGTGTCATGCGGTACCGCTGGTGGATGCTGGGGCTGGCCTTGGCGGCCTTGATCGCTGGCGGCATCTGGTTCCGATCGCAACGGCAGGCAAACGTCTTGCTCATTACGCTGGATACGACCCGAGCCGATCGATTGGGCAGCTACGGCTATTCACTGGCGCGTACTCCTGTACTGGATCGGTTGGCTGCGGAGGGGATTGTCTTCGATCGGGCCTACACGGTCGCACCGCTCACCATGCCGGCTCATGCCAGTCTGTTGACGGGGTTGTATCCTCAGGAACACGGCCTGCGCACCAACGGCCGGGGCCGGCTCGATCCGGGTCTGACATCATTGGCATCTCTGTTGCGGCAAGAAGGTTACGACACTGGGGCGTTTGTCGCCTCGTTTGTCCTTGATTCAAAGTTTGGACTCGATCAGGGATTCGATCTCTATGACGACGAGTTCACCAGTGAAGAGCCGGCTCATGACGCCCTGCACCGTCAACGTCACGCCGGCAGTGTGATTGATTCCGCCCTGAATTGGCTCTGTCGCCCGCGCTCCCGCCCTTACTTCTGTTGGGTGCATCTCTACGACCCCCATGCTCCCTATCTTAATCACAGCGATTTATTTCAAGACGAATTCAAACATCGCCCCTATGACGCCGAGATCGCTTTTGTCGATTCCCAGCTCGACCGACTGCTGACTCATCTAAAGTCTTCTCGCTCTGACGAGAACACGTTGGTCATTGTCGTGGGCGACCACGGCGAAGGTCTTGGCGATCATGCGGAAATCCGGCATGGCCAGACGCTTTACAATTCGACGCTGCAAGTGCCACTCATCTTTCGCCATCCGAACACGTTGATCGCGGGACGCCGAGTTTCCGATCCCGTTTCACTCGTGGATCTTTCTCCGACAATTCTTGATCACCTGGGCGTACAGGAAAGACGCACCATCACCGGACGGAGTTTGCGACCTTTACTCAGCGGGCAACCCTGGTCCTCGAGACCTTGCCTGGGCGCCACGGATGAGCCGTTCTTGGAAAGCGGGTGGTCGCCACTCCGTTGCCTGATTGACGGGGACTGGAAGTACATCCGCACCACCAAGCCGGAACTGTACCATCTTGCGACAGACCCGCGGGAAGAGCGCAATCTGCTGGAGACGGAACCGGAGCGCGTTGAGAGTCTGCAGGCACAACTGGCTGATTTCGAGTCTGCGTTGGAGACACGCGTCGCCGCCGACGTGCAGCTTTCATCCTCCGAACGACGAGCTTTGGCCAGCCTGGGCTATCTGGGAAGTCAGTCAGCTACTCGCGAAGAGGGTTCTTTCGCAGATGATTTGCCTGATATTAAGGATATGCTGCCTTATGATGTCATCGTCGAAACCGCGGAACAGCGGCTCCATGACGGCCAATTGGACGCCGCTGTGGAGATGCTGCAGTCCGTCCTCAAGCATGTGCCCGGCCATACGGCGGCGAATTGGTCCTTGGCACAAGCGTTGATTCGCCAACAGAAAAACGCCGAGGCACTCGCCGTACTGCATGCCTTCGTCGCCTTGCGGCCAGAGAGCTACCAGGGACGCCTGGGACTGGGTTTGACTCTGTTGCCGCAAGACGCGGCGGCCGGCATTGCGGAACTGCGGCACGCCTTGGAATTGGACCCTGAGCGTCCCGAGGCTCCGTTTAATCTCGCGCTGGGGCTGATGGATCAGCAGAACTTCTCTGAGGCTTTGGATCTGTTGAACAGCACTCTGGAAAACGACCCGCAGCACGCAGGCGCATACCAATGGAGAGCCTACATTCTGACAAAAAACAATCAGTGGGATGCCGCCTTGGCGGACTGCCGTCAATGGGTGAAATACGCGTCTGACTCGCCAGAGGCTCATCTGCACCTAGGCCAGCTCTTGATCCGCCAAGGCGAACTGCTGGATGCCGATACACATCTGGCCTTGGCTGAGGAACTTGCCCCTCAGAATCCTGAGTTACAATTTACCCTGGGAACAATTCGCTGGAATCTCAAACAGCCGGATCGGGCGAGATTTCATATGGAACGGGCGTTGCAGCTCAAACCAGACTGGCCGGAAGCGAACGTGTGGGTGAGACAACTTCGCGAATCTCGGTCGCCCCGCTGACCCACAGCGAACGCCTGCTTCAAGTCAAGTGACCGGTACGGACTCACATGCTCGGGCTTTTCAGAATCCGGAACAGGCTGTGTCGTTCATCCGTCCAAAGAATCGCATCCGTCATTGGCACAGTGTTCGCCTTCGCAATCTCCCCAGATTCCAACGAATTCCGCTGTGGTGACATCAGCACCCAGTAGGTGGGAAGCGTCATGCGGGAGGCGTCGAAACGGATGTCCTCAATGCAGATGGCCGACCACTTTAGTTGCTGGGCGTTTCCCAGCAATACGGGACGCAAATCGAAGTTATGATTCGAAATGTGGATGGCCACGATCCCATCGTCCGCAATGTGCCGCTGATAAATTGCAAAGGCTTCGGCGGTAACCAGGTGCACGGGGATGGCGTCGCTGGAAAAGGCATCGAGGACTAGTAAATCGTACGGCCGTCCCAGTTCTCGGCGTTCGAGTGAGAGCCGGCCGTCGCCGGGTATGATGCTGATCGTCGCTGGGCTGCGACTGAGATATCGAAAGAACTGATGGGCTAGATCGCGAACGACCGGATCGATTTCATAGAAATCCAACACGTCCCCCGAGCGGCCGTAAGCAGCCAGCGTCCCGACACCCAGACCGATAATTCCAATCCGTCGCGGGCGGGTGACGTAATGGTTCTGCATCGCGATGCCGACGCCGGAGCTGGGGCTGTAATAGGTCGTGGGATAATTCATGAGCTCCGGGCTAACGAACTGAAATCCGTGGATGGTGGTTCCATGCACGAGTTCAAAGGCATACGGCCCGGGGCTTCCCTCCGATCGGCGTTCGAGCACCCGGCTCACACCAAAAAAACTCCGGGAAATCAGATACGTTCTTTGCAGAGTTGTCGTCACATTGAGGATCACCATCAGCGCCAGCACTAGAAAACCGGCAAAACTAAACGTCGTCGCATTCCATTGCCGAAAGTCTCGTACCTGGGGATTCGCTTCCCGCCAGAGCACAATCAGCGGCGCCGCTGCCGAGGCCAAGAGACCGAGGTGGTATTCCCAATACGTGGGAAAAATCAGCGGAGCGATGACTGCGGTCAATGCTCCGCCGGCAACGCCTCCCAGCGCCATGACGAGGTAGAACTCGGCCAGCCGTTGGTCGCCCACACCATGATCGTCGCCAACAGCAGGCTTCAGCCGGACCAAGTCGCCGTGACAGACCATGCAAACCGCAGCGAGCGTGCCGAGATGCATCACAAATTGGAACGTCAGCGATGAATGGACCCAGGAACTGTCCTTCATGCTGAGACAAATACCGCTGACCAGCAGCAAAAGTCCGCAAGCCGGCATCCAAATCCGCCGCGTGGCCAGCCGCTCCCAGGAGAAACAAACCATCAGCGACCCCAGGTAAATCGCCATCGGTACGATCCACAGAAACGGGATCGGGCTGACATCCATCGTCAATTGACTGGTTATCGCTCCGAGCATCACGACGGGAGTCATACTCAGCAGGAACCAGAGTCCCCAGTGGCCGACTGTGGCACGGGCAGACCACCGAGATGCTTTCAGGGCGGTTTTCGAATTGCGGACTGAATCGGCAACGTGCGCGTGGGACGCGGATATCTTGACCGTGATGTATCCGCAGCCGATCGTCATTCCAGACCAAACTACAAAACATCCGTACCACAACGTGGCCTGCTGGGCCAGCGATAGCCAGAGTTCAAGGGCGAACGGAACAACGATCAGCCCGAACAAGGAGCCGGCATTGGAACAGGCATAGAGACGATAAGGAGACCGATCAGGAAAAGCTCGCAGAAACCAGACCTGTAACAGCGGACTCGTCGCGCTGAGTACCAGAAAAGGAAGCCCCGTGTGAGTCGCCAGCCGCAACAGAATCTGCCATTCCGGAGAGCCGTCACTCTGGGGCTTCCACAAGGGCGCAGGCAAAACTGGCATGCACAGGGCGGCAGCGATGAAAGCCAGGTGAATCAACACCTGGTGTGCGACGCGCAAACAGCCAATCAGACGAAACGCATAGTAATACCCCAAAAATAACGTGGTTTGAAAAAACAACAGGCACACCGTCCAGACCGACGGGCCGCCGCCAAACCACGGAAGCAGGGAGCGACTGATTAAGGGCTGGATCTGAAAGGCGAGCATCGACCCCAGAAACACCGTCCCGGCAAACACGACAGGGATTAAGGAAGCCTTCATGTCCGTGTATTGGCACTTCATGAGCCGCAAAACTCAGAGGACATGCTCGCGTGGACTCTGCTGCGAACGACGTCGATCGACCTGCGCGTGGTCAGGGGCCGATCAGACAGTTTGTTTAGACCTGTCAATCGGTCACGACTGGAATCGTCATTTAGCCTTCCAATTCCAACTGGCAAAGGTTCTTTTCACCTTCTTTGACTGTAAATTTCAACCCCGAACTATCGGGCACGGCATACTTCTGGGGGATTTTCGGTTTCGATCCTACCTCGACACGCCCCTTGGCAAATGGGTTCTTCGTCTTGTGCTCAATCTCCATCAGCTTCTTTCCCTGTGCTTCGGGGTCGGTAATTTTGAAAGCCGCTTCGACCTCCGACTGTATTTCCCGCCGATGAGCCGTTTCCTGGGATGGCACGGAAATAATGATCAAATTTTCCCCGATGGGTGCTCCATCGCCCGGCTTGAACGCGGTGATCACAAAATTCCCATCTTTGTCGGTCACGCCGCCTGCGACGATCGGGCAATCCTTCTGCATGAACTTGACATAGGCCCCGTCAATCGGTTTGCCATTGTGCCGCAGGATGCCGGACACGGGTGCCAATTTCACCGGCTTGACGGTGGAACCACCACACCCAGACAACACCAGCAGGCCGACACTCACCGCAAAAAACAAATTGACTTGCCAGTTAGCCTTGAATCTTGACGACATTCTCACTCCTTGCTGATGACCGCAACCGCGTATGTTGTACGTTGTTCAGCGAACCCCCGTCAGCAGGATAGTGGCCGGTGAAACTCACCGGCCACCGTCGTGTGCTGATAAATCGCCGCGCGAAAAGATTCGCCTGTGGCTAGAACTCGCCGACAACCTGGCCATCAGCCCGGTTTCCAAGCCGCTGGTAAGTCAGGTAGTCAATGTTTTCCGAGAGAAAACGGACCGTACCATCGCCCAGCAGGAAGTGGGCACCACCCGTATGCCGAGATTTGAATCCGGCGTCTGTGTTGTACGTTCCAATCTGGTTGCAACCCGTCTGACTCGCCCCCAAGCCTTCTCCGGGACAGGTTTGGAAGTTGATCGGGCCATTCGTGCCAAAATAGAACGGTCCGGAATCTGCCCAACTGTGCGAAACACCCCTGAATTCGACACCGCCGCATTTCGGGCGAATCTCGCCCCAGAAGATAGTGTTGCTCATTCCATCGGTAATGTCTCGAAAGCGTGCTGCGGCAAACGTATACCCCCAGGGTCCGGGAGAGAGTGCCGAGATCACATACTCAGGAGAAGTGCCCCAATTGCCCGAGCCAGCAGATAATGCCGTGGTTTCATACTGCGGGCATTTGCCATACGAGGGCATGGAAACGGATCCCACCGACTGGCAATAGTTCGTGAAGACCCGCGTGCGGCCAGAACCGACGCCCACGGGGAGGTCATCAGACGGACAATGCAACATTGGTAACGTTGTGGTCTGCAACGTGCTTCCGCTCGGCAAAGTCACCGACGTCATGTTGCCGATCGAAAAGTTGAGCTGATTGTACAGCGGTGCCTGATCTGTGTAGGGCAGCAGAAACACATGCGGCGAGACGTTCGGAACGATGGTAGACACGTAGAGCTTCGCGTTCGGCGGCATGCGGCCCGTGGTGCTTTCGTAGTTGTGGATCGCCAAGCCCCATTGCTTCAATTGATTTTTGCACTGTGTCCGTCGTGCCGCTTCGCGTGCTTGTTGCACCGCGGGCAGCAGCAGAGCGATCAAGATTGCAATGATTGCAATCACGACCAACAACTCAATCAGCGTGAATGCGCGAACTCGCTTGATCGTCTTCATACCAGCCTCCGAAATGACTAAGAGAAGTGGGACAGCCACAAATCACAACTTGCAGCTTCGAGAATTGATCAAGGAAATGTTAATTCTCAGAATTCAGTTCCGCAATGTCGTTCTGCGCAAAAGTATTGACAATCTGCGCAATCACCTGGGGACATGTCGCAGAGTTCGACTCACGTCATCTCCAGGATTCGATCCGCACGAGCTGGCTTCAGAATCGGCGCTTCTTCGACTTCGTCGCCGGACGGGATGCGGGGTTCACCGGTCATCATGTCGATCAGCCAGTTCTGGAAGCGGTGGACGGGTTCTTCAAATTTGAAGCACATACGTCCGCCGTGATACGCGCGGGATTGCAGCCCGTGTTGTATGCCTTCCACCAGATTAACGTCCTGATCGTTGACGAAGCACCAGAAGTTCATGATGCGGGAGATCGACTCTTCGACGCCCGGCTGTTCCAAGGCGTCCGGATGGACCAACATGTCGACCGATTCCACAGTCCGAGTCGGACCGTCGGGACGGAAGAGAAGCGTCACCAGGTGATGCGGGAAATTCCAAATCGAGAGATTCGGAAAGAGATGCACGAAATACGCACTTTGCGATTCCGTGTCATTGATGCCGGGATATGTCGGCAGATCAATCAACAATGTGTTCGGGTCGTTGGTCAACGGGCTGGTACACATGCCGGTGTACATGCCCGGGCCTTGAGAGCGATAGTGATTGTCGAATCCGGAAATGTTACACAGTTCCGGGTGTCCCCAAGGGAGGTGGTAATATTCCATGAAATTCTCGGCGACGAGCTTCCAATTGGCATTAATTGTGTAGTCTTTGCGGCGGACCAGTTGCAGCTTGTCCAGCGGATGCCGGACATAACGCTGCGGCAAATCGCCGAGCCAGGTGGCAAGGGGCATGGCCTCGGAATCGAGATTCACGAACAAGATGCCCGCCCAGGTCTCGCAGCGGACGGACAGGAGCGGATAGTCGTCCCGACAGAAACTGGCGGCCACACCGGGTTCCATCGCGAATTTGTTTTCCAGTTCAGTGGGGACGTCCAGCCCCTGGAAAAACGGCGTTCCAAGCAATTCGCCATTGAGGTTGTACCCCCATCCATGATAGGGGCAGCGGATCACTTTGCAGTTCCCGTTTTCATGCAGCAGCCGCGAACCGCGATGCCGGCAGACGTTGTGAAAACAATTCACGACGCCGGTCCGGTTCCGCACGAGAATCAGCGATTGCCCAGCGACTTCGGCGAGCAGTATGTCGCCGACGTGTGGAATCTGGCAGCCATAGCCCACGGCCACCCAGCTTCTCGACCAGACCTGGTCCTGTTCGACGCGGTAAAACTCTTCGCACCGGTAGGCATCAGGAATGAGCGTAGTCGCCTGTTCCACCGGTAAGCGGGTGGCGGCGTAGGTGACGGGGTCTAAATAGCGAGAGGTCGTCATGATCAGATTTCCCGGGCCAGTTTATGGCCTTCTAAGATCGCATGCTGCAGCGACCGCGGTGCAAAGGCATCGCCGATGAGTTCCGCGCGCAGGCCCTGTTGTCTCAAGGGTTCGCTGAGCGTGTCAACTCGGACGCCACCAAAAGCATAGACAAAACCATCATATGGTCCGACTTCATGCAGTTCTCCGGACCAGAGATTTCTCGCCACCAGGCAGCCGTTGCGGAGCGATTTCGCTTCCAGATGATTGAAAATCTGCACATGTTTGGCGAAGAGTCGCCGCAACAACGGTGGCCGGGTCGTTGCCCCCAGAAAATTGGCGATCGTCTCCTGGCTGGTGATCAGATCGACTTCATGACCACGGTCCAGCAGGAAGTCGGCCGTGGTCGGGCCTTGATGGCCGTATTCTTCATCGATGACCAGCAGCACCTTACCGAGCGCCGGCGCAGTGCCCTGCAAGACGTCCCAGGCGGAAACCAGTTGATGTCCTTCTTGGCCATCGAGCAACGGCTCACGCGCCGCCGCGCCGGTCGCCAGCAGGACGATATCGGGCCGTTCCTGACAGATCGACTCAACCGTGGCTTGCGAATTCAGGCGAATGTCGACGCCCAGTTTGAGGCATTGCATACTAGACCAACGTGTGGCACCGTCGAAATCCTGGCGTCCCGGGGCTTGTTTGGCAATTAGCGTTTGACCGCCCAATTGAGACGACTGTTCAAATAGAATCACTTGATGACCGCGCGCCGCCGCGACCCGCGCCGCTTCCAATCCCGCCGGGCCGCCTCCCACCACGACGACGCGCTGCCTGGTCTTGGCGGGAGGCAATTCGGCCCAGTCGCGCTCCCGGCCAATGACCGGATTCTGGACGCACGTCACGCCGCGGCCGGTGTAGATTCGATCGATGCAGCCTTCGTTGTAGCCCATGCAGAGGCGGATGTCGTCAAATTGTCCGGCTTGCGCTTTGTGGGGCATGTGGGGATCGGCAATCAGCGCGCGATTCATGATGCACAAGTCGGCTTGTCCCTCGGCGATGAGCTTATCAGCCTGGACAGGATCGACGACCCGTCCGGTGACAATCACCGGCACATCGACGACGGCACGTATTCCCGCCGAAAGGTGCGCATACACGCCGAGCTTGAAGCTCATGTTCGGCACCGCGATGGCTTCGCCGACAAATGTTTCTGCCGATCCGCCGATAACATTGAAATAATCGATCAGCTTCAGTTCATTCAATTTCCCGCAGATTTCCTGCATCTGGGTGTGATTGAGGCCGCGATCCACAAAGTCATCGCCCGTCACACGGATGCCGACGATGAACGGATTCCCAACCCGTTCCCGCACTGCTTCCAGGACGCGGATGCCGAACCGCAGCCGATTCGCCAGATCGCCGCCATAGTCGTCACTGCGCTGATTGACGTTTTGTGACCAGAACTGATCGATCAAATGGCAATGGCTGGCATTCACTTCGCAACCGTCGAAACCGCCGTCTTTCAATCGACCCGCGGCCGCGGCGAACGCCTGAATGATTTCATCCATCATCGCCGGGTCGAGCGGGTGCGGATTTTCCCGGTGATTCGGCTCGCGGATATCGCTGGGACCGTACATCCGGTTCCACATGTCGATGCTGCGGCCGCGCCGGCCCCGATGCGTGATCTGGCAGACGACGGGCACATCATACTTGTGCATGGTCGACGAGAATTCCGACAGATAGGGAATCACCCGGTCCTCAAAGAGTTCGACGCCGTTCCAGTCGCGGGCCGTGCTGCTGGGATGCACGCTCGACGAGCCGAAACACATCATGAACCCGACGCCACCTTTCGCTTTTTCTTCGTAATAGCGGCGTTCGCGTTCGCCCGGCATGCCGTCTTCCGCCAACGCGTCGGCATGCGCACTGCAACAAATGCGGTTTTTCACCGATCGGGAACCAATCGTGATCGGCGTAAACAGGTAGGCGAACTCGGTCATCACATCATCCACATATTGGGTCAGGCTTCCAGGGACTTCAGACGAAACGGTCCCCGCCGGCCAGGCCGCTCCGAGTGGTTCAGACATCGCGGCCCGCGTTGCAACGGACCTGCGAACGCAGATTCTTGGCCCGTGACAGAGGTATCCGTGGCGAGTCGAGGTCGGCGCGTCAAGCGTTGCACTGACTCGGCAGCCCGCCGCGGACTTCGTCGCTGTGACGGTGTGAGTCCAGACTGCGGCAGACTCGTCGTGGTGATCGGTTGACGATTCGACGTGGGGGCGGCTACGGGCCGATCCTGATTCTCTGGCAATCTCCGTGAAACAAATCCGTGATGTACCAGGTACCGCAACAAGACTTGAGCGCACACCGCCGGAGTGTCGGAGAAGAATTTCTGACTACGATCTTGCGCCGAGGCAGACTCAATACCAAACGCCGCGTTGGTTCGATCTTCGGCAGCCACCGCGAGTGGACTCGTCTTGCGCGGCGGCCGCGGCGTGACTGGTTGCCAAGTCGGGGAAATGTCAGCCACAGTCGCCAGAGTGGGGGTGAACCGCTCCGCTTGGGTTAAGCGAAAATTAGAGACATAAGGTGCCCGCGCCGCCTGATCCGAGACAACCACCACGACCGGGCCGGCCAACTGCACGATGTCCTTGCAACCACGGCCAGCATCGCAGACGACGGTCCAAACAGAATCGCGCCAGTCGATGCTCAACACGTCAAAGAACAGTTCAGCAGCGAATCGTTCAGCCAATCGCCCGGCCAGTTCATCGCCCCACAGTTCGATTGCGCCAGGTCCCACCAGGATGACATCGGGCGACAGCATGCCCGATTCGTTCCAGGCAGCACAGGAAGCTCCCGCCGCGACAGCATACGTCCAGGCGTGACGGTCACTCTCGGGACAACGGGCTTCGCAAGGGCCACCGGCCAGCAGATTGCCGAAATGCAATGCTGTGCGATCTCCGACAGAAAGCCCGGATTGCGTTCCATGGAGATGACCAGCGGCGATCAGCGTCAAAACTTGCATGCTTACAACCCTTCGGCCATCACGACGAGTTCCGCCACATCGAGAATCTTCGGCCCGGGAACATCTGCTGCCGTGGACGCCTGTCGGGCGGCCATGAGCATCGTCTTGCAGAATGGGCAACCGGTTCCGATGACCGAGGCACTGGTTGCCGACGCTTCGGCATACCGCTGGTTCTCGATCCGCTCAGACCCGCGGACATCCAGCCACATGGAACCCCCGCCTGCACCGCAACAGAACGACGTCTCGCCATGCCGCGGCATTTCCACAATCGGCAGATTCAAGGTGCTCAGGATTTCACGCGGCTCACGGACGATGCCGTTGCCTCGGCCCAGATAGCAGGGATCGTGAAACGTGACCGTTTCGTTCAGTCGTTTCGAACCCTCCAGTTTTCCGGCCGCCATTTGTTCGGCCAGAAATTCGGTGTGATGCTGCGTCTGCCAGCCTGCCGCCGACGGGTTCACACCCGGATATTCATTGCGCATCGTGTTGTAACAATGCGGACAGTGGGTGATGACTCGCTTGACGCCCCGAGACTGCAATTCGCGAATGTTCTGCGCGGCACACTGTTGGAATAAGCCTTCTTCCCCCATGCGCCGGGCCGGATCGCCCGTGCAGCGTTCGGCTGTTCCCAAGACCCGATAATTCACGCCGAGGTGATTGAGAATCTTCACCATCGACCGGGCGATGGATTGCCCCTCCGGCGAAAAGCTGCCGGAACAGCCGATCCAATACAGTGTCTCGATCGGTTCGCCGTCTTGCGCGACCGGCACGTCCAGACCGCGGGCCCAGTGCAATCGCTCTGCATTGGGTCTGTCAAAGGGATTGCTGAACTCCGCGACCGAGGCAAACACGTCCTCTGCCGAGGCGGGAACCTGACCCAACTCGACCTTCCCGCGGCGCAAGTCGACGATCTTGTCATAGACATCGATTCCCACCGGACAGGCCTGGTTGCACGCCGCACAGGTCGTGCATGACCACAGGACTTCGTCGCTCAACTGCAGACGAGTGTCGGGGAGGGGCACGGCGTGTTCCGTGTGATTGCGTCGCAACTCCAGCACCACATCTCTGGGCCGTAGTGGCTTGCCAGCCGCCGCTGCTGGACAGACTTCATTACACCGCCCGCAGGTGGTGCAGGCATCCGTTTGCAACAGATCACGTGGAGAAAAATTGATCCATGAAGTCGCCCCGGGCGGTTGAGCAGCCAGCAGGGGAATGATCGGCAAGTGGCTGAGACGGCGTTCGTCTCGCAGAGAGATGCTCGTGAGTCCATAGGCCATGTGCCCGAAGAAACCCCATGGCAACAATGTGAAGAACGCGATGCAGACAATCGCATGACCGGCCCACAAGATCTGTTGCAAAAAGACCGCGGTGGATCCCTGGAGTCCGGCAGATCGCAAGCCGACCGCTAGCGGATAGCCCACGATGCTGCACCATTCATGCGCCGGAAGATCAATGGCGATGCGCGCCGCTTCGAGCAGAAATCCGCTGACGCCAATCGTCAGCAGCAACCCGCTGAGCGCCGTGACCCACCATTCCCGCAGAATGCGCGTGGAACATCCGGAGATGCGCCGGGCCAGGAACATTGATAAGCCGATCAGAAACGCCAAGCCCCCCAGATCGATCACCAGCGACGCGGCCTGATAGAACCACCCATAGAAAAAATGCAGCGGCGTGTCGTGTTCGAGAAACACCAGGCACGTTCCGACAAACAGAATGAAAAAACCATACACAACCAAAAGGTGCGACCAGCCGGCATACGGATCGCGGCGAAGCTGTTCGTGGAAGACGAGATATCGGAGCACGCGGATCACTCGTACATTCCAAGTTGCGACAGGCGACGGGGTGCTGGGGGCTTGGGATTTTCGAGAACTGCGAGTTCTTTGCCAGAAACTCAAGGCGGCGTAACTGCAAGCGATCGTCGCGGAAATGTAGAATAGGACCGCGAGCCAATGGGGTACGTTACCGAGAATCTCGCGGGTGATCGCTTCGTTGCCGAACATCAGACTGTGGCCTCCAGCAGTCGGTCCAGCTCGGCCAGCGTCGCATGCAAGTCCGCCTGCAGCGCCAACTCGGCCTGTTGCATCAAGGGCGCCTGCGGATCGGTGTTGATCGCCACGACGTGCCGGCTCTCGGACATCCCGTCCAGGTGATGGCTCGCCCCGCTGATGCCGCAGGCCAGATACAATTCCGGACGGACGGTTTTTCCCGTCTGGCCGACCTGACGTTCTGACTCCATCCAACCCAGGTCCACCGCCATGCGACTCGCGGCGATTCCGGCTCCAAGTTTCGCCGCAATGCGCCGCAGCAACTCGAATCCCGCTTTGCTGCCGACCCCTTTCCCGCCGGAAACCAACTTCGGCACATGGCGGATATCGGCCGTCTGGGGATCGGCAGGGCAACGGATCGAGGTCAGGCTGTGGCGCGTTGTGTTCACGGTCTGATCGCGACGGTGAACCGTTCCTTGCCGAGTCGGATCGGCCAACAGTGGCTGCGCCACGCCGGGACGCAGCCCGACGATCGCCGGTCGATCGGCCCGCACATCAATGAATTGTGCCCGACGCCCAGCACGATCCAACCGTGTCACAACGACACGGTCCTGCTTCCATTGGAGCATCAAGGCGGGCGAGATGAGCGGCCACCCCCTGCGCGCGGCCAAGCGGGCCGACCAAGCCCGTCCCCGTGGCTCTGCCGAAAAGAGAATCAAGCGCGGCAGTGTCTGATGCCAGAGCTGTTCAGCGACTTCCAGAGCCGCCGATGAGTTGGGTTGCGACAGCCGTACTACATGAACATCCTCGGCGCCATGTTCGATCCACACCTTGATCGACGCCTCATCCTCGGGATGCTGGGTCGATTCGATCCGCAAGAACCCGACTCCAGAACCACAACGATCCGCGAGGTCCCGCGCATCGCCCAGTCGGCCCAGGATGTCGTCGTCAGCGGACAGGCTGATGACCCAGATCAGGGAACCGCTCATGATGGCTCTCCCAGGAGGGAGATCGCCGGCACTGTTTCCGGCAGCGGCCAGACGAGTCTTGCCAGACCATAGACGGCGAACCCCGCCGCCATGCCGGGCAGAACTTCATACATCGAGGACGAGAGTTCGAGGCCGTACCGCCAAACCAGTGCCGTCGCCAGCCCGCTGACAATCATCGCTGTGCCGAGTATGTTGTTGAGTGGCCAGCGTAATGTTTGCGCGGCCAGAATCGGTCCCAGCGATGCCGCCAGGCACGCCCAGGACAGCACGACCAGTTCAAACACGCTTTGAGGCCCATAGAGGGTGGTCATGACGACTGTGCTCGCCATGACCAGCATGCCCAGCTTGGTTCCCATGTAAGTCCGGCCCCAGACGGGAACCAGATCCTGAGTCAGCGCCGCCGACGCACAGAGAATCTGCGTATCCGCCGTGGAGAGCGTCGCGGCGAACAACCCACCCAGGATGACACCGACCAGCACGCCCGGCAACAATTCACTGGCCAGTTTCGGCAGCGCCATTTCGGCGTCATAACCGGCGTTCAAGGCCTCATTCAACCAGACGCGACAGCACAGCCCGACGACAATACAACATGCCGAAAATATCCAATACCAGACGAAGTAGACTCGCCGGGCGCGATACATGTTGTTCTCGGAATCGATCGACATGGCGATCGTCATCAGGTGCGGCTGCCCGATGACGCCGGCTCCGGCCGCGACCCAACTCAGCATGAAGGCGGGAAAACCAAAGCTCAGGTTCTGCGGCCTCCAGTCAATATACTTCGGATCCAGGGCGGCGAGCTTTGACCACAGAGCTTCCATCCCCCCAATTCTATACAGCGCCACACCCAACAGCAGCATCACACTGCTGATCATCAGGAACGACTGGGCCGTATTCACCCAAATGGACGCCCGCAAGCCGCCGCGGAAACAGTAGAGCAGTAACAGGGCAAACCCGATCAAGATGCCGGTCGTTCGCGGCCAGCCGAGCAACGCTTCCAGCCCTTTACTCCCGGCGGCGAATTGCGCTGCCGCGTAAGTGGCAAGAAACACAATCGTCAGTATAGCACACAGCCAGCGCACCACGGGAAAGGCGGTCCCCAACCCGGCGGAGATGAAGCCCGACACGCTGTGCGCCTGCAATTCCTCAGAGCGTTCACGCAGCCGACGATGAATAACGAGCCATGCCAGATAATCGCCGATGATCCAGCCGACCATCAGCCACATGGCAGACAATCCGTCCGTCACCGTCGCGCCAATCAGCCCGATAAACATGAACCCGCTGCTGTTGGTCCCCGCGGCCGCAAAGCCGACCAGCCACGGATGAACCGTTCGACCGGCGAGCAAATAATCATCGGTGGTCGACTTGCGACGAACATTGGCGCTCAGGCCAACCACCAGAAACATCGCGAGAACCACCGAGAAGCTCAGTATAATCGACCACATCATGACAATCTAAAATTTAAATGAGGTCTCATCAGCTGACATCGGCCAGCAGAAAACTCATTAACGAGTGCGCACTTGGCAAATCCGCCTCAAGGAACGCTATTGTCTTCGCTTGCGTCGGAGCCGTCAATTGACTATCACGCAATTCAATTGATCTTTTGCGCAAGACGACGAATCGCACCAGAATGACCTATTCCTCTCGGACAGGCCCGGCCCATGAAGCAGATTCGACAAGTCGCCCTCCTGATCGATACGTCGACGGATTACAGCAGCCACCTCATCGAAGGGGTCGCCCGGTATGCCAGGACTCATCGGCCTTGGGATCTCCTGGTCCAGCCGCGCGGCGAGCATGAGCGCACACTGATGCCCCGCTATTGGAAGCCGGACGGCGTCATCGTCCGCATGACCCACCGCGCCATGGCGAAGGACCTGTTGAAACGCAAAATCCCCTTGGTCAACGTCTCGCTGAGCCAGGTCAAAGGCTATGAATTTCCACAGGTCACCATCGATGAATTGATGTTGGGACGACTCGCGGCCAAACATTTCCAAGAACGCGGGCTACGCCAATTCGGCTATCTTGCGATCTGGCGCCAGCAGAATTACGTCGATCACTGCGGACCCGCCTACGCCGAAGAACTTCAACGCTTAGTTCCTGAGTGTACCGTGCATATTCCACGGGCCCGTGAGACGGCCCCGCATTCGATGTTGACCGCCGTCGACCTGCGAAATTGGTTGAAGCGACTGCCCAAACCCATTGGCATCTTCGCGGTCGATGCTGAAGATGCCCACAACCTGGCGGATGCCTGCCGAGCCTTGAACATCCACGTTCCAAATCAGGTTGCGATTCTGGTCGGCGAAGACGATCGCCTGTTGTGCGAGATTTCTCATCCCCCTCTGTCGGCCATCGACCTGGGTTCCGAGCGTATCGGTTACGAGGCGGCCGCCGTCTTAGACCAGCTCATGTCGCGCCGTAAACGGCCACTCACCCCCAAACTGTTTCCGCCGCAAAGGATCATCACCCGACTCTCGACCGACATGCTCGCCATGAACGATCAGGAATTGGCGGATGCCCTCCGCATGATTCGCCAACATGTGTTTGAACCGCTGACGGTTTCGGACATCTTGAAACAGATTCCCATCTCGCGTCGAACGCTGGAATTACGCTTCCAACGGGTCTTGGGGATCTCCCCGGCTGCAGAAATCCGACAGGTGCGGATCGAGCGTGCCAAGGTATTGTTGACGACAACCAACCTGAGCATTCCGGAAGTCGCCGCTGCCTCGGGGTTCAATCATGTGGAAGTGATGAACCGCTTGTTTCAGCGGATGTTGAATCTGACGCCAACCCAATATCGACGAGCCGGAGCGGCTGATTCTTCGTCCGGCAGATGAGGACTTTTTCCAGTGCAAGTGAAGCAGCTTCCGTTGGTGCTTCACGAATGGGCGGCAGGTGATCATGCCTGGCGTGTGCGGGATGCTGTTTGTGATCGTCCGTGAACGAAAAGCCGAGATAATCGAGCTGTCGCTTCTCGAACACGCGAAATCTCAATCGACATTCAAGCGTGAGCATTGCCAGTGGCACACGAGTAAAAAGGCAAGCAAGTGACAGTGCCAACCCGCCGTTTTCGTACCCTTACTGGATCATCCGAATCGTCAGCGGGTATTTGTACGGCTTGCCATCATAGGCCGAGATGCCGGCGATAAACGGGAAGATAACTTGCACGATCACCAGCGCGGGGATCAGGACCACGCCGATGTAAACGCAGACAAGCATCGCCGCGACGATGTAAGCGATCAGCATGGTCAATTGAAAGTTCAGCGACTCCTTGCCATGCGCGTCGACGAAGGGCATGGTGTCCTTCTTTATCAGCCAGATCACCAGCGGCGCGACCACGTTCGCCAGCGCGAAGGTGATAAAAATCGGCAGCCCGGCGAAATGGCAGGCTGCGGCATACAGCCGCGCTTCCTGGGTGACGTCAGGCACAACTTCAACAGATACGGGAATCGTTTCGTCGGACATGCGGTGGTCTTTTGTAGGGTTTGCCGAGGCTCGGGGAGGTGAACCGTTTTTTTGATTTCGATCAATGACTGGTTCGCCTCCCCGAGCCTCGGCAAACCCTACCATCAACCTTCTGATTTACCAATCACGACGAGTTTGAAGGGAACCTTCACCGCGTCATCGCCTTGTTTGCCTTCTGCGGTGAATTGCAGCAGCCACAGTTTCTTACCTTCGTCATGAGTCAAAGTCGCCTCGGACGGTGGCTCATCGGGCGGGAGCAGTGAGAAGATCGCCGGGTGGTTCGAGCCGGTCGCCTTGGCGCTCCGTTTCATCAAATTGGGAACTTTGACCGGCGCGGGGTCGGTATCGCTCGCCGCGGGGATGGCCAACAAAAAGTCCGACGTCTCGCTCGTGCCGACATGGTTGCCGTCCTGCGGTTGCAGACCATACCGCAGCATATAGACGCCCGGCTTCACCGTTTGACCCCGAAAATCGCTGAACTCAGCGGCCTTCACTTCCAATGCGCCGACGAGTTCTCCGGCGGCCAGGGGATATTTCACTGTCAGTGTCGATTTGAATTTCGCCTTGAGGGGCAGCGATTTCACCAGCCAGACCGTGCAGACCGCATCGTCCTTCATCGAGATTGTCATGCCCCGCGGATCAATCGCCGCCGTCACTTTTTCGCTCAACCCGGCCGGAGCCTTCTCCGAAATATCCAGTTGATACGCATCCTCCGCGAGCGCAACGGAGGCAAGACACGCGAGACAACCGGCGATCACGAATGTTCGACGCATGGGATTCTCTCCTGGCGGGAAAATCTTGGATGGAAAATGGTGGAGAGTTGAGGAAATGTTGAGGCGAAATCAATCGCTATCCGCCCGTGCCACGACTTGTCCTCAAGTCGTGCCCAATTTAAGCACACGACTTGAGGACAAGTCGTGGCACATGAAATCTAGTCCCGCCGCTGCCAGCGGCGGGCTTTGGGACGCCGAGATTACTTGCGGAAGGTGCCGAGAAAGGCGCTTCGTTTGCTGTTGGTCACGAACTTCGCATTCAGACCCTCACCCGTGTAACTGACGGTTCGTGCAAAAGCCGGACTGGCGTTCTCGATCTTCGTCAACGGTTGATAGTGGACGATTTCATTCGTGTAGACGCAGTCCCCCTTCTTCAGTCCGCGCGTTTCGATTTTCGCCAGTTCGCCGGCCTGGAACCGAGCCTGTCCGGAGAGATGATCGTTCTCCAACGTCATCGCGACCAAGTGCACCTCGCTGAGATCGCGCGTGAATTCCTCGGCGGTGGTTTTCGCGAAATCGATCAGGGCCGCCTGCTGATCCGAATCGGCTCGCTCATCGATCAGAATCACCGAGCGGATATGCCCGGCTTTCATTTTGAAAACCCCGGTATTCCCCATCGTCTTTTGCGAATGGGCCACCACGGCGACACTCAGACCACTGACATCGACTTCGTTCCAGCGGCCCGACTCCACCCGCCA
>Ga0105047_10001513_pt1 | contig 41672 bp, 39 predicted proteins | sample MAT04_FD_78384 | JGI IMG/M metagenome (GOLD analysis project Ga0105047, IMG submission 78384) | Freshwater microbial communities from Lake Fryxell liftoff mats and glacier meltwater in Antarctica - MAT-04 (megahit assembly) | ecosystem: Environmental > Aquatic > Freshwater > Ice > Liftoff...
TCGATGCTGCCGTACACGTCGATGCGCGGGTACTCGGGGTTGTCGCTGCGCCACACCGGGATCGGTGAGCCCCAGAATCGGTTGCGGCTGATGCTCCAGTCGCGCGCGTTGGCCAGCCACTTCCCGAAACTGCCTTCCTTGATGTGCTCGGGCACCCAGCGGATCTGCTGGTTGAGCTCGACCATGCGTTCGCGAAACGCAGTGACCTGCACGAACCACGAGCTGATTGCGCGGTAGACGAGCGGTTCGGCGCACCGCCAGCAGTGCGGGTAGCTGTGGTTGTAGCTGTCGTGGCGCACCACCACCCCCCTGCTCTTGAGCTCCTTGACCACGAGCGGGTTGGCGTCGAACACGTGAACGTGCGCCCACGGTGCGATCTCGGCGGTGTAGCGACCGTGCTCGTCCATCGGGCAGATGGTGGGGATGCCCACCGCGTTGCAGATGTTCTGGTCGTCCTCACCGAAGCCGGGCGCCATGTGCACCACGCCCGTGCCATCGTCGGTGCTCACGAAGTCGGCCGCCAGCACGCGGAACGCGTTGGGCGTGTCGGCGAAGTAGGGGAACAGCGGCGTGTACTTGCGCCCCACAAGATCTGCGCCGCTGAGGGTTCCGACCCGCGCTGTTTCGGCGAACTCCTTCTCATACGCGCCCAGGCGCGACTCGGCGAGGATGAAACGCTGGCCAGCGGCGTCCTCCATCACGGCGTACTCGATGTTCGGCCCAACGGCCAGTGCGAGGTTCGCCGGCAGCGTCCACGGGGTGGTGGTCCAGGCCAGGATCTTCTCGCCACTGTCGAGCTGGAACTGCACCGTGAGGGCAGGGTCCTGCCGGTCGCGGTACACGTCGTCCATCCGAGTTTCGGTGTTGCTCAGTGGCGTCTCGCAGCGCCAGCAGTACGCCAGCACTCGGAAGCCTTCGTACACCAGCCCCTTGTCCCACAGCGTCTTGAACGCCCACATCACGCTTTCCATGTACGGCGTGTCGAGCGTCTTGTAGTCGTTCTCGAAGTCGACCCAACGCGCCTGGCGGGTGACGTACCGGTGCCAGTCGTCGGTGAAGCGCAGCACGCTGGTGCGGCAGGCATCGTTGAACTTGTCGATGCCGAACTTGGCGATGGCGGGGTGGCCGCTGATGCCCAGTTCCTTCTCCGCGACCACTTCGGCCGGCAGCCCGTGGCAGTCCCAGCCGAAGCGGCGGTGCACCTGCTGACCGCGCATCGTGCGATAGCGCGGCACGGCGTCTTTGACGAAGCCGGTGAGCAGGTGGCCGTAGTGCGGTAGCCCGTTGGCAAACGGCGGCCCGTCGTAGAACACGTACTCGTCGGCGTCGGCACGTGCTTCGACAGACGCTTCGAAGGTGCGGTCGGCATCCCAGAAGGCGAGCACTTCGCGCTCGACGGCGGGGAACGACGGTTGCGGTTGAACGGTGGGGTAGGTCACGGCATGGCTCCTGTGCTGCTGGCACAGGGACGAGCCGAACGGCCCGCGGTACCACCCTGCTTGCCACGAACACCGCCTGGTTGACGGGCCCACGACCACTCGACTGCTCCAGCGATGACGGGCTGGACCCGTTCGGTTCTACTGGGCTCTACGACCGACGGCCGACGAGCTGTTCTTCCGAAGGCTCGGAGGTGATGGCCTCGTCAACGCCGTGGGCAACACTCTACCGGCCGTCGCTTGCCAGCACGGGCTCATTGCAGTTCGTCGCCGGCGATGCGGAACGGGTCGGTCGGCTGCGGTGCAGTGGCTGGTTGCGCCGGCACTTCGGCCGTGACCTCGTCGAGCGGGAACGCCGAGTGCGCTGCTTGAGTGGACGCGACCTCCTCGTCGAGTAGGCGCCATACATTCTCCTTGGCGGAGTTGCTCGACGACAGTGCCATCGCGGTGAGGGTTGCGGGCCGGTCGGGGATGGGCGTGAACAACGGTGAGGGGTCGAGGTCGACCACCGGGGCTTCCGGATCGACCGCCACAACCCCGCTCGCCGCCACCGGGTTCGGCTCTGCGATGTACGGCTCTGCCTTGACCGGCGTAAGCGGCTGCAGCGAGGCCGGCAATGGCTCGGCAGAGGCAGACAGCAGCGGGCGACGCATCTCGCCGAGACCGCCCGGCACACGATCGACGAGTTCCTGCAGTTGCACGGCCGCATCGCGCAGCCGCTCGCGCTGCGACTGGAGGTGCTGCTCGAGGTGATCGACATCGGAGAGCAGGAAGTCGCGACGGGCCAGCAACGACTGCACTTCGTTCTCGGCCTTCACTCGCTCGTCTTCGACGGCCCGCCGAGACTCGGCGCGAGCGTCATCGATGGTCTTGGCCGCCATCAGCCGTGCGCTGTCGAGCACCCGAGCTGCTTCCTCACGAGCCTGCGCGGTGATCGTGTCGGCCTCGGAGCGAGCGTCGGACAGCGCCGCATCGGCAGTGCGCTGGGCCAACAGCAACGTGCGGCTGATGACCTCGGTATCGCCGGAGTGCGACGGAGCTGCACTGTCGCGAGCTCCACCCTGCACCTGCTGCGACATCTCCTGCAGCTTCGCCACCGCCGCTCGAGCCCTGGCCTCCATGGCCGTGGACTGGTTTTGCGCTGTTTCCACCGCTGAGGCCACCTGGTTGCGGAACGACTCGACTTCCTCCGGGTCGTACCCTTTCTTGACCGTCTTGAAGCCGGTGCTGCGAATGGTCTGCGGGCTGATGTCCATTTACTCGATGTTAGGCGCGTTGACACCCGCTTGACATCTGGCACGGCATCAGCCGGCGTAGCCACCTTCGTCGAAACCCCCACCACGGGGCAGTGGCTTGAGCAGGTACACGCCGATGGCAACCTTTTCCATGCTGCCGTTGAGCCCGTAGCACAGGCCACTGGCGAAGTCGATGAGCCGTCGCGACACTTCGCGGTCGGCGGCCTCCAGGTTCATGATGACCGACTGGCCATCCTTGAATTTGTCGGCGACTTCCTGCGCCGAATCGAACCGGCGTGGGCGAACCGTGTAGGGGTCGGCGCCAGTGGCACCAGGGGCCGGGCGCGGCGCGGCTGCGGGCCCCGGGTTGATGGGTCGCGGCTGCACGCTGGAGACGTCGGAGGCTGCAACCGGACGGCGCAGTGTGACGCCGGGCGAGCTGCTGCTGGGGAATGTGGGGCGCGTTGGCATTGCGCGCACGGGCGCCTCGGGCTCGTAGTCCTGATAGCCACGCTGACGCTGCGGCTCCTCACGTGCGGGGCGAGCAGCCCGAGCGGGACGCTCGGGTTCGGGCGCGACGTCGTACTCGTCGTCGTAGGCATCATCGGGCCCAAGGCCCAAGTAGTCCATCGCCTTCTTCCACATCGGCATCCCCTGTCCTTCTGCAACAGCCGAGGCTACCGTACCGAAGCGCTCGCAGGTGGACGCTCGCCGAACAGCGCACTGCCCACCCGCACCTGCGTGGAGCCCTCTTGCACGGCAACCTCGAGGTCGTCGGTCATCCCCATCGAGCACATCGACAACCCGAGTCTGTCGAGCAGGGAGCGCACCATCCGGAACCCGGCGCGGGCGGCTTGTGGCCCACCGCTGGTGGGGCCCACAGTCATCAGCCCGAGCACCTGCAGGCCGGCCGACTGGCCGAGCTCGACCAGCGCCGGCACGTCGGCGAGCGCGCAGCCACCCTTACCGGGTTCGTAGAGCGCCGCCACCTGAACCAGCACCTTCGCTCCCGGAGCTCGAGCGGCCAGCTCAGGCACCAGCGACGCCCGGTCGACGGTCTCGTACACCGACACGAAGGGCGCCAGCAGGCGCACCTTGTTGCGCTGTAACTGGCCGATGAAGTGCACCCCGAATGGGAGGGGCTGGTCGTGGAACTTCGACACGACTTCCTGTGCGTAGTTCTCGCCCACCTCGGTGCAACCGGCGTGCAGCGCTGCCCAGCAACGGTCGATGGAGTGTGTCTTGGTGACCGGCAGGACGGCGACGTCGGTGCCGCCGGCTCGGCGAATTCGCTCGTGCACCACTGCCAGGCGTTCGGCCACCTGGTCGTCGAGCAGCGTCATCTGCGCGCCCGCTTCTGGACGGTGAGCACTTGGCGCCCACGCTGCCCGCGGCGATGTGAGAAGAACCGGTTGGTGGTGCAGCCGGTGCACTGCGATCGATCGTCGACGTCCACAGCCACTTCCCTCAGCGCGGCACGCACCACCGCCGGCATGTCGAGTGACGGCGTGCCCCAACTGGTTGTGGCGGCGACCTGCGGGCCGAACCGGTTGGTGAACTCACCCAACTGGTCAACGCCGAACTCATAGCAGCATGGGTGGATGCAGGGGCCCAGCACCGCCACGGCTCGGGGGCTGCCCATCGCGCTCACAGTGGCCTGCAGCACCCCGTGCAGCGCGCCCTGCCAGCCGGCGTGTGCCGCCCCGAGAGCGCCGTCGGAACCCACCAACGCCACCGGGGCGCAATCGCCCACCCAGGCGGCGAGCACCACACCTCGGCAGCGAGTGACCACCGCATCGGCCCGAGCAAAGTCGTGCTGACCGGGGTGCTCGACGGTGAGCACAGTGGTGCCATGCACCTCGTCGGGCTGTGTCCATGTGCCAGCGCAGAACGCCGCGCGCCGATGCGTCAGCGCAGCACGCGGCACCTCGATGTGGAAGTCGCCGTGCAGTGTGGTGCTGCCGCGCACCTCGGCAACATCGCCGCCGGCCTCGATTGTGAGGAACGGCGCGAAGGGCGGGGTCACTTCAAGAACGAAGGCACGTCGAAGTCGTCGTCGTCGCCGTCGAGCGGGTCGGGCCCGTCGTCGGCGAAGAGATCCTTCAACGTGGACGTGGGCTTCTGGTCGGGCACCGCCTTGATGGCAGGCCGTGACGCAGCGGTGGCGGTACCGGTGTTGCCGCCGTCCCACCGGTCGAAACCGGCGGCGATTACCGTGACCTTCACCTCGTCGCCCATCTCGTCGTCGATGACGGTGCCGAAGATGATGTTGGCGTCGGCGTGGGCAACGCCGTGGATGATCTCGGCCGCTGCGTTCATCTCGAACAGGCCCATGCTGGACGGGCCGGTGATGTTGAGCAGGATGCCGCGGGCACCGTCGATGGCGGCCTCGAGCAACGGGCTGCTGATGGCCGATTTGGCGGCCGTCACCGCGCGATTCTCGCCGCTGGCCTGACCGATGCCCATCAACGCCGAACCGGCGCTGCTGAGGATCATCTTCACGTCGGCGAAGTCGGTGTTGATGAGACCAGGGGTGGTGATCAGGTTGGTGATGCCCGACACGCCCTGCAGCAAGACCTCGTCGGCCATCTTGAACGCGTTGAGCACGCTGGTCTTCTCGTTGGCGACCGTGAGCAACCGGTCGTTGGGGATGACGATGAGCGTGTCGACCTTCTCCTTCAGCCGTTGGACGCCAGCATCGGCCTGCACCGCACGGCGGCGGCCTTCGAAGCTGAACGGTCGGGTGACCACTCCAATGGTGAGCGCATTCATGCTGCGGGCCACCTCGGCAATGATGGGTGCGGCACCGGTGCCGGTGCCGCCGCCCTCACCGGCGGTGATGAACACCATGTCGGCGCCCTTGATCATCTCTTCGATTTCGTCGCGATGCGTCTCGGCCGCGTTGCGGCCAACTTCGGGGTCGCTGCCGGCACCGAGACCGCGGGTGAGATCGCGACCGATGTCGAGCTTCACGTCGGCGTCGCTCATGAGGAGCGCCTGCGCGTCGGTGTTGACAGCGATGAACTCGACGCCCTTCAGGCCGGCGTCGATCATCCGGTTGACTGCGTTGACACCACCGCCGCCGACACCGATGACCTTGATGACGGCGAGATAGTTCTGAGGAGCGCCGGCCATCAGAGGAACCTCCGAGTTGAGAAGGAGTGGCGAGGTGACATATTGGGCACTGGAGTACCTACTGGTGTTCGATGGTAGCGAATGGGCTGCTCAGCCTGTGTGATCCGCCGAGGCTGGCGCGGAGGTGACGGGACGTGAGCGATGCTCGTCAGTCTCGCACGAATCTGGAGGGTAGCGGGGGAAGGTGCCACTTTCAGCACAGGACCACGCCGGCGACCGAGGTCGACACGTCGAGCCGGCATACACCTTCGAGCCCATCGCGCACCTGCAGCAGCAGCCGGGCGAGCTTCTGGTCGAGGTCGTCGGAGTTACCCAGCCGGGCATCGAGAAGGCTGTCGCCTCCGGACGCGACACCGTCGCCGCCGAGGAGTAGCGTGAGCGTGCCGGTGGCGGGGTCGGCGCCGACGCCGCGGGTGATGGCACGGATCTCGGCGGGCAGCGCAACCACCAGTTCGGCGACCGACGTGTACACCGCGCCTGCGAATTGTCCACGAGCGGTGTTGGGATGCACCCCCTCCAACAGCAAGAAGTCGGTTGGCCGTCCGTCGAGCACATCGAGCACGCGACCCTGCTCGTCGATGACCCGGTACCGCTCGTCGCTGCCAAGAAAGCTGGCGACAGGGTGGCGCTCGCGGATGTCGATGAACACCGAATGAGGGAAGTCGGTTCGCACGCGTGCGCTCTCGACCCACGCCACACCTTCCAGTTGCCGCTCGATCGCCTCGGTGTCGACGAGCAGCACCGGCTCGCCCTCCAGATCGTCGATGATGGATTCGAGTATCTCGCGGTCGGTGTAGGTAGCACCCTGGATGTTGATGGTTCGCACATCGAAGATGGGTGACGCCACGACAGCAACGGCGGCGACGGCCAACAGCACCACGGCGGCACCGATGCCCAGCCACACCAACCTGCGCCGACTCTCCGCACGCCGCACCGAGATGCGGCGGGCACGAATGCGAGGGTCGATCCGCTCGCTGCGGCTGCGCGCAATCGGCGGTTCGCCGCCACCGCCGTGCTCGTCGAGGTCGGCGATGACGATGGTGGACCGCTCGCCGGATTCGTCGGCGGAGTCGCGGCGCGCGTTGAACGCCTTTTCTTTGTCCTCGTCGAGGTAGACACTGTCGGGTCGGTCGTCCTCGGCGATGACGATGATCTTGCGCGGACCCTCCGCAACCGGCGGGGCCTCCGGCCGTGGGTCATCGGCGACCTCGATCTCGACAAACCCTTCCTCGGCGTCGATGTCGTCGATGTCGTCGGGCTCATCGATGTCGTCGATGTCGTCGGGCTCGTCGATGTCGTCGGGATCGACGAAGTGCTCGTCGGTGATGCCCAACAGCCGGTCGATGCTCGGGTCGTCGAAGTTGTAGTCCGGTGCCGACTCCTCGGCGAACGCGTCGAGCAGCTCTTCCAGTACGTGATCGGGCACGTGGTCGGGGGCGGGCGGGCTCGGCTCGCTCATACGCTGACTCCCGCCTGCTCGACGAACGGCTGGTCGTCGAACCCGACGAGCTTCACCTCGCTGCGCAGGGCGACACCGGTGGCGGCCAGCACCGCGGCACGCACGTGTTCCATGACGGCGCGCACGTCGGCCGCCGTCGCGGCGTCGTCGGCTTGGATGAAGTTCGCGTGCTTGTCGCTCACGCACGCTCCGCCGATACGGAAGCCACGTAGCCCCAACTGATCGATGAGGAGCGCGGCAGGCAGCTCACCCGGCACCGGGTTGACGAAGACCGAGCCAGCATTCTGCCCGCCCGGCTGATGCTCACGACGCCACCGAACGATCTCGGTGAGTGTCGAGATTGCCTCCTCGGCATCACCGTGCTGCAGCTGGAGCCGAGCGTCGAGCACCAGCTGATGGTCGGCGAGATGGGAACCACGGAAGTGCAGACCCAGCTCGCCCACCGGAACCCATCGTCGACGCGCGGAGTGAAGGTCGAGCAAGTGCGCGCCGAGCAGAGTGGTCGCTATGTCGCTTCCGTGGCCGCCGGCGTTCATGCGGACCGCTCCGCCGACCGACCCGGGCACGCCGACCGCCCACTCGAAACCCACCAACCCGGCCGACGCGCACCGCCTTGCCAGCACCGGCAGCGCCACCGCAGCACCGACGTGCACCACTGTGTCGTGGAACTCGACCCAATCGGCCATCGATGCCAGCGAGACCGCAATGCCGACGAAACCGGCGTCGGCCACCAACAGGTTGGAGCCGCGACCGACCACCAATGTGGGCAGCCCGGTGGCATGCGCCGCTGCTGCGACCAACAACAACTGCTGTTCGTCCTGCGGGGTCGCGAGAACCAGGGCCGGACCGCCGAGCTTGTACGTGGTGAACGGCGCGAGCGGCACATCGCCACACGCGAAGCCACTGAGCAGGTGGAGCGCCTGCCGTTGCTGATGGCGCAGACGCTGCTGGTGGCCACCGGTCACGTTGACCGCTGCCGGTCAGCACGCAGCTCGCTGCGCCGGGTCTGCACCTCGTCGGGCAACGTGGCGACGTCGCCGCAGCCCATGGAGATGCAGACGTCACCCGGGCGCAGTTCGCGCGCCAGGAACTCCACCAAGTCGCCTCGCTTGGGCATCCATACCATATGGGTGGTGGGCCGAGCATCGAGTACAGCGTTCACCAACAGCTTGCCGGTGACGCCGGGAATGGGTTCGGTTCCCGAGGCGTAGATCTCGGTGAGCACCACTAGATCCGCGTCGACAAAGGCGTGGGCGTAGTCCTGCCACATCGCGGCGATGCGATTGAAGCGGTTGGGCTGGAACACCGCCACGACTCGTTGCCAGGCATCGCCGCTGTTGCGCGCAGCAGCCAACACGGCGGCGATCTCGGAAGGGAGGTGTCCGTAGTCGTCGACCAGGGTGGCACCGTCGTCGACCCCGCGGATGTCGAACCGGCGAGCGACGCCGCCGAACTTGGCGAGCGCTGCAGAAGCCGCCGCGAAGGGCACCCCGATCGATACGGCCAGAGCGATTGCACCGGTCGCGTTGCGCACGTTGTGGACGCCGCGCAGCGGCAGCGACACCACGCCGAGCAATTCGCCACGGTGGCGAACACCAAACTCGAATGCGCCACCGGCAGGTGCGATGTCGACCGCGGCGAAGTCTGCGGTGGGCGACGTGCCGTAGGTGATGACGTCGTGGCGGGCGGCGAGTTGGGCTGCACCCGGGTCGTCGATGCAGACCACCTTCGGGCCGGAGATCTGCGCCAGATATTGGTCGAAGCCCTCGACGATGGCCTCCTCGGTGCCGTAGAAGTCGAGATGATCGACTTCCACGTTCGTGAGGATGGTGCCGAACAAGGGCAACGTGAGATGGGTGCCATCGCTCTCGTCGGCCTCCACCACCAACCACTCGCCACCGGTCCATTGCGCCCCGGTACCCATGTCGGTGACATCACCACCGATCACGAAGCTGGGGCGCACCCCAGCCTCGGCCAGGATGAGCATCAGCATGGAGGTAGTGGTGGTCTTGCCGTGTGTGCCGGCTACGGCCAGCGACTTCACCAGTGCGCAGATCGACGCCAGCATGCCCGATCTGTGCAGCGATGGCACGCCGCTGCGGGTAGCTTCGTCGCGCTCGATGTTTCGCTCCGGGATGGCCGTGCTCCAGGTGATGGCATCGCGTCCGTGCACCAGTTCGCGGGAGTGACCGATGTGCACCCGCACCCCGGCGGCGCGCACCCGTTCGAGCACCGGGCGCTCGCGGATGTCGCTGCCGGTGACGTCGTGGCCCATCTCGGCCAGCGCAATGGCGATAGCGCTCATGCCCGGCCCGCCAACCCCGACGACGTGCAACGCCCTCGGCTGGCTGAGATCGAGCGGGGCAACCGGTGTCGCGGTCATCAGCGTGCCACCCGTTCGACCAACGCGACGAGGCGTCCGCTCCGGTGCACCGCGCCGGCTTCGTAGGCGGCAGCGGCCATTTGCGCGAGCTCGGCCGGCTCGGCGAGGAAGCGTTCGATCTCGCGGACCAATCGGTCGATGGTGAACTCGGGCTGCTCGATGAGCACAGCTGCTCCATGCGACGACAGCACCTTCGCATTGTCGACCTGATGGTTCTCGGCTGCACCCGGCCACGGCACGATGATGGCGGGGGCGCCCACCGTGGCCAGCTCGGCAATCGTGCCGGCACCCCCACGGGTGACGAGCAAGTCGGCAGCTGCGTAGAGCGTGGCCATGCGGTCTTCGTATCCGATCACGCGGTAGAGGATGCCGTGGCCACTGTCGCGACTGGGCGCGGCAGAGCCGAGAAAGCGGTCACCCACCACGTGGTACACGGCAAGGTCACCTCGATCGCCGAGACGTCCGACAGCGTTCGCCACCACGTCGTTCACCACCGCGGCACCGAGCGACCCGCACACCACCGCCACCAGGAACCGATCGTCTGGCACGCCGAACGCGGCCCGGGCAGCCTGACGTGCCGCGGCGCGATCGAGGTACACCATTTCAGCGCGCACCGGTGCGCCGGTGAGCTCTGCGTGCGGCAACTGCGAGCCCTCGAACGCGACGGCGCATGCGGCGGCCCGCTTCGCCAGCAGCTTCGACACCATGCCTGGCCGGCGGTCGTACGACACGACCACGTAGGGAATCTTCAGCCGACGGGCCGCCCAGGTGGCTGGAAAGCTGCCATAGCCGCCCACATTGACCACGACGGACGGTTGCAGCTCACGCAGCAGGCGACGGGCGGCGCGGACGGCGCCGAACAGCTTCGGCACGAACGCAAGATTGCGGGTGGACAGGCTGCGCTGAAGACCCACCACGTCGAGCATCGTGTACGGATATCCGGTGAGCGGCACGAGCTTGTTTTCCACGCCACGCTGCGTGCCAACATAGTGAATGGAGTCGGGCGCGTGTCCGTTGGTCACGAGCGCGTCGGCCACCGCCAAGGCCGGCAGCACATGACCCGACGTGCCACCGCCGGTGACGACGGCGAACGTGACGGTCATCGCACGTTGCGGGCCACGTTGAGCAGCAACCCTGTGGCCACGAGGGTGACGAACAGCGAGCTGCCGCCCGCCGAGAAGAACGGCAGCGTGAGGCCGGTGACGGGTAGCAGCCCGGTGACTCCGCCGACGTTGATGATGGCCTGCACCACGAACCAGCAGACGATGCCGCCCGCGAGCAGCATGTGGAATCGGTCGTGGGTGGCCATGGCAACCTGCACCCCGGCGTACGCCAGCACCATGAAGCCGCCCAGCACCGCGACCACGCCGATCATCCCCAGCTCCTCGGCCACGACGGCGAAGATGAAGTCGCTGTGTGCGAGCGGGAGGAACTCGCCCAACTTGTTTTCGCCGCGACCCACACCCGAGCCCGTGAAGCCACCCTGCGCCATGGCGATCATTGCCTGGTAGGTCTGATAGCTGAGGTGGTCCTTGTGGGCTGCGATGTCCCAGAAGGCGGTGAACCGAGCTTCGCGGCGCGGGCTCGAGGCCACGAACGCCAACGCGCCGGCGGCGCCGAGGGTGCCGGCAGCCATCATCGGCAGTATCGGGGCACCCGCCACGAAGGCTACGGCGAACACGATGGCAGCGAGTACGATGGCCGAGCCGAGGTCGCCCTGCACCATACAGAGCCCTGCGCCCACCACGGCCACACCGAGCACCGGGAACAGCGTGCGGGTGGGGTCGCTCATCTGATCGTGCCGATTTGCTAGCAGGTTGGCGCAGGCCAGCAGCACCGCCAGCTTCAGGAACTCACTGGGCTGCAAGTTGAACGGGCCGATGGCCACCCAGGCGCTGGCGTCGTTGACGCGGTCGCCGATGCCGGGCACGAACGGCAACAGCATCAGCCCGGTGGCAACGGCCAGTGCCGGGTTGATGAGCGCTCGCCAACGGCGGGTTGGCACGCGTGCCGCGAACCACATGCCGACGCACCCGAGCACCGCCCACAGCAGCTGTCGGTTGAACAGCCGCCACGGCGAGTTGCCTTTGTGGAACTGGCTGATGGACGTCGCCGACAGCACCATCACCAGACCCAGCATGGTGAACACGGTGACCACCACGGCGATGACGTAGAAGGCAGTGGGCGGTGGCGTGACGGGACGCGTGTCGCGTTGGGTGGGGTGACGGCGCATCGCCTCGGAACGCGCGAGTGCCGCCCGACGACGATCGCCGATGAGTGTGGACGATGAGCTCACGGCTCTCCCCCTCGGGTACTGGTGACGTTCACAAATTGCTCGTCACGCGAGTGAAGTCGGCAATGAAGATGGCCAGCGCGCTGGCAGTGCAGATGCCCGAAATGATCCAGAAGCGGATGATCACCGTGGTTTCCGGCCAACCGACGAGCTCGAAATGGTGATGGATGGGGGACATGCGAAACAGGCGCTTCTTGCGACCCGAGGCCTTGAACACGCCCATCTGCACCGCCACCGAGCCGGCCTCCATCACGTTGATGCCACAGATGAGAATGATCAGCAGTTGCGTGTTGGTGGTGATGGCCAGCAGCGCCAACGCGGTGCCGATCGCCAGCGCTCCGACGTCGCCCATGAAGATTCGGGCGGGAGCAGCGTTGAACCACAGGAAGCCCGCACACCCGCCTGCGAAAGCCGCAGCCAGCACCGCCAGGTCGAGCGGGTTCACCACCGCGCCGTACACGGATGGGTTGCGGAACTCCCAGTAGGCGATGATGGTGAACGCGAGGAAGCCCATCATCGCGCTGCCACCGGCCAGACCGTCGAGCCCGTCGGTGACGTTGACGGCGTTGCTGGTGCTCCAGATGATGACGCCCGCGAACACCACGAAGACAGGCCACGCCACGGTCCAGCCTGGCAGCGTGGCGCGAGTGAACGAGATCGTTTCGCTGACGCCTGTGCTGGCGACGAGCCACCATGCCAGCAGGATGGAGAGACCGAGGGTGATGTAGCTCTTCTGCTTCCAGAAGATGCCGCGGTTATGGCGCTTGCGGACCTTGATGAAGTCGTCGAGGAAACCCATACCGGCCATCACCAGGATGCCCACCCACATGATCGCGGCCTGGTCGCTGAGCGGCAACCCCGGGCGCAGGTGAGCGACGAGCCAGCCGAACAGCGCCGACACGACGATGGCAAGGCCGCCCATGGTGGGCGTGCCCTGCTTCTTCATGTGGTGCTCGGGCCCGTGATCGTCCTTGCCGAGGATCGGCTGGCCGGCACCACGCACACGGAAGAACGTGATGAGGTACCGGGTGACGATCAACGACACCAGCATCGCCACGGAACCCGCGATCATCACTGCGATCACTGCGCTGCCTCCAGCAGTTCACGTGCCACCGCACGGTCATCGAACGGCACCACGTCGCTGCCGATGGTCTGTGTGGTTTCGTGACCCTTCCCGGCAATGACCACCACATCGCCCGCTCGGGCGGCCTGGAACGCCGCCGCGAAGGCTCGGCGTCGGTCCGGCTCACTCACCACATGCCGACGGTAGCCGTCAGGGACCCCCTCGATCACGGCATTGATGATCGCGAGGGGGTCTTCCGAGCGCGGGTTGTCGGACGTGACCACCACGACATCTGCCAATTCAGCGGCAACTGCACCCATCTCAGGCCGCTTGTCGCGGTCGCGATCGCCGCCGCAACCGAACACCGCCAACACCCTGCCGGAGACCGACGCCGACCGCGCTGCTGCGAGGGCTTCGCGTAAACCGTCGGGCGTGTGGGCGTAGTCGACGATGACGTCGAACGGCTGACCGGCACGCACCGGTTCGAACCGCCCAGGCACTGCAGCGGCGACACGTAACCCGGCAGCGACAGCCGAGGGATCGATGCCCAGTGCCGCTGCAGCTGTCGCCGCTGCGAGGCTGTTCATCGCGTTGAACGCACCGCCGATACCCACCACGACCTGCTCGCCGCGCCACGTGTAGCGGTGTTCGGTGGGCGACACCTGCAGATCGATGAGCTCCTTGCGCGAGAAGCCCAACATCGGGATCGGCGCGGCGTCGAGCAGCAGACGACCCCGGGGATCATCGGCGTTGGCGATGCCCTGCGCGCTGAGCGATGGATGGAACAGCAACGCCTTGGCGGCGAAGTAGCGCTCGACGGTGCCGTGCAGATCCAGGTGGTCGCGACCGAGGTTGGTGAAGACGGCGAGCGCGAAGCGCGTTCCGGTGACCCGGTGCAGTTGCAACGCATGCGAGGAGACCTCCATCACCACCGCCTGCTTGCCCGCGGCCAGGAACTCGGCCAGCCGCGCCTGCAGCTCGGGTGCCTCCGGAGTGGTGTGCTTGCCCGTGAGGGTGCCGATGACACCGGTCGGAAGGCCCGCCGAGTCGAGGATGGAGGCGATCAGGCTGGCGGTGGTGGTCTTGCCGTTCGTACCGGTGACGCCGACCACCACGAGCGACCGAGACGGGTGGCCGAAGAACGCGGCCGACAGCGAACCCATCGCAGCACGGGTGTCGACCACCACCACCTGCGGCACAGCGATGGGCAGCACGTGGTCGACCAGCAGCGCTCCGGCACCGGCCGCACATGCAACTTCTGCAAAGTCGTGGCCGTCGGACGAGACACCCCGCAAGCAGCAGAACAGCGAGCCAGTCTGCACTCGACGCGAGTCGTAGACGATGCCCGAGATCACCACCGAGGTGTCGGCGGACGACCCATCGTGCATGGTCGCCGACGAACCGAGCGCAGCGTCGGCCACCAACGCGGCGAGTGTCGACTGCATCTGGATCAGCTCGAGGCGCAGCCGGTGTCGCCCGGCGTGGGCATGATCTGCAGTTCATGAATGGTTGACGTCGCGATGCTCGAGAACAACGGCGCCGCCGCCTTGCCGCCGAAGCGGTCGTTGGAGGTGGGGTCGGGCTCGTCGATGGTGACCAGGATGGTGACCTGTGGGTCGTCGGCCGGGAAGTAGCCCACGAACGACGCCCGGTAGGCCCGGCTTCCGTCGGCTGCTGCGTAGCCCCCACCCTGCTGCGTCTTGTAGGCGGTGCCGGTCTTGCCGGCCACCGAGATGCCGTCGATGCGCGCATCCTTGCCGGTGCCCACGCACACGACGTCGGTCATCATGTCGGTCATCACATCGGCGGTCGCCGGCTGCAGCACCTGATGCGTGGCCGAGGGCGCGGTCTCGACGACCGACCCATCTGCGCCGATGGTGGCCTTCACCAGCTTCGGCGCCACATAGACCCCGCCATTAGCGACGACGTTCACTGCCGCAGTGAGCTGCACCGCGGTGACGGAGTACCCGTAGCCGTAGCTGGGCGCCACCTTCTCGGTGCCTTCCCACTCGGCGGCAGGCTTGATCAGCCCGGCACTTTCGTCGGGGAAGTCGAGAGCGGTGGTGGTGCCGAAGCCGAAGTCGGAGAGGTAGTCGCCGAAGCGCTCGACACCGACCCGCTCGGTCATCATCAGCGTGCCGATGTTCGACGAGTGCACGATGATGTCGCGCAGGCTCATCGGCATCACGTCGTGCGGTTCGGCGTCGTTGATCTTCTGCTCCCACTCGGTGCCTTCGCCGAACACCATGCTGCCCGGCACCTGGATGGTGGAGTCGGGGTTGGCCACGCCGGTGTCGACCACCGACGACAGGCTGAACACCTTGGCCACCGAGCCCGGCTCGAACACCTCCACGGCGGCGAGGTTGGCAGAGGTCACGGCCACCACCCCGTCCGCGCCGAGCTTCACATTCGCGATGGCGTAGATCTCGCCGGTCTGGGTATCCATGACGACCACGGCACCACCTTTGGCCTTCAGTTCCTGCACTCGCTGCACCAGGGCCTGCTCCACCTGGAACTGCAGCGACCGATCGAGCGTGAGCACCAGATCGTCGCCCGGAATGGGTTCGGTGGTGGTGGCCCCGGAACCAGGAATCGAGCGACCCTTCGCGTCTTGCTCGCGGACTCGCTCACCATCGGTGCCGGTGAGCGCATCGTCGTACTGCAGTTCGAGGCCGGCGATGCCGATTCCGTCGATGTCGGTACGGCCGAGCAGGCTGCGGCCGACGGAGCCGCTGGGCATGATTCGCTTGTCTTCGCGAACGCTGTCGACGCCGTGCAGCTCGAGAGCCATCACCGCCTCGGCAAGGCTGTCGTCGATCTGGCGGGCCACGTAGACGAAGCTCTTCTCCTTCACGGTGAACGCGTTCAACAGCGCCTGCTGCTTCTCGGGGCTGAGGCCAAGCATGGTGGCGAGCACCGACGAGGCGCCGGTGGGGTCGGTGACCAGCTTTGGGTTGGCATAGATGGTGGTGCTCGGCACGCTCAGCACGAGCTCGCCGCCATCGCTGGCGAAGATCGTGCCGCGCGGGGCGAAGAGCACCGCTTCCGACACACGCTGCGCCTTACCGGCAGCGAGGAGGGAATCGCTGCCAGCGGTCTGTAGGAACGCCACACGTGCCACCACGGCCAGGAACAGCAGCGTCGCCACCACGAACACAGCCACCAACCGGCGCCGGGGCTCACCCGCGCGGAAGGTCATGGTGATGCCCGGCGAACGCCGGCGCGCCGACTTGACCCGCCGACGACGATCGCGGCGCGGCGGCGCGGACCCGACCTGGCGACGGCGGTCAGCACGTTCGCCGAGATCATCGCTGCGGACGGTCTTACGGCCAGGCGACGCGGTGCTGCGACCAGCGGCCGGCCGCGTTGCCGTCGTTGCTCTTGCGTTCGTTCCAGCAGCAATGGCTCGCGGTGCGACGGTACGGGCCGCATGCGAACGTGAGCCGGGGTTGCGGGTTCCGTGCGACCTCGCCCCTGCGAGCGGGGCGTCGAGTCGCATGCGTGCACTCGTACGGCTCGACGAGGTTCGCTTGCCGGCGGGAACGCGGCCTCGGCCGACATCGGTGCTCATGGTGCGGTTCCTGCCTGTGCCTTCACTTCGGCGTACTCCTCGAACTCCTCGGCCACGCTCGCGTCGTGCGTGCCGTCATCGTCGACACCGCTGCGCTGCACCTCGGCCACTACGTCGGGGTCGATGGTGACGAACTCGGTCTGGCTGGCGGGCACCATGCCCAGGTTCGTGGCCTCGGCGGCGAGCCGCCCGGGCGAGCGCAGTTCGGCCCGCTCACGGCGCAGCACGTCGTACTGCTCGTGCGCCTCACGGATGTTGCGGTCGAGCGAGTCGAGCGTGAGCTGGCGCTGCGCGAGCTGCGTCTGAAACGCAGCCGCACCCAGCATCAGGCCGAACACCAGCGTGCAGCCCACGGCGATCAGTCGAGCCGCCCGACGGCGTCGCGGCACGACCACCAATTGCGGGCGCGGCGTGACATGCGCGACGGCAGCGGTGCGCTTCACCATGGCGCGCGCTTCGGGCATGCCCGCTGCGTGGGCTCGGGTGCGCACGGTCGAAACTCGCTCGTTGCGAGCTGCCATTGCCATTGTTCTGCCTCTGTTCTGCCTGCTGGTGTTGTTGGTCGGGTGGGATGGGGTGGGGAGGGGTTCGGTCAGCGCCTGCCGCGCGTCGGTGAGTCGGGAACCCGCTCCACCACTCGCAGGCGAGCACTGCTGGCTCGACGGTTGCCGGTCTGCTCGGCAGCCGACGGGGTCTTGGCGACACCGCGCACCAAGCGCACGGTTTGCACTGCGTCGCAGACGCATGGCAGCTCGGGCGGGCATGGGCAGTCGCCCGTGACGGCGGAGCGCATTCGGTCCTTGACGATGCGGTCCTCGCCCGAATGGTACGAAAGCACTGCCACCCGACCGCCGGGCTGGGTGCGCTCGATGGCGGTGTCGAGGGCGGCGGGCAGCGCGTCGAGCTCACCGTTGACCTCGATGCGGATGGCCTGGAAGGTGCGCTTGGCGGGGTGCCCTCCGGTGCGGCGAGCGGGTGCTGGGATGGCCGACACGATGACTTCGGCCAGCGTCGCGGTGGAGTCGATCGGCCGCGCCGCCACGATGGCGGCGGCGATGCGGCGGGCGAACCGCTCGTCGCCGTACTGGCGCAGGACCCGAGCCAGCTGGTCGGCCGGGTAGCCGTTCACCACGTCAGCGGCGGACCAGAGCTGGCTCTGATCCATGCGCATGTCGAGTGGCGCATCGCTGCGATAGCTGAACCCGCGCTCGGCCACGTCGAGCTGGGGCGAACTGACCCCCAGGTCGAAGAGGGCACCGGACAAGGTGTCGATGGAGAGTGCTTCCATGGCTTCTGCGAGGCGGTCGAACCGACAGTGGTACACACGCAGGCGATCACCGAACCGGGCGAGCCGAGCCTGCGCTGCGGCAAGTGCTCGTTCGTCGCGGTCGATACCGAGGATTCCGAGGTGTGGCCAGCGATCGAGCAGCAGCTCGGAGTGGCCACCGCCGCCCAGCGTGGCGTCGAGCACGAACCCAGGTGGCACCTGCTCGTACAGCGCCACGATCTCGTGGGCCATCACCGGCAGGTGGTGGAAGGGTTCGATGCTCATCGTGCGCTGGCCACGACGTTCCGTCCATCTGCAGCCCTCCGGTTCGCGGGTGCCGCCGGGATGTCTCCCCGGTCGTGCGAAACGGCAGCGGGCGGAGTGAGGGCTGTCCATCGTGCTGGCCGGAAGGCTGCAGATGGGCGGAGGATCGTGGTTCGGGTTCTTCGGTGAGGTGTCGCCTGATGTGTCGTGCGGTTGGTTCGTCGGGTTGCCTCTACCTCCTCTTGTGTTGGGTGTTGCTGGTGTGAACTCACTCGGCGCTACCGGCCAGGTCGCCGGTGCCGTCGTCGTTGACGAGTGCGAACCGCTGGGGTCGCCAGATCTCGAGCCGGTCGAAGCCGCCGGCGATGGTTACCGGCTCGCCGAGCACAAGATCGGCATAGGCCCGTAACTGCTCGTCGACGATCACGCGGCCTTGCTTGTCGAAGGAAACGAGGTTCGCCGACGATGCGAGCGCACGAAGTTGGTTGCGGCTCAGTTCGCCGGCTTGCACGCGAGCCGCCATCGCTGCGGCCTCAGCCTCGAACGTGCTGGCAGGCACCACGGTGACGCACTTGTCCTGCCCCTTGGCCAGGTAGCAGTGCTCGCCGAGGCGGTCGCGAAACGCGGCCGGCAATGCCAGCCGGCCCTTGTCGTCGAGTTGGCGATCGAACGCCCCCACGAACAACACGTCGCGTCACCACCTTCACCTGCTCTTGGCGCCTGCCTCCGGGAACTCGGATTTCGAGCGGCGCACGGCCGAAATCCCCACAGGCCCCCATTCTGCCTGCCACAACCCCCCCAAGTCAACCACTCTTCCCCACTTCGCGCCATCTTTATCCTGTGGCGCCCCACGCAGCAGCCACCAGAGCCCACTCCACGTCGCGCGCTGCGGTGGCCACGGGCCTGCTTCCCGGCGCAGCGCTCGCTCGACCGTGACCAGCACGCATGGTGGTGGCGGTGTTCGAGCGCCGAGTGACAGTGCGGCGCGGCGCGGCGCTGCTTGCAGGGCTGGCGCACGCTGAAGTGCCGACGAGTCCGCGGGCGCGTCGCCATCGCGACGTCAGGATCTCTGGCAGAGGCCCCTTCTGGCGCTGGTCGCCACATCTCGCGAGCAAACGGCACGGCGATCGGTGCCGCCGCGACCAGCACGACACCGAGCATCACCGACAACACCGTCTGTTGGTGGCCATCAGAAACTGCCCTCTGACGGCCAACTCTCGCTCGACCGTGGCGTAGCACGCAGGGTGGTGGCGGACAACGACGATCATCGTTGAACGGCCGCGCTACACAGCCAGGCGTCGACGCGGTACTCGGTAGCGCCGAGCGGCAGTTACTCCAGCAATCGAGGCATGCGTGTGCCCGCAGCCGCACACACTGTCCGGCGCTAGTGACCTACGCGCTCCGGCTCTGTGTCACGGAATAGAAGGAACCCGCTTCTGTTCCGTGACACAGAGCGCCGAAGCCGCAGCGAGACCGCACCGAATGCCCAAGATGTGTGCGCCGTTGCGCAACCCTCGCCAGTGAAGGTCCTGGCAGCGCCTGAACTCATTCACACCGCACGACACCGGCCACGCTGCGTGAACAACTGGCCGCCGGTGGGCTGATCCTGTTGGCCGTCAGTGGGCAGGACTGGACGGCCGCTGACAACCGTCGAACTGAGCATGAAGACCGCCACGACGGCAACCAGCCAGAGCACGATGAGGCGCGTGGGAGTCACGATGTGCTGCCCGCGCCGGGCAGCGTGCGCACCAGACCGAGTTGGTCGATGAGCGACATGCGAACGCGGTCTGCTCCGGGCACGCTTCCCACCGCGGACGCCAATTCGGCTGCACGCGGCCGCGGCGACGCAACCAGCGCTGCGACCAACTCCGGGCGCCAGCGCAGGTGGCACATCGACTGGAAGCGGGCGAACTCGCGGGTGCGGCGCTGTGAGATGCCGACCAGCTTCGAGCTGCCAGCCATCACCTCGCCGGTGCCCACGCCGGCGAAGCACACCTGCCGCGACCACCGCGTTGTCACCATGCCCTCGCGGTGCACGGAGGCGTGAATGTCGATCTCGGCGAGCGCCCGCTGCCACAGCTCACCCACCCACACCATTGCCTGGCCCACATCGTCGAGCCACAGCGGGTCGCCGGTCGGGATCACCAGGTCGAGCCAAACGAACTCGCCGGGCAGCAGTAGCACCGCTCCCCCGCCGCTGCGCCGCCGCACCACTTCCACACCCAACGCACCGCCGATCCGTTGATCCACCGCCGCCTCGGACTGCGCCGAACCGAGCACCAACGTGGGCTGCGAGACGGTGTGGAAGGTTGCCGACCGCTGCGGCCGCGGGTCGGTCGTGTGGAAGGCGCCGGCGTCGCCATGCGAATGGACGATCCTCCACGACGACATGGCAGCAGCGTACGCGGCACCGCCGCTATCGGGAACGAACCGCAGCTACCACCAACTGCGCCACCTTCCGGAACCCAGCGCCCTCCATGTCATCCTGAATCGACACTCCGCGCCGTCAGACCATGACATGAAGGTTGGAAACCGGACGAGCAGCAACCGGAGAGCGAGCGAGTGCCGCTCGGGCCTAGCTGGCGAACGCCAGGTAGGGCTTCCACTCGTCGGGAACCACCACCACTGCGGCTGCCACCCACGACTGCGCGCGCGGCGCACGCGGTGGCCTGGCCAGCCACATGCCGGCCTCGGCCGGCGTACGGTCACGCTTGCGTAGGTTGCACGGGCGGCAGGCTGCCGCGACGTTCTCCCAGGTGTGTTGGCCACCGCGCGAACGCGGCACCACGTGGTCGAGCGAGTCGGCGTAGACCCCGCAGTACTGACAGGTGAAGTTGTCGCGCGCGAACAAGGCTCGTCGTGACATTGCGGTGCGGCGAGCGTACGGAACCTTCACCACGTAGCGCAGACGCACCACCGACGGGCTGGGCAGCGTCAGCCGCGCGGAGTGCAACACGGTGCCGTCGTCGGCGATGAGGTCGGCCTTGTCGGCGAGCACGAGGCACACCGCTCGGTGGGCCGGCACGACCGAGAGCGGCTCGTACGTGGCATTCAACACCAGCGAACTTCTCATCGTGCCCTCCTCATGCAGCGAGAACCTACCGAATGCGCCGAGATGAGGCGGGCGGGAATAACGCGTGCGGACGTCGGTTGGAGTGGCCTGTCGGCCCGGACGAAGACCCAGATGGTGGCATCGGTGGGCCGCTGGTCAGGCTGCGCGGTCGTGGTGGCGACACCATGCGAGGTAGTTCAGCACATCCACGGCCTCGATGCGATGATCAGCGCTGCCGTACTGCGTGACCATGCGGAAGCGGAGGTACTCGCCACGCGGCACCGGTAAGAACGGCCGCTGCTGCCACCAGCCACGTGGCGTGGTTCGCCGCCACTGGCGCGCGGCCGTGGCCCACAGCCGCGGGCGGCGCGCGACGGCCGCCGCCACCCGGGCGACGGAAAGCGGGCTCACACCCTCGGTTCCTTGGGCAGACCCAACACCATCTCGCCGATGATGTTGCGCTGCACCTGACTGCTGCCGGCGTAGATGGTGCCGGCGCGAGCGTTGAGGAATGTGCCCACCCAGCTCCAGGTGCTGTTGGGGGCACCTGCGTCGTCGGCACTGAACGAGCTCGACGGCTTGCGGCCCGTGGGGGTCATCGCCTCGGCGCCGATGATGTCGAGCGCGAGTTCGGTGATCTCCTTGTGGTACTCGCTCCAGTAGAGCTTGGAGATGGCGGCGTCGGGGCCGGGGTGGTGGCCGGCGAGGAACTGCGTGAGCACGCGCATGCCGTTGTAGCGCATGATCTGCACCTTGGTGTAGCACTGGGCAAGGCGCTGACGGATGCGCGGGTCGTCGGCGCGGCCGTACTCCGTGGCCAGCAGCAGCAGGCGATCGACCTCGGCCCGGAACCGAATTGGGCCGGTGGCTGCTGCCTCGCCGCGCTCGAAGCCGAGCAGGGTCATGGCCACGGCCCAGCCGTTGTTGAGGCCGCCGATGACCTCGCCCTTGGGGGCAGTTGCATCGGTGTAGAAGACCTCGTTGAACTCGCTCTCTCCGCTGATCATCTTGATGGGGCGCACTTCGATGCCCGGCTGGCGCATGTCGACCAGGATGAAGCTGATGCCCTTGTGCCGCGGGGCATCGGGGTCGGTGCGAGCGAGCGTGAAGATGTGGTCGGCCAGGTGGCCGGCACTGGTCCAGATCTTCTGGCCGTTGAGGATCCACTGATCGCCGTCGAGCTGCGCCCTGAGGCCCAGGTTGCTGAGGTCGCTGCCAGCGTTGGGCTCGCTGTAGCCCTGACACCACACGTCGTCGCCGCTGAGGATGCGCGGCAGATAGTGCGCCTTCTGGTCATCGCTGCCCCACTGCAGCAGTGTGTTGCCGAGCATCTGAATGCCGAACACGTCGTTGGGTCCGCCGGTGGGCACGCCCGCCTTCGCGAACTCCTCACCGATGATGACTTGCTCGAGTGCGGACAGGCCGCCACCGCCATAGGCCACAGGCCAGCCAGGGGCCAGGTAGCCGGCGGTGTAGAGCGTCTTGCGCCACTCGGTGACGAAGTCGGTGAGCTCTTGCCCGTCGAGCGTGCCCATGCCGCCCCAGTTGGTGGGCAGCTTCTCAGCGAGAAAGGCCTGCACCTTTTCGCGGTAGGCCTCGGCTTCAGCGGTGTACATGGGTCGCATGGGCGCGATGTTACCGCGTGGTAGCCCTAGCGGTGAAGGCCAGGCTGACGGGTGCCGCGGCTATCGGCGAGCGAGCGCAGCCGCGCCCACCAGCGGCGCCAACTGCCCAAGCCCTGCAGGAACCACGGCGAAACCCTGGGTGAACGCGAGCCGGGCGCGTTGGTCGAGCTCGGACTGAGCCGCACTGAAGAATGGCTCGCCGAAGCCCAGCGCCACTGACCCGCCGATGATGGCCAGGCGGAGGTCGCAGATTGCACCGAGCGAGGCGAGCGCCCGACCGGTGAGGATGCCGGTGCGCTCGACGATGCTCTGCGGTGCACGCTGCGGCGGGCGACCGGTTTCCTCCTCGATGGCGCGACCGCTGCAGTACGCCTCCAGGCAACCGTTGCCACCGCACGTGCACGGCCGGCCGTCGGGCTCGACGATGATGTGGCCGACGTGACCGGCGTTGCCAAGCCGCCCCTCCAGTAGCCGTCCGCCGCTGAAGATGCCGCCGCCGACACCCGCGCCCATGACTACGGCCACGAAGTCGCGCACGCCCACCCCGGCGCCGCACCATGCTTCTCCGAGGGCAACGGTCTTGGCGTTGTTGTCGATGACCGTGGGCATCTGCGCGAGCGACTCCATCTCGGCAGCGAGTGGAAAGTCCTTCCACGACGGCACGTAGAGCGGCGACACCGTGCGGTCAGCCGGGTTCATCGGGCCGCCGCAACCGATGCCGCAGCCCAGCGGACGACTGGGCGCCGCGGCGAGAACTCGCAGCACCAATCTGGCGAGCGCCGGCCACACCTCGCGAGGCGGAGTGGCGATGCGATCGCGCACCAGCACTTCGCCATCTTCACTGACGATTGCTGCGGCGAGCTTCGCGCCGCCGACGTCGATGGCGAGATAGCAGGTGGTCACCCCGACGACCGTAGCGGCGCCGGCGCCACGCGGTGCATCGTCAACTTGACGAAGCCTGACCTACCACGGGGTTCGCCGGGCGTCTACCCTTCACGCCGTGACGGCAGCCCCCACCGAGTTCACCCAATCCTCCGATCCTGTTCGGCCCTCCCCCACCTTCGCGCAGCTCTTCGACGCGATCGCCGGAAACGTGGCCTCGGTGGTGCACGGCAAGCGCGACGCCGTCGAACTGTCGGTCATGTGCCTGCTGGCCGAAGGCCACTTGCTCATCGAAGACGTGCCAGGCGTGGGCAAGACCAGCCTCGCCAAGGCCCTGGCAGCATCCATCGACTGCACTTGGAAGCGCGTGCAGTTCACTCCCGACCTGCTGCCCACCGACCTGGTGGGTGTCAGCGTGTTCCAGCGTGCCACCGAGAGCTTCGTCTTCCAGCCCGGCCCCCTGTTCGCCAACATCGTGCTCGCCGACGAGATCAACCGGGCCTCACCCAAGACCCAGTCGGCGTTGCTGGAGGCGATGGAAGAACGCCAGGTCAGCGCAGATGGCGTCAGCCACCAACTGCCCCACCCGTTCATGGTCGCCGCCACCCAGAACCCAGTCGAGCAGGAGGGCACCTATCGCCTTCCGGAGAGCCAGCTCGACCGCTTCCTGATGCGGCTGTCGCTCGGCTATCCGGGGCGCGAGGCGGAGCTGGCCATTCTCGACTCCAACGGCGCAGCCGATTCGCTGCATGCCTTGCGTCCGGTCGTGAGCGCTGCGGAAGTGGTGCGCATGTGCCAGGCCGTACGCACGGTGCACATCGCCGGGGTCCTGAAGAGCTACATGGTCGACCTCGCCGAGCTCAGCCGTTCGCACAGTGGTTTGCTCCTCGGGCTCTCGCCACGGGCCACACTGCAGTTGGCCCGGGCCACACGGTCGCACGCCGCTGCCCACGGGCGCGAATATGCCATCCCTGACGATGTGAAGGCGGTGGCCATCCCTGTCCTGTCGCATCGCGTGGTGCTGCGGCCCGATGCCTCGTCGCGTGGCCTCACCAGCGAAGCCGCGATTCACGAACTCCTCGCGGCCGTCCCGGTTCCCGCAGGCCGCTGATGCCCACCCGCCACGGCTGGGCGATGGTGGTGGCTGCGGCACTCTCGATTGCCATCGGTCGCCTCTTCGGGCTCATCGAACTGTTCGTCGTGGGCGTCTCGATGGCCGTTGCGTTCCTGCTCGCGCTCATCTCCGTGAACCGCCCGCTGCCCCAGATTCAGGTGCGCCGAGTAGCTCGGCCGTCGCTCGTCTCGGTCGGTGAACCGGCTCGCGTCGACCTGCAACTGGCCAACCGCACTCAGCACGGGACTCCACGTCTCAAGCTGTGGGAGCCGGTGGGCGACAAGGGTGGAGCGCCGATGCAGCTGGCGCCGCTCGGCCCAGGCGATTCGGTGAGCGCCGCATATCGCGTACCCACCACTCGCCGCGGCGTGTTGCGTACCGGGCCATTGCGCGCTGAGCGCACCGACATGCTGGGCCTGTGCTCGCGTGTGTCGTGGCTGGCCGGCGCCGGCGAAGTGATGGTGGTGCCCGAACGGGTGCCGCTCGCGTTCCCCTCTGCGGGCAGCGCCGGCCGCCTCGGCCAGCACATACGCCTCAAGGCCTACGGGCAGACCGGCTCCGAGTTCCACTCACAACGCGAGTACACCCCCGGCGACGATCTGCGCCGGATCAACTGGAAGACCACCGCTCGCGCCGGCACACTGATCGTGCGCGAGACCGCTCAAGAGGGCGTGCAGCGCTGCGTGGTGGTGCTCGACACGCTTGCCGAGGTGTACGACGAACTCGGCTTCGAGCGCGCTGTGGTGGCTGCTGCCAGTGTGGTGGCGTCGGCGGCCGAGGCAGGAGTCGCCACACGCCTGGTCGCGCCGGGCATCGACCTGCGCGGTCACGACGTCGCGCCGCTGTCGCTGCGTTGGCTGGCCACCGTTGCCACGGGCGGCGACCTCGTCGATCACACCACCGCTGGCCGCACCACCTCCGACGGCCTTGGCCTGCTCGTCGTCGTCACCGGGAGCGCCGCCTCCCGCGCCGCGTCGGTAGCCCGGGCGGGCGCCGGGCCAGACGAGTCGGTCGTCGTCATCACCACCATGGTGCCCTCTGGCGACAGTCGTGGCTTCCTTGTCGATGCGACATCCGTAGCCCGTTTCCAGCACCAGTGGAACCAACTGGTGCATGGCCGTTCCGGGAGCCGGGGATGACCGACACAGCCGACGCCCCTCCCGCAGCCCCCGGCGACCGCCTGCGCGCCGCGCAGCTACCCGCCACGCTCTGCCTCACCGCTCTCAGCGCCGTCACCGTGGTCTCGCTGTGCCGGGTGTTCCCCGATTGGGTGTTCCTGCGCAGCATGCTGATGGTCACCACCGGCACCCATGTGCTGGCGGCGATGATGCGGTATTGGCGAGTCCCCGCACTCGTTGCGTTCCCGCTGCTGCTGGCGGCCATCGCCGAACTGATCTCGTTGGTCTACTACCGCGACACGCTCGCCGGCCCATTCCCCGGTGGGCGCACGCTGGAGTTGATGCAGATCGACCTGCGGTTGGTCATCGATCAGTTCCCCACGGCCGTCGCACCGGTCCCTAGCGAGGGCAGCTACGCCGTCGTCACCGCCATCATCATCGCCCTGTGTGCAGCGCTCGCCGACACGTTCGCGTTCCGGGCAATGGGCCGGCTCGAAGCAGTTGTGCCCACTGCCGTGGTGTTCATCTTCACCGCGGCGCTCGGCACTGAGCGCCATCGCGTGTCGGTGGCCGCCGCATGGGTCGCGATTGCCCTTCTGACGGTGGCAGTGCTGCGCTTTCGTCATACCAGCGAAGAAGCAGCGTGGGTGGGCGCCCGACGCCTGCACCTGATTGCCGCGCTCCCGGCCATCGTCGCTACCTTCGGGCTCACCGCCGTGGTTGCTGCAGCTGTCGCTCCGCGCCTTCCGGGTGCCGGCGAGAAGGCGCTCATCGACACACGCAACCGCGAGGGCAGCGTCACCGAGGTGCTCAGCCCACTCGTCGACATCGGCGCCGAGCTGCGCAACCGCGGCAACCTCGAGCTGTTCACCGTTCGATCGTCCGACGGCCCGCACTACTGGCGCGCCATCGGTGTGCCCAGGTTCGACGGCGGCCTGTGGCAACCGGCCGAGGAAGACCTCGCGCCATTGCCAGAGATCATCGACTCCGATCAGCCCCTGACAGTGCAGGACATCACCATCGTGCGCATGGGTGGCCCGCTGGTGCCGGCCGCCTTCACCCCCGTCGCCGTGCAGCCACCGCAGGTCTTCTTCGCCGAGGGTACCCAGACCCTGGTGCTCCCCGACCAGAACCTGCAGGAGGGCGACCAGATCCGAATCATCTCGGTGGTGCCACGCCCCAGCGATGCCCAGTTGCGCGCTGCCACGGTTCAGAACTTCCCAGCCGGCAGCCTCGACCTGCCCAGCGGTGTGCCAGACAGCGCCCGCTCCCTCGCCCAGGAGGTCACCGCCTCGGCCACCACTCCGTTCGACAAGGCGGTGGCGCTGCAGAACTGGTTCCGCACCAACTTCACCTACGACCTGAACGTACAGCTGGGCAACAGCAACGACGCCATCGATGCGTTCCTGCGCGAACGTCGCGGGTTCTGCCAGCAGTTCGCAGGCACGTTCGCAGTCATGGCTCGCGCCATCGGGCTGCCCGCGCGAGTAGCCGTGGGCTACACGCCCGGCGAGCTCGGCGCTGACGGGCTGTACCACGTGTACGGGCGCCATGCCCACAGTTGGGCCGAGGTTTGGTTCGACGGCATTGGATGGGTGCCCTTCGAGCCCACCCCAGGCCGGGGCAGCCCCGACGCCGTGGGGTACAGCGGCGTCGAGCCGCAACAGGCCGTGGGTGACGGCGACACCACGGGCACCCAGCAGACCACTCCCACCACACTTGTTCCCGTGCAGGTGGTCGACCCCGATGCGTCCACCACTGTGCCCGGCGGCAGCCCTGGCCAAGCCGTCACCACCACCACGGTGGCGAGCGTCGGCACCGGCGGAGGATCTAGTGGGCTTGGCCGTACCGGCTTGGTGGTGGTCGCAATCATCGTGCTACTCGTCGGCTGGGTGGTGTTCGCACCGCGGGCCATACGGGCGCTGGCTCTCCGCCGCCAGCGCACCAACAGCGACCGGGTCGTCGCTGCCTGGCAACGCACGTTGGGCTCACTTTCGCTGGTCGGCGCGCCGCACGTGGGTGGTGCCACACCGATCGAGTACGCGGCAGCCACGGAACGCACCATCGGCCTCGGCTACCCCGAAATCCAGGAGCTGGCTCTGCACGTGACCCGCGCGGTGTACGCACCCCAAGAGGTACCCGCGCAGGTGGCGAATCGCTGCGACACGCTGTGCGCCGATGTTGACTCCGTCTGTCGCAACCGAGCCCCGTTGCGAGCCCGGCTCCAGGCGATGGTGGACCCGCGGCTGATGCGCCGCCGGTTCGCCGGCTGACGGGCCGGATCAGTCGTCGGCGCGTGTACGCGGCGGCGGGCTGAAGCGGCTGCGCACCGAGTCGGAGAGGTGATTGAGGCTGGCCTCGCCCAAGGTGCGGGCGTGCCGCTCGGCGAAGACCGCCGCCACCACTGCGCCGACGAAAGCCACGAACGACAGGTACGGGCTGACCGAGAGCAGCGCAATGGTGAGGACCAGGCAGGCCACTGCGGCGGCGCTGGAAACCACTAACAGCCGGCGACTGCCAGTGCTGCCGCGGTGAAGTGTGCGACCGAAACCGGGGTCGCGCTGCAGTTGTTCCTCGATCTGGCGAAGAATCTTTTGTTCGTCTTCCGACAGCGGCATGGCGAGCTCCTCGACGGTGGCCTCTACTCATCTTCGCACGATTCGCACTGCGTGACAACGCGAGTGCGATGAACGACGGCTGTCGGCGACATGTCCGGTGTGTGACGCCGGCCGCTGACGGTCAACCAGCCGGCTGATCGGGGCCCCATTGCTGGGCGCCGCGTCGAACGACGCGCAGCCCATCGGGGCCCACCGCACTGGCCGGGCCGATGGCAGCGTTACCGAAGCGGCTGCGGATCTGGTCGATCGTGTCTTCCGCTGCCTGCCACTCTTGAGGCGTCGCCGTATCACGCTCCAGCAGTTGGTCGAGGCTGAGCTGCTCGGCTGCCTCGGCGAAGTTGCTGGCGCTCACGCCCAGCAGTCGCACACCAGGCCCGGGATCGACCGCACCCAGCAACGGCTCGACGACCTGCACGATGCCGTGCGCCGTGGCGATGGCAGCATCGACCGTGACTGCGCGGCTGATGGTGTGGAAGCCGGAGAAGCGGACCTTGAGCGTGAACGTGCGCGCTGCCAGCCCCTGCGAGCGCATGCGTCCGGCCACCCCGTCGGCCAAACGCACCAGTTCGCGATGCAGCTCCTCCTGGGTGTGTAGGTCGGTGGCGTAGGTCTCCTCGTGCCCCACCGACTTGGCGGCCCGGTCGACCTCCACCGGCCGGTCGTCGAGCGCCCACGCCAGGCGGTGCAGGTGACGGCCATGGGCGGCGCCCACGCTGGCCACCACCGCCGCCTCGTCGAGCTGCGCCAGGTCGGCCACGGTGCGAACGCCCAGCCGCTCCAGCTTCTCCAGCGTCGCTGGGCCCACACCCCACAGTGCCTTCGCCGGCAGCGGGTGCAGGAAGGCCAGCTCCTGGCCGGGCTCGACCACCCACACTCCGGTGCCGTCGACCACTCCAGTTGGTGTGGCTTTCGGCTTGGCGGCCACCGACGCCAGCTTGGCCAGGAACTTGTTGGGGGCCACGCCGACCGAGCAGCGCAGTTCCAGCTGCTGCCACACCGCGTCGCGGACCCGGTGGGCGATCTGCACGCCGCTGCCCAGCAGCCGCGTGGCGCCGGTGACGTCGAGGAACGCCTCGTCGAGCGAGAGCGGCTCGATGAACGGCGAGACGGTCTGGAAGATCTCGTGCACCTCTGCGCTCACTTGCGCGTACAGCTCGTGGTCGCCTGGCAGGAACACCGCCTGCGGGCACTTGCGGCGCGCGAGGGAAGACGGCATGGCCGAGTGCAGCCCGAACCGCCTGGCTTCGTAGGAAGCGGCTGCGATGACGCCGCGGGCACCCGTGCCACCCACCACTACTGGCTGGCCGCGCAGGTCGGGGCGACGACGCAGCTCCACGCTCACGTAGAACGCGTCCATATCGACGTGCAGGATGCAGCGCTGCGCCGTGCTCATTCGAGCCGTTCGATTCGAGCGCTCTTGCGCTCGGCGCCGCGTAGCAAGAAGCGGTAGCGAACCGAGGGGTCGCCGACCAACCACCCACCCACTGGCTCGTGCACCCACGGTGGGCTCGCCCGCAACAAACCAGGGGCCTCTGCGGCGGAGGCGTGGCGCACCTCCTCGACGATGCCGTCGGGGTCGGCGATGAGCACCTCCCCCGTGACCGCAGCGGCTTCCCACGCCTCGACGGTGAGCCGCCACCCCATATCGGGGGCGTCGACCGTGACGGTGTAGCGCATGCCCGCCCAGGAGGTGACCACCAGTCCGGTCTCCTCGCGAACCTCGCGTTCGAGGCCCTGCAGCACGGTCTCGCCGTGGTCGATGACCCCACCCGGCGGTGTCCATTCCAGTGTGCGGTCGCGTCGACGGTTACCCACCAGCACCAACCCGTCGCCTTGACGGATGAGCGCACCCCCGACGGCCCAGCGGCGCACGCTCAGCGCCCCGCGACACGAAGTCGGCGCCGACCCCGGGAATCGCCGACCCACCGGTCGACGACCAGCAGCAGCGGCTCGTGGATGATGCTGCCCGACATCTTGGCGACGCCCTCGGCGCGATCGCGGAAGCGGATGGGGAAGTCGACGATCAGACGCTCGGGCACACCGTCGGCGGCCACCTGGCTATCGACCTGCGGCGAGTCGGCACGCACCTCGCCAACGACCCGCTCGATCGTGTCGATCTCGCTGTTTGTGGGGACGACCACCGGGACACGCACGATCGGCCAGCCTAGGACTCGGTGAGGTCGACGACTGCTGTTGCGGCGTCCCGCCGCTGAATCGTGCACCCCACCCTGCCCGGGCCGTCGCGCCTCTACGCTGAATGCGTGACCGATAACGACCGGCCCCTGTCCGCGCTGCCCTCCCCCGCCGCCCGGGTGGCTGCCTTCGTCGCCATCCTCATCGGGGGCCTGGCCGGCGGCCTGATCGGCTTCACCCTCGTGAAGCTGCAATGCACCGGCGAATGCGCGACACCCAAGGGCATCGGAGCATTGTCGGGTGCGCTCATCGCTGCGGGCGGCATGTCGGTGGTGGCGGTGCTGGTGCTGCGCGCAGTCGGCGAGTGGCGCCAGGTCGAGCAACGAGAACGCGCGGGCCGCAGTTGAACCGCACGCTGCAGGCAGAGCTGCTCGCCCTGTCCACCAGGCTCGCGTTGGCCGCCGGGCACCTGGCTCACACCGGCCGGGCCGAACGTGGCATCGCTGAGGCGCTCACCAAGTCGTCGGCCACCGACGTGGTCACCGAGTTCGACAAGGCCAACGAAGCGCTCATCGTCGGTGGCGTCCTCGCCGCTCGGCCTGACGACGCCATCATCGGCGAAGAGGGCACCGACACCGCCGGCACCAGCGGCGTGCATTGGCTGATCGACCCGATCGACGGCACGACCAACTTCCTCTACGGCCTTCCGGACTGGGCGGTGTCCATCGCCGCTGCCACCGCCGACGGCACGCAGGTCGGAGTCGTCTACGTGCCGGCCATCGACGAGCTGTTCACCGCCACGGCCGGCGGGGGCGCATTCCTCAACGGCCGCCCGATCGGTTGCAGTACCACCAACCGCCTCGAGTTGGCCTTGGTGGCCACCGGGTTCAGCTACCTGCCCGATAGGCGTGCCGCGCATGCGCAGCGGATGGCGGTGCTGCTGCCGCAGGTGCGCGACATGCGGCGCTCCGGTGCGGCGGCACCCGACCTGTGCTCAGTGGCAGCAGGTCGCGTCGACATCTACTTCGAGCAGTGGCTCGGTGCCTGGGACCTCGCCGCCGGCGAGCTCATCGCCCGCGAGGCGGGGTGCCTCACCGGCAGTCTCGACGGCGGGCCGGCACGACCCGATTCGGTGCTGGTGGCCAACCCGGCGCTGTTCGCACCGACGCAGCAGCTCATCGCCCGAATCGACGCTCAGCTCGGGTTCTGAGCCAGCACACACCGCAAGGGGTGCTCGGCCTGGCATCATGGTGCCCGTGGGTACCCGCATCCTTACAGTCGAAGACGACGAGCGCATCCGTACCGCCGTGAAGCTGGCGCTCGAGGACGAAGGCTGGACGGTCGATGAGGCCGGCAGCGGCGAGGAAGCCATCGAGCTGTTCCAGCGCAGCGCGCCCGACGTGGTGCTCATCGACATCATGCTGCCAGGCATCGACGGGTTCGAGCTGTGCCGCACGCTCCGCCGCCACAGCGATGTGCCCATCGTGATGGTCACGGCTCGCAACGACACCCACGACGTCGTCGCCGGGCTTGAAGCCGGCGCAGACGATTACCTCACCAAGCCGTTCGCGCCGAAAGAATTGTCGGCCCGCATCCGGGCGCTGTTGCGCCGCATCCGCCCCATCAGCCCCGGGCACGCCAAGCTCACCTTCGGCGATCTCGAGATCGTGCCTGACGAAGGCAAGGTGCTGCGCGGCGGGCAGGAGCTGCACCTCACCAAGACCGAGTTCAGGCTGCTGTGCGAGCTGGCGCAGAACCCGGGCCGCGTGTTCAGTCGCGAGAGCCTGCTCGACAAGGTGTGGGGTTACGACTACTTCGGCGATGGCCGACTGGTCGATGTGCACGTTCGCCGGCTCCGCACGAAGGTGGAGGCCGACCCCGCCAACCCGCGCCACGTGGTCACCGTGCGGGGTCTCGGCTACCGACTGCAGTCGTGACCACGGTCGGCAACTCGTCGTCGCCCGACCCCTCCCTCGCCGACGACCAACCCCTGGGCCGCCTCGCACTCTGGCGGGAACGTTGGAACGGCATCCAGCCACGACGGCTGGGCCTGCGCACTCGCGTACTGTTGATGTTCGGGCTCGGCGCATTGCTGCTCAGCATGTTCTTGGCTGCGGTGGCGTACACGTTCACCCGCAGCAGCGTGGTCAACCAACGCGACCGCGACAGCATCGATCAGGCCTATCGCAACGCGCAGGTCGCGCAGAATGAGCTCAGCGCCAACAACCCGTCCGCCAACCCCGCCATCCAACGATTGCAGGCGCTCGGAGTCGCCCGCTTCGCCATCAACTATCGCGGCGCGTGGGGCATCGGTAGCTCTGCACAGTTCGGGCCCGACAACATCCCGGTAGCGCTGCAGTCGCAGGTGATCGAACAGGGGGTCGCTTCGCGGATGATCACCACCATCGGCGGCGAGCCCGTGCTCGTCATCGGCGTGCCGCTCACTGTGACCAACGCCAGCTATTTCGAGTTCGTGTCGCTCGACGACACTTCCGAGACCCTGAACAGCGTGCAGCTCAGCCTGATCTTCGCCGGGTTCATCACCACCTTGGCCGGTGCGTTGCTCGGGTCGCTGGTGGCCAGCCGCGCCGTGCGGCCCTTGGGCGACGCAGCCCAGGCTGCGAAGGCCATCGCCGGTGGCCGACTCGACACCCGCCTCGAACCCACCGAGGACCCCGACCTGCGGGTGCTCGCCAACGCATTCAACGACATGGCCTCTGCCCTGCAGGCGCGCGTGGAGCGCGACGCCCGATTCGCCAGCGACGTCAGCCATGAGCTGCGGTCACCACTGATGACGCTGGCCGCGAGCGTGGAGGTCATGCAGGGACGCCGCGATGAGATGCCCGAGCGCGCCCAGGCCGCGCTCGACCTGCTGGTAGCCGACGTGACGCGCTTCCAGGGGCTCGTGGAAGACCTGCTCGAGATCTCCCGGTTCGACGCCGGCGCCATTCGACTCAACCTCGACGACCTGCTCGTCGCCGAGTTCGTCCGACAGGCCACGGCTGTCAGCAGCGTTCCAAGCACGCCGGTGGTGGTCAACGAGCGTGCCGAGCGTGTCGTCATCCGCGGCGACCGACGCAGGCTCGCGCGCGTGGTGGCCAACCTCATCGACAACGCTCGACTGCACGGCGGCGGCGAGGCCACCATCTCGGTCACCGAGCCGGAGGGCGAGGGCGAGCCGCTGGGCCACATCTGGATCACGGTCGAGGACCATGGCCTTGGTGTGCCGCCCGAAGAGCGTGATCTCGTCTTCGAGCGCTTCGCACGCGGAGCCGTTGCCGGACGCCGCAGCAGCAGCGATGGCGCTGGCCTCGGGCTGGCGCTGGTCGATGAGCACGTTCGCATGCACGGCGGGCGCGTCTGGGTGGAGGATCGCCTCGATGGCGAGCCCGGCGCCCGGTTCGTGCTCGAGCTTCCAGCCGAGGAGGTAGGGACATGAACGCACGACGAGCGTTGCTGCTCGCCACCGTCTCACTGCTGCTCGCGGCATGTGGCATCAGTACCGACGACGCGCCGCGGGCCATTCCCGCTAGCCAGCAACGGCAGCTCGGCGTCGACACCGACCGCAACGTCGGGGCCGCCACCGGAACCGGACGGGTGTACCTGCTCACGCCCGAGATCGCCGGCCGTGCGGAGGGTTTGGTGGCGGTGGCTCGCGACGTCGATGAGACGCCGATCGCTTTGCTCGGTGCGCTGTTCGAAGGCCCGAACAGCACCGAGCTCAGCCGCCAGCTCCGCACTGCGCTCCCCACGGGCATCGAGTTGCTCGACGCCCGCCTACAGGGTGGCATGCTGCGCGTCGACGTGTCGGCGAGCATGCTGCTGCTGTCGGGGCAGGTACTCGTCGCTGCCGTCGCCCAGATCGTCTTCACCGGTTCCGACGTGGCGGGCGTGCGCTCGGTGAAGATCGTCGTGGACGGCGCAGACCAACAATGGCCGGCAGGCAACGGCGACCTGCAGAGCACCCCGCTCACCGTCTACGACTTCCCCGGACTGGTGCAGTCGTCGCAGCCCGAGTTTCCCGCCATTCCGTCGCCGCCTGCGTGACGCCGCTCAGCCGAAGAAGACTTCGGCGACCTGGTGGTAGAGGTGCATGTCGACCGGCCGGGTGCGGCCCACGGTATCGCTGAGGGGTGCCGTGGTGACCACGTCGCCACGCAACACGACCATGTGCCCCCACGCCTGCTGGTGCACAGCGTCGATGGCCGCGACGCCGTAGCGCGTGCTGAGCACTCGGTCGAAAGCTGTCGGAGTGCCACCGCGTTGGATGTGGCCCAGCAGCACCATACGAGTCTCGAACCCGGTGCGGTCTTCGATGGCATTGGCAATCGTCTCAGCGACTCCGCCCAGACGCACGTGGCCGAACTGGTCGTACACCTTGTCGCGTGCCCGCATCGAGCCCTCCTTGGGCTCGGCGCCTTCGGCGACGACAACGATGGAGGCGTAGCGACCGCGCTCGTGACGATTGCGCAGCAACTCGCACACGGCTTCGATGTCGAATGGCTCCTCGGGGATCAGGATGGCGGTGGCGCCGCCGGCGATTCCCGCGTAGGTGGCGATCCAGCCGCTGTGGCGGCCCATGACCTCGACCACCATCACCCGGTCGTGGCTCTCGGCCGTGGTGTGCAGCCGGTCGATGGCGTCGGTGGCGATCTGTACTGCGGTGTTGAACCCGAAGGTCATGTCGGTGCCGACCACGTCGTTGTCGATGGTCTTGGGCACGCCGACGATGGGCAGGCCCAGCTCTTCGTGCAGCTTGCACGCAACCGACAGCGACCCGTTGCCGCCGATGACCACCAGTGCGTCAAGGCCCATGTCCTGGAACGTGGCTTGCACTCGCTCGAGCCCGTCGGCGTGGTCGTACGGGCTGCCGCGCCGAGTGCCCAGCAATGTGCCTCCCTTGGGCAGCATTCCGCGCAGGCTCGACACGTTCAGCTCGACGGTGCGCCGTTCCATCACGCCGTCCCATGCGTCGAGGAAACCGACCAGAGTGTCGCCGTGCACCAGTTCGCCCTTGCGGACCACCGCTCGGATGACCGCGTTGAGGCCCGGGCAGTCGCCCCCGCCTGTCAGAATGCCGACTCGCACGTACATGGATCGTACGGCCAATCTGTGAAAGAGGTGTCGCCAAATGGCGTGGAATGCGGCCAATCCAGTTCCCTGGAAGCGATTGACCATCGAGTGGCTGGTGATCGGTGTGGTCGTTGCGCTCGTGTCGCTGCTGGTCACCAACAACCGCTCGGCGAGCAGCCTTGTCACCATCGTCTTCGGTGGCGTCGTCTACGTCGTGCTCGGCGCCGTGCTGGCGAAGTTCGGGTACCAGCGCAAGACCCTCAAACAGATTCGAGCCGATGCGGCCGCAGTTCCGCCACGGCAGGTGGGGCGCAGCGCACCCATGCGCGGCACTACACGCCCGGCTCCCACCAGCCGCACGGGCGGGGCGTCGCGACGGCCGCAGCACAAGCGCAGGAAGTGACCCGTGAGGCGAGGCGTCTCGGGTGGCGCTGCCTCTAAGGTGGGCGCATGACCACTGCACCGCGTTGCGTCATCGCGATCGACGCAGGCACCACCGGCGTGCGTAGCCGGGCCATCTTCCCCGGTGCCGCTGGGCCCGTAGTCGCTTCATATCGCGAGTTCACCCAGCACTACCCCGAGCCCGGGCTCGTCGAGCACGATGCGGTCGAGATCTGGCAGGCAGTGCGCCAGACGTTGCTCGATGTCATCGAACAGGTGGGCGAGGCGTCGGTGGCGGCCATCGGCATCACCAACCAGCGCGAAACGGTGCTGGCCTGGAACCGTGTCACCGGCGAGCCGTACGGCACCGCCATAGTGTGGCAGGACCGACGCACCGCCGCTCGCTGCGACCAACTCGCCGCCGATGGCAAGCTACCGCTGGTGCGCTCAGTCACAGGTCTGGTGCTCGACCCGTACTTCTCAGGTTCGAAGATGGAGTGGCTGTTGGCCAACCGAGACATTCCTGTCGACGAGCAGTTGGCGTTCGGCACCATCGACTCGTGGCTCGTCTGGAACCTCACCGGCGGCGAGGTGCACGCCACCGACACCACCAACGCCAGCCGCACGCTGCTGTTCGATATTCGGGCGTTGGAGTGGAGCACCGAGCTGTGCGCGCTGTTCGGGGTGCCGATGCAGGCGTTACCCAAGGTCATGCCATCGAGTGGCCGCTTCGGCCTCACGTCGCAGGCTTGCGGCGTGCCGGCGGGCATTCCCATTTCCGGCATCGCCGGCGACCAGCAGGCGGCGCTGTTCGGCCAGGCGTGCGTGCAACCCGGCATGGCCAAGAACACCTACGGCACCGGCAGCTTCGTGCTCCTCAACGTCGGCCCCACCTGCCCCGAGCCGGCCGACGGCATGCTCACCACGGTGGCCTGGACGCTCGCCGACGGCACCGTCGCCTACGCCCTGGAAGGCGCGATCTTCGTCACCGGGGCCGCAGTGCAATGGCTGCGTGACGGCCTCGGGGTCATCGCCTCGGCCGAGGAGGTCGGCCCACTCGCCGCCTCGGTGGCCGACAATGGCGGCGTGTTCCTGGTGCCCGCATTCACCGGCCTTGGCAGCCCCCACTGGGACCCATACGCGCGCGGCACCATCGTGGGCATCACCCGCGGCACCACGAGGGCGCACCTGGCACGGGCCGTGGTCGAGGCCATGGCGTACCAAACCCGCGACGCGGTCGACGCGATGTGCGCAGCCGGCGGCGTCGAGGTACGCGACCTGCGTGTCGATGGTGGGGCGTCGGCAATGGACGCGATGCTGCAAATGCAGGCCGACCAACTGGGCGTCACCGTGCGGCGGCCGGCCGACCAGGAGACCACCGCTCTTGGCGCCGCCTACCTGGCAGGCCTCGCCGAAGGTGTGTGGCCTTCGCTCGCCGCCATTGGCGACGAGTGGCAGGAAGCCGCCGTCTTCGAACCGAACCCCGACCGCCGGCTGGCCGACCTGGGGCACAGCACTTGGCAACGCGCCGTCGAGCGCTCACGAGATTGGGTCAGCCACTGAACACGCAACCACACGCCGCGGTCTCGGCCTCGGCCGACGACGTGCTGCAGCACATCCGCCCCCACAGCGCACTGATCGTACCGTTGGCAAACGGTGAGCCCACCGCGCTGCTCGATGCCATCGAGGCCGCAGCGGCGCGAGGCGACATCGAGGGTGTCACCGTCCACCAGATGCATGCGCTGCGCGATCGGCCGTATCTCCACGGCGAGTACGGCGACCGGCTGCGCCACGTGTCGTACTTCCTGTCGCACATCACCCGAGCCTGTTACCAGGCGGGCACGGTCGATCTGGTCCCCAACCACTTCAGCGAAGTGTTCAGCCACATGCAGGGCCGCACTCACGACCCGCTCATCATCGCGGCAGCAGCGCCACCCGATCGCCACGGCTACTTCAGCCTCGGGGTCACCGCCGACTACACCAGCAGCTTCATCGGTCGAGCCCGCTTCTTCCTGGAGGTGAACGCACACATGCCGCGCACGTTCGGTCGCAACCAGATCCACATCAGCCAGGTGGTGGGCTGGGCACGCAACGACCAGGCGCTGGCCGAAGTGCCGCCGCCGCCCACGGAAGCCGACGACCACACCATCGCGGAGTTCGTTGCCGAACGCATCCCCCACGGCGCCTGCCTGCAAACCGGCATCGGCGCCATCCCCAACGCGATCATGAGCGCTCTGGCCAACCATCGCGACCTGGGCGTGCACACCGAATTGCTCAGCGACGGCCTGGTCGATCTGGTCGAGGCCGGCGTGGTCAACGGAGTGCGAAAGCTGCACAACCGCACCAAGGTGGTAGGTACGTTCGCCCTCGGCACGCAGCGGCTCTACGACTTCCTCGACGAGAACACCGCCATCGAGCTGTGGAGCGCCCGCTATGTGAACGACCCGCGCCTGCTCAGCCGCGAGCGCAACTTCGTATCCATCAACGCCACGCTCTCGGTCGACTTCCTGGGCCAGTGCGCCTCGGAGACACTGGGCGGGAAGTACTACTCGTCGTCGGGCGGCCAGGTCGACTTCGCCCGTGGCGCCATGTACAGCGAAGGCGGCCAAGGCTTCATCGTGCTGCACTCCACGGCGGCGCAGGGTGCGGTCAGCCGCATCGTCCCGCAGTTCGGCGTTGGCGAGGTCGTCACCAACTCGAAGAACACCGTCGACAAGGTCGTCACCGAGTTCGGTGTGGCCGAACTGCGCTCAAGGTCGGTCCGCGAGCGGGCCACCGCACTCATCGGAGTCGCCCACCCCGATCACCGCGATCGCCTCACCACCGAAGCCAAACGCCTCGGCTACATCTGAGCCATAGCGGCTTCTGGGTCGGAATCGCCGGCACGATGCAACGGGGCCGTCCGTGTGTGAACGTCGCCGACACCACGTTGGCAGTACGCTGCGCAAACACCGACCTGCTCGGCCCGACCGCCCAGGATGCCCAACCGCCGAGACCAACTCCGACGAGCTAGAACGAGTGGCGCTTGCGGTATGCGCCGAGGAAACGTTCGATGCGGTGCAGCGCTTCGCTGAGGTCGTCGGTGGGCGGCAGGAATACCAAGCGGAAGTGGTCGTGCGTGGGCCAGTTGAAGCCCGTTCCCTGGACGATGAGCAGCTTCTCCTCGGCGAGCAGGTCGTAGGCGAACTGCTGGTCGTCGGCGATCGGGTACACCTTCGGGTCGAGCCGCGGGAACATGTAGAGCGCAGCCTTCGGCTTCACGCAGGTGACCCCGGGAATCTGGGTGAGCATTTCGTGCGCAAGGTCGCGCTGGCGGCACAGTCGGCCGGTTGGCGCGACCAGGTCGTCGATGCTCTGGTACCCGCCGAGCGCCGTCTGAATGGCAAGCTGGCCGGGCGTGTTGGAGCACAAGCGCATCGAGGCGAGCATGTCGAGGCCTTCGATATAGTCCTTGGCGTGGCGCTTCTCCCCCGACACCACCATCCATCCGGCGCGGTACCCGCACGAGCGGTAGTTCTTCGAGAGGCCATTGAACGTCACGAACAGCACGTCGTCGGCCAGTGCGGCGATGGAGGTGTGGGTGTTGCCGTCGTAGAGGGTCTTGTCGTAGATCTCGTCGGCAAGGACGATGAGCTCGTGCTGACGGGCCAGCTCGACGATCTGCAGGAGCAGTTCGTCGCTGTACAGCGCGCCGGTGGGGTTGTTGGGGTTGATCACCACGATGGCCTTGGTGGCCGACGTGATCTTGTTCTCGATGTCGTCGATGTCGGGGAACCAGTCGGACTGCTCGTCGCACAAGTAGTGCACTGGGCGGCCGCCGGCCAGGGACACCGACGCGGTCCACAGCGGGTAGTCGGGCGCGGGCACCAGCACCTCGTCGCCGTCGTCGAGCAGTGCCTGCAGGCTCATCGCGATGAGCTCGCTGGCGCCGTTGCCCAGGTACACATCGTCGACCGCGACGCCGGCGATGTGCTTTTCCTGCGTGTAGTGCACGATGCTCTTGCGCGGGGCGAACAGGCCCTTGCTGTCGGTGTAGCCCGCGGCGTGGGGCAGATTGCGGATCATGTCCTGCACGATCTCGTCAGGCGGCCCGAGGCCGAACACGGCGAGGTTGCCGATGTTCAGCTTGATGATCTTCTGGCCTTCTTCCTCCATCTGGCGAGCTCGGTCGAGCACCGGACCTCGAATGTCGTAGCAGACGTTGGCGAGTTTGGCGGACTTCTCGACGGGCTTCACGCAGGGCATGCTACGCAGGTGACCTCCGCAACTGCCGGTCGTATTTCCGAAGGGGTCAGTGCATCGAATCCGCGATGCCGCCCAACAGGCGGAACTCGTCGCGCTCGCGAGCGTGTAACACGCGGCCTGCGCGACCGCAGGCGAGGGCCACCCCCCGTCGCGGCAGGCGACACCACACCAGGTCGCCGGGTGTGTGATCCATCTGGTCGCCCAGGTGTTCGCTGCCGGCAAGGAACGCTGCGAGCCATTCGAGCTCCGGCACCGCCCCGTCGTGCGCCACGGCCGAGGGGCCATCCATGCACATCGCCACCGCCCAGTCGGCATCGAGCAGGGTCCGCAATGACTCGCAGGCCACCTGCAGCCGCTGATCGAGGGGTGCGGCCACGATGGCGGCGGCGGTGGTGAGGGCCGCGAGGCTGCCGTCAGGTCGGTCCGGTGAGACGGGTCGTACATCCTCCACGGCGACACCGTCGACCTGACGAATCTCCGACACCAGCAGATCGACCAGGCCAGCGTTGGGCAGGTTCACGGTGAGTTCGTCGATCGCGCTGCCGCCACCGCGTTCGAGGATGTCGATGCCGACGACGTCGCCGTGCACCGCACCGATGCGACTGGCAACCTGCCCCAGTGCACCCGGCCGGTCGGGGAGCCAGACTCGAACGACGAACGTGACCATCGCTGAGCGACGCTAGTGACGCTGAGCGCGCGTACGGTCACCAATTCGTGACGGGAGTGTGAACTGGCGCCAGGTCGTACGCCGCGCGTGGACCGAACCGCACGCGCACGCCGTGCGAGTGCAGCACGCTGATCGGTGGCTGCGCTGCCAGTTCGCCAAAACCTGCCGCTGCCACCAGTTGGTCGTCGAGCTGCAGCAGCGTGGCAGCGCGCAGCGGCCACGCCGGGTGCTCGTTGGGCCAGAATCGAGTACGTCCCCGACGGTCGGGCAGGAACAGGCCCCAGCGAGCGGTGAGGAACTGTTCGAGCGGGCTCGGCTCGATGAGTTCCCCCACAGTGACGTGCACCGTGGACGACGCGCCGCGCGGCCCGGGCCAGCGGCGTCGGGTGGTGTAACGAACCGAGTCGTCGTTGCGCTCCATCCGCATGCGGGCCCACAGATACGGCAACCCGGTAGAGACCCTCGTGACAGCAACGGTGAGCAGTCGCGCCGCCTCGAGCGAGGAGAACACCACGCCGCGGCGGCCGAGCTGATCGACCCCGTACAGCCGCACGTTCGTCTCGAGGAAGCTGCCGAAGTAGGGCACCGGCGGCGACCCTGCCAGACCGATGTGCTCCATCGCAAATGGCACCAGCGCCACGTAGGTCTGGCCGTCGAA
>Ga0105047_10001515_pt1 | contig 41668 bp, 29 predicted proteins | sample MAT04_FD_78384 | JGI IMG/M metagenome (GOLD analysis project Ga0105047, IMG submission 78384) | Freshwater microbial communities from Lake Fryxell liftoff mats and glacier meltwater in Antarctica - MAT-04 (megahit assembly) | ecosystem: Environmental > Aquatic > Freshwater > Ice > Liftoff...
AACGATGCACTTGGAAAATGATCTCACCGCGGCTCGAACCTTCGGGCGACGCGATGTTCTCCGCAGCGGTTTTCTCGGCTTGGGCGGGTTGACGCTCGGGCAGACGCTGCGGTTGCAGGCGGAATCCGGGACGACGCCGAAAGACACGTCAGTCATTCTGCTGTTCGTGCATGGTGGGCCCAGCCATCTCGAAACGTATGACATGAAGCCGCTGGCGAATACCGATATTCGCGGGCCGTTCGAGCCAATTCGGACCAATGTGCCGGGCATCGAAGTTTGCGAACATCTGCCCAAGCACGCGAAAATCGCTGATAAGTTCTCGCTGATCCGGTCTTGCACGCACGATGAAGCCGACCACTTTGCCGGTCACCGCCGGTTCCTGAGTGGTTTCGGGAAGTTGAAGCCGGGCACGGGTTATGAATCGTTTTATCCGCAGGTCGGCGCGGTGGCGAATCGACTGCTGACGGCTCCCGCCGGCATGCCCCCGGCGATGGCGGTCGGCGGCGTGGTCGTCAATGGGCCGGATTACGCGGCCGGCGTGTCGGAAGGGTATTGGAACCCTGTCTACCGGGTCCCCATCGTCAATGGCGGCCTCGCGAATGCATCGTTGACGGTCGCGGCCGATCGGCTCCAGGATCGTCGCAGTCTGCAAACCGGGTTGGATCGGTTACGACGCAATATCGATGGCAGCGGGATGATGTCTGCCCTCGACACGTTCGATCAGCAGGCCGTCGAAATTCTCATGTCCGGCCGAGCCGAACACGCCTTCAATCTCAATCTGGAAGACCCGCGCACGCGCGAAAAATACGGCGACGGATACGGCCAGGAAGTTTTAACGGCACGCCGACTCGTGGAAGCCGGCGTGCGTTTCGTCACCGTCCGCGCGCCGGGCAGCAACGCGCTGTCAAAATCTTACGACTGGGACGATCACGCTGTGAATTGGGACATGCAGGCCTCGATGATCGGCCGCTTGCCCAAGTACGATCAGATTGTCACCACCCTGATCGAAGACCTGTATGATCGCGGTCTGTCGGAAAATGTGCTGCTGATCGTGACGGGCGAATTTGGTCGCACGCCACGGTTGGAATTCAAAGACGGCAAGATCGGCCGCGATCACTGGCCAAGCGCCATGTCGATTCTCGTGTCCGGCGGGGGCATCAAGACGGGGCAGGTGATCGGCGCGACCGATGCCATCGGGGCGCGGCCCAGTCAACGACCGCTCGACCCGCATGATATCCTGGCGACGATCTACCAGTTCCTCGGCATCGACCCACACCTGCATCTGCCGGACCCGCAGGGCCGGCCGATCGCGCTGACCAGTGGCACGCCGGTGGCGGAATTGTGGTGAGCGTGGTCCCGGCGATGCCATCGCCGGGCTTTGCCGCTCCGTATCGTTTTGCCTTCGTAGGGTTTGCCGAGTCATCGAGGCGAACCACTTAGATGCGCCACCCGGTTCGCCTCGCAAAGCCTCGACAAACCCTACTGTTCCTCGGCTCGTTTCCAATCGCCGATCCAGAGTTGGCTGGACCCGTCGGCCGTCCGATTCGAGGTCCACATCAATTGCTTGCCGTCGGGGCTGAAGACCGGCAGCACGTCGGCTCCTTTGTGATCGGTGATTCGCGTGATCTTGCCGCCGGTGAACGACGTATCGGTGATTTCGGTGTCCATCGTCCACAAGTCAAAGTTGGCGCCGGCCGGGCCTTTGCCGTAGTCCGCCCCGGCCCAGATGAGGTACTTGCCTGACGGATGAATAAACGGGCACCAGTTCACCTGATCTTCATTATCGGTGAGCTGGACTTCCGTTTTGCCATCGACCGAGATCGCGAAGAGTTGCAGCATGTCTTTCTTGTCGCGGTCGCTGCGGAAGATGATCCACTTGCCATCCGGCGAGAAAAACGGCCCGCCGTCGTAACCCGGCTGATTCGTCAGCTGCCGCACCTCGGTCCCGTCGGCCGCCATCACATACAAATCGGCATCGCCGTCGCGGGTTGAAGTAAACACGATCTGCGATCCATCGGGCGAAAAACTCCCTTCCGCGTCGTAGCCGGGGGAATCGGTCAGCCGGGTGAGTTTGGTGCCGTCGAAGTTGATGAGATACAACTCCATCTGCGGATCAAAGTCCCATTGATACCGCCGGCGACCGCCTTGTGCCGCTTCCTCGCGGGCTTTCTTCTCGGTGAGGTCGATCTCCGGATCGGTATGGCTGGAGGCGAACAGAATCTGATCGCTTTTGGGGGTGAAGTAAGCGCACGTTGTTCGCCCGCGGCCGGTGCTCAACATCCGCGGTGTGCGGTCGGCCAATGGCTGCACATAAATCTGATAGAAGGGATAGCCGATCGGGTACGCCTGGTACACGATCATTTCGCCATCGGGAGAGAAATAGCCTTCCCCCGCGCGCGGCAGACCGAACGTGACCTGTCGGACGTTGGATAGAAATTCCGCCTCATGCGGCGTCGCGCCCGGTTCATCGGCGGCACAGAGCCAATTGGTGGAGAGCAGGGTGGTCGCCAAAAGCAGTGCGATGCGGGACATATTGATCTCCAGGAGATTTCGCGACGATCAACCGAACGCCGCCAGTCTCTCAGAGATATCCGCTTCGCCGAGTCATTTCAATGAACCGGCTCGCATTGAAAGTTGCAAATGCTGCTCGAGTAGGGTTTGCCGAGTCTTCGAGGCGAACCATTTTCATTGATGGTTGATGGTTGATCGCCAGATCAGAAACGCGGGTGAATAGTTTTTCGGGCACACAACCATCAAACCTAAACTCTCAATCCAGAATGGTTCGCCTCGCCTCAATGCCTGTTGAATTTCACGTGGCACACGTTTTCAACGTGTGAGTCACTCGATCTCTTCCGCAGATTTCGACCGGCTTCCGTCACGTTGGAAACGTGACCCACGCTTTTCAACGGCCTGCGAAGCCCTTGGCAAACCCTACGTCTCAAAATCACTTCATCACGCCGACAACGTGGTTGAACCGATCCGTCCACAGAATCGAGGCGCGCGATGTCGCGGGTTCGCTGTGAAGTGAGGCATTCATATCCGGCGAATTCCAGGCGCTGGCATCTTGCGTCACGAGCATCCATTCGCAGAATCCCGCTTCATAACCAACCACTGCCGGTGACCGAACTTTCCAGGCCTGCATGCCAAAATGCTCGGCGGCACCGCGAATCACCGGTTCCAGATCAAAATGACGATTGGAAATGTGGAACGCCAGCATGCCGTCGGGGCGCAGATGCTTCCGGTAAATCTCGAAGGCCTCGACCGTCAACAAATGCGCCGGCACCGAGTCGCTGCTGAATGCGTCGAGCACGAGGAGATCGAACTCCTGCGGTGTCTCACGCTCCAGCGACAACCGCGCATCGCCCAGGACATGTTCGACGTGAGCCGCGGAGTCGCGCAGGAACGTGAAATGTTCTTCCGCCAAACGTACGACGTCCGGGTTGATCTCGTAAAATCGAAACTGATCGCCGGGCCGGCCGTACGTTGCTAATGTACCGACGCCTAATCCGACCATGCCGACGCGTCGCGGCTGATTCGCGGGCAGCGCGTTCAATGCCAGTCCGACTCCCGATTTTTCGCCGTAGTAGGTGGTGGGTTGCGAGACTTTGTCCGGCGCGAGGAATTGCTGACCATGCACAATCCGGCCGTGAACCATCCGCCGCGCGGCCCGTGAAGGATCATCAACATCGACATCAATCACCCGCAAAACGCCATAGAAATTCCGTGTGGCGGCCAGTTCATCCGCGCCGGCCGTCGCCGTGGCGATGCCGATCAATCGCAATCCGCCCCACGCGGCTAAGAAGACATACGCCCAGTTGAAGCGCGGCGTCTTGCCGATCCACAACGCTTCGCGATCACTGAGCAGCACCCACAACACGATGCCGCAACCCGCGATCAAAGCCAACGGCAGTTCCAGGTAGTTCGAGAAGAACAACGGCGCCACGACACCAACCAGAAGGCCCCCGGTGGCACCGCCGGCACTCGAGGCGAGATAGAACGTCGTCAGATATTGCGGGGCCGGCCGTAAACGGACCAGTTCGCCGTGACAGACCATGCAACACAGAAACAGCGTGGTGAAATGGACGATGACCTGCGTGGCGAGCGGCGCGTTACCGCCGGCCTGCATGATAAGCGTGAGACAGACAATCGCCCCGGCGAATGCCGTGGCATAGGCCTGCCGCGGATACCACCATGCCCGGTCGAAGCAGAGGATGAACGAAGCGAGGTACAACGTCAGCGGCAGGACCCACAAGAAGGGAATGACGGCGACATCCAGGCAAACCTGATTCGTCGTCGCCAGCAGCATCACGGACGCAATCGCCGAGAGGCCGAACCACAGGCCAAACACATTCCAGGTGGGCGGAGCCGTGGTTTCGCTTACAGGGCGGTCCGTTGAGTCTGCTTTTCGGCCACGCAGAGCCAGATCAATCGCACAGCCGCCGCAGACCAGCGCGAACACGCCAAAGCCGACGGACCACCACGCCGATTGAGCCGTGGAATCGAGCCAGGGTTCAAACAGGAAGGGATAGGTGACCAACCCCAACACCGAACCAATGTTGGACAATGCATATAACCGATACGGTGACGCGGACGGCCGCGTTTGGCCGAACCAGGCTTGAAGCAAAGGGCCGGTGGCGGACAACAGGAAATACGGCAGGCCAACGGTCGCCGTCAGCAGGCCGAGAATTCGCCAGGTGGGAATTTCATTGCCCACGGGTTTCCAGGCATCATCGGCATGAATCGGCAGCATCGCGCAGGCGGTGACCAACCACGCCACATGCACGCCGGCCTGCCAGCGGGGTGGCAGCCAGCGGATGCTCGCATGGGCGTAGGCGTAACCGGCGAACAGCACGACCTGAAAGAAGAGCATGCATGTCGTCCAGACGCCTGGCGTGCCCCCGAACCACGGCAGGATCGATTTGCTGATCAGCGGCTGCACCTGAAAAATCAGGAAGGCGCTCGTCAAAATCGTGACGGCATATAACGCGGCCGATGGTTCGCGCGTGCGAGAAGTCGTCATGCTACTAAGTCCGATCGTGCTGTTGGTGCCGGTTGTGACGGTCATGTCGTGTTGTCGACAGACCGCAACCTTCCAAACCTAGCACACGCTCGGAAACACGTCGGACAGAGTCCAGAGAAAGTGGCGATTCCGCCTATTGGTCGGCGAAAATCGGCAGCAACAGATTCTCGACCGGAGCGAAATCGTCCGTCAACGCCTGGCCTTTTGCCAAGGCCAGCACCGCATCCATTTGCCCGGAAAGCTTTACAACCCCCGCGTCATCGGTCTCGCGCACAGCGAACGGCTTCCCGGTCCAGAAGCCCGTGGTCTCCAGGCGGTTCAAATCGAGCGGCTGCTGCGAACAGACGATCACGAACGTATCGCGATTCTCGCTGACTCGATTGGCCGTAGTGCTGAAGACATACAGATTCGGAAACACCTGGGCAGCAGTGTAGACAAAGCGGCCGAGAAATTGCCCGGCGGTTTCTTGATTTGAGCGTCGCTGCAAATCGGTGATCGCCGTCTGCCAGGCTTCGTCTTGTGGAGCAAGCTCCGACAACTGCTGGCGTACCTCAGCACTCATCACACCCCGGTAACTCAACGCAAATCGTCCCGGCTGCGACTGGAACAGCTCGAAGGAATCGATTCCCCGCGCGGGGAACCAGCCCGCTTCGGTCAGGTTTTCCGGCAACAATGCAGCCGGAACCTCACCGGTGTAAGGTTCACTCCGGCGAGTCAGCGCGGCGAGTTCCACTACGGCTCGAGTCCATTCGGTGTTGCCACGATCCAAATCCAGCAACAGCGTCTGCTGGGCATCGGAGAGGATTTCCGACGCCTTCAATTGAAACTCCGAAGATGTGACGCAGTTCACTTCGATCGCGCCGAACTTCGGCAGCGTCTTCACGAATTGATTCGACGGAAAATCGGGCTGCTTCATCAGGCCTTTCGGCAGAAAATTCTTATAGGTGACCACCGCCTGACCACTGGGCCGGCCGGGATATTCCACCCGCGGATACACGTCGATCAGATTCACCTGCACGATGCCCCGCGGCGAGAGGAGTTCCCGCAGTTTCAGCTGAAACTCCAGCGTCGTCAGATGCCAGGGGACGCTGAAGTCGTTGAATGCGTCCCCATAGATGAAGTCGTAGGTGATCGGCGGCTCCTGTCTCGCAACTCGCTCGCGATTCTCGCGCAGGCGATCATCGACAACATTCCGCGCATCACCGATATACGTCTTGATGCGTGTTTCATCCGCAGGCGTCATCCCCAGTTCATGCACGACCGCTGCGCGCACCGCCGGGTCGAGTTCCGCCACGTCGATGCGCGTGCTGCCGGGGAACTCGTGTGCCACCCAGCGCGGAAAAATATACCCGCCCCCGCCAATAAAGAAGCTGCTGATGCGGCCTGCTTGCGCCCGCAACTGGCTGACCGCGGCATGCCACGGCCCCTGCGGACTCAGCCCGATCAACCGAGCGCGAATCTCGGGCGTGATCTGCTGATAGGCATTCAACAACCGCAGGCTGGGGTCGTAGCGGATCAACCCCGAGATGTCGTCCGGGATCTGCACGCCGCTGGGAAGTTGCTCCAGCGTCTGCGATTCCAGCCCGCCCCATTCCGGCTGCGTGGTGATGATCGACAGTTGATCGACGGCATACCAGTAGTCCGCATCGGGCGACAACTCCAGCAGCTGCTCGACGAGATTCGCATCCACCACGGTGGCTGACAATTGCCTTGTCGTCTCATCGTAAGTCACGCGGTTGGGCAGCTTGCTCCGAATCTGGTCCCAGCCGACGAACTCCGGCACGATGACCGTGCTTTGATCGTCGAGTTTCGACGCCGCGAGTTTCGTCACCGCAGCGTAGATCTGTTCGTAATCGTAGTGCAAGGCGGTCGGTTCGGTCGGGTTGTAGTAACTGTGGATCAGCTTGTCGAGCCTGAGCACTTTCACGGCCGCGTTGTCTTGCCGAGCTTCCGTCACCTGAATGTACGAGTACTGGCTTTCATCGGTGTAACGGCCGATCTGATCATCGCGCAAGCCGACGACCAGGCCGAGTTCATGGAGTTTACCGCCGACACTGCCGGCGAATTGGGACCACTGAACCTCACTCGCTGCCGCCGCATCGGTCGAGATCAACCCCAGGCCGCGCGCGACGGCCGTGGCGGATTCCGACCACGATTCGTAAGTCGCGGATGCCGTCATCCACATCAGCAGGTACAGCTGCATCCAGCCGCACAACACCACCGCGCGGAACACATTTCGCTTGCCCGCCATCATCACCGACAACACCGCCAGCGTCCCGGCGACCAGTCCGATAATTGCCCGGCTGCCGAGTCGGTCGACCAGGAAAAACCCGGTCAGAAACGTCCCCACAATCGAGCCGCAGGCTCCCCACGCATACACATTTCCGACCGTTGCCCCCAGGCGGTGGCTCTTCGACAACGCCAGGCTCGCGATCAATGGCGATGTCGCCCCCAACGCAATCGCCGGCAACAAAAACAGTAGCGAGACGACCGTCAGTACCCACAGCGGCCAGTCCAACCCCGCGGGCCGTTCCAGATAACTCACCGTCTGTTCGAGGAACAGCACGCTCGCCGAAAAAATGCTCGCCAGCAGATACATCCAGCCCAGCGAACGGTAACGGTCGAAACGGTCCGCCAGCCAGCCGCCGAGCCAGTTGCCCAGCGTGATGCCGGCGAGAATGACACCGATAACCGAAGTCCAGGTATAGAGCGATGCCCCGAGGTGTTTGCCGATGATGCGCGACGCCGTCAGTTCCAGCGTCATCACGCAGACACTCGTCAAAAAAATCAGCACGTTGTAGCCGAACAACGCCCAGCGGTTGCCGCCGTCTCGCGACGCCAACCGCCGCGGACCAAGCGGCTCAACCACCGGCGGCACATTGGTGACCGGGCCGGCGGCACGCGACATGGGCGACGGATTCGACAGCCGATACGTCGTCCCCGATTCCGCGGGATCACCCCCGTCGGGCTTGCCCGCATTCAAATCGGCGTCCCAGGCGAACTGACTCTCATCGGCAGGTTTGTCGGCCATCGTGCGGCAATCTCGTCAGCTGCGGGGGAAACACGCATTGACCTCCTTGCCTAAAACCACGCCGATCCGATCAGCCGAGACATCATAGCTCAGCCCGCAGGCGGAGAACACTCTTCTCCAAGCCCGGTCGTGGGTCAGCTTGAGTTTTTTAGCGGTGCCACGCCCACGCGCTTCGCGCGGGCGTGCGTATAGCCGTGCGAGAACACGCCCGCGCGAAGCGCGTGGGCGTGGCACGAACGAAAATGAGCCAATACCCAAAGCCCGGCGATGGCATCGCCGGGACTTTGCGATCGATTCCGACAGTCCCGCCGTCGCCGACGGCGGGCTTTGCGCTATCGCGCCGCTGGCACCAGCGTGTTCGGCTGCGTCCACTTCACGCGGGCGAACCACGTCGAACCGTCCGCTCCCTTCGGGTGCTTCTGGCCGTTGACGATGTACTCCGAATCGGTCACCCACGATTCACCCGGCGTGATGTTCGACGCCCCGAAATTGCCCAGCATCACCCCCCGTTCCGGCAGCAGTACCTGCTCGGTGGACCGGATGACGCGCAGCTTCTCGGTGTCGACGCGGGCCAGAAAGATTGGTGCCCTGTTGCGCGGAATGTGGTCGTTGTCGGCCCCGCGGCGGGTGTAGCTGAGGAACAAGCCTTCGCTGTGAACCAGCCAGTGCGCCTGCGTGTTGTAGCTGCCGAGATCGGCCCCATCGTCAAACGTCCATGCATGAATCGGGCCGTACTTCAGACCGTCTTCACTCACGGCGACATACGCTTTGGAGTCGTTTCGAAGCGTGAGGTAATACTTATTCTGATAGTACGCCAAAGACGGTTCATACAACCCGCGACCGCTGGCGAGGGCCAGCTCATCGCCATGTTCGAGATACGTCAACTTGTCGCCGTCGAAGCCCAGATGCAGCACGGTACTGTCATAAACTGTGCCGCCGGGACCAGTCATATACAGCGGGACGAGCAGGGTGCCATCGTCTTTGATCACCGACTGCACGCAGCCGGGGGCCAGCGTGTGGAACTTGCCCGCGGGTTCCGGCACATCGTCGAGATTCCGCCAGACGGTCCAATGGTCGGTCTTCGGATCGTAAACGGTATAGGCGAAATCATACGACCGCGGCTTGTCGAGCAGGGCGATCCCTTTCTCGTTGTAGCGGACCTGAATGCCCAGCGCGATCAGCTTGCCGGTTTTCGCATGCCACTGCGGCGTGACATCGGCCACCGACAGATCAACCTTGTCATTCCCCGTTTCCTTCCGCCACGCGAGTTCGGGAATCTCTTTCGGCCCTGACCACGTTTTGCCGAGATCATCCGTCCGCATCACCCATAAGCCGGAATAATGATCGTCGGCGATCAGATGCTTCTGAATCGTCATAATCACCGCCGGCTGACCGTTGTTACCCAACCCAGGAATCGCCGCCGCCCGCGGATGAAACCAACAAAACTTCGGATTCAGTTCCCGCAACGCCACCGACGGCTCGACTTGGAAGCCGACTGGTTCAGCGGCGGAGATTAATCGCGACATTTGCGCGACAAGGATCGCAATTCCAATGGCAAAAGTCAGCTTCATGATTCGTTCCTGGTCGATAGTCACTGTGGGTAATCGGGTGGCCCAGACGCCGCTCTGGGCGTCTGGGTTTACAAGAGGTTCCTCAATCGACCCACTGAATGGGCACCCCGACGGTTTGCTTTTCGAGATACCATCGAGCCGAACTCCAGCGCCAGTCCGCAGCCCGCTCGACCAATCTCGCGCGGACCGGATTCAGATGCATATACTCTAACTTTTCTTCGAGTTTGCTCCGCGATTCGATTTCAAAAGCATGAAATCGCGTTTGCCAGATGGGATCGGAAGCAGAGATCGTCATCGCATAGTGGGTGAGTTCTTCACGCAACAACTTTTTGATTCGCGTCGAACTGCGTCCTTTCCACTGCTGCAAGAATCGACTCAATTGTCCCGTTCTTGAAAACCAGATCAGTGCGTGAACGTGATCCGGCATCAGAACGAAACCAACACATCGAGCGGCGAACTTCTGTAATTCTTCGGTCAAAACTCCGAGCACGATCCGTTTCGACTGATCATGGTCCAACAAGCGACGCCGATGGTAACAGGAAAACGTCACGAAGTGGACGTAGAGGGCGTCATCTATGCGTTGTAAACGATTGGCGGACCCTGGTGGCTGCATGACTGACCTCTTGTGAACCCAGACGCCCAGAGCGGCGTCTGGGCCACCCAATCTCCTGATCAATTCGCGCGTCATTTCGGTCGTTTCGGGTCTTTCGCCAGTGGCAGGGAAATCCGTTTGCCGGTCCAGGAGGATTGATAAATCGCCAGGATGATTTCGACGGCTTTACGGCCTTCGTCGCCGGTGACTTTGGGCGTTTTGCCGGTTTGAATCGCTTTGCAGAAGTCCTTCAGTTGCTCCATGTGGCCGGTGTAGGAAATCGCCTTGGGGTCGCTGGCGCCGCCGGTGCCGCCGGTGCGTTTGGTGAACTTCTCCAGGATTGCCTTGTCTTTGGCTTTCGACTTGGCGAATTGCCACATCAGGATGTCGTCTTGCTCGACGATGACGGTCCCTTCGGTGCCGTGGATTTCCGTCTTCTTGAGTAGGCCGGGCCAGGCGGCGGTGGTGGCTTCGATCACGCCGATCGCGCCGTTCTTGAATTTCATGGTCGCCACGCCGACATCTTCGACTTCGATGCGATCATGCGCGACGAGTGACGTCATCCCGGTGACTTCGGCGACATCGCCCATGAACCAGTAAAGCAGGTCGACATTGTGAATCGCCTGATTCATGTAGGCCCCGCCGCCATCGAGTGCCCAGGTGCCGCGCCAGCCTCCTTGGTCGTAATACTGCTGCGTCCGCCACCACTTGACGTAGGTATCGCCGAGGGTCAGCTTACCGAACCGGCCGTCGTCGACCGCTTCTTTCAGAGCCAGATTCGCCGGGCTGAAACGGGACGGAAAAATCGGGCAAAGCTGCACGCCGTTCTTTTTGCAGGCGTTCAGAATCGCATCGCAACGGGCCAGCGTAATCTCCATCGGCTTTTCGACGACGACATGTTTGCCGGCGTTCGCCGCCTTCACCGCCGGGTCCATGTGCACACCGCTCGGCGTGCAGATGGTAACGATGTCGACCGCCGGGTCCTTGAGCATCTCTTCCAGTTTGTCATACGGCTTCACGCCGGGATTCGCCCCGGCATAGCGATCCGCCGACGCGGGAATGGTGTCAAAGCACGCGACCATTTTCGCGCCGCGGATGCGTTTGACCGCCTCCGCGTGAAAACCGGCGATCATGCCGCAACCGACGATACCAAAGCCGAGAGGTTTCATAGGAGGTGACTCACGTTTGGGGGATACAACTGGAGCCGCGCACGAAGCATGCGGACCGATGAACGAATCGCCGCTGACTTTGTGCGCGGCTCTATAATCGAATTTGCTACTTTTTCTTGAAATTCTCGATGACGTCGTTCCACTCCTCGACCGTCATGCGCATCAATTTGGCCGATCCAAAAAAACGATCGCGGGCGGCTTTCGGCTCTGCGCGGTCCTTAGGGTATTTGACACACAACAAGACAATCTGACGATCATCGCGCAACCAGAACTGAAAATCTTCTATGGCATGCGAATTCAGTCGGAATTCGCATCCCTGAAAACCGCCTTGTTCGTACTCCCCCGCTCCCAGAGGTCTCTCCTCGAACTTGGGAAATCGCATCCGCGTTTTGAAATCGGTCCACCCCTCGGTGAACGACGCCGCGTAATGTGGCGCTTGAATGATCGTGATGAAGTATTCGATCCCGTTATGCCGGGCGATTACTCCGCGCACATTCTTCTTACCAACCGTATCGCGGTTGGGGCCGAACGCGGCTGGCGTCTCGATTTCCAGCAATCCTGGCTCACTATGCTTCACCCAGATTGCCGTGGCAGCGGAGGTCGACGAACCGGGTGCTTGAGTCCACAACACATACCCGCCGACGCCCAGGCCCACCAGCACCAGGAGGGCCGCACCGACTCCGCCGATCAGCCATAGGTTCGCACCGTGCTGCCTCGATGCGCGGGCTTTTTTGCCGCGCGATCTCTCCTCTGGCTGCTTGCCCTTGTTGACCGGCTCGTCAAAACGCTGTTCATTGTCGACCGATTCCTGCTCGAGGTCAATCGGCTCTCGGCATTCGGGACAGCGCACGCGGCCGCCGCGGGCTTCGTCCTTCACTTTCAGCCGCTTCGAGCACTTGGGGCAAGCCACCACGAACGACATAGCTATTTCTTTCTGAGTGTCTGGAGATACTCAATCACATCAATCAACTCCTCCGCCGTCATCGTTTTCTGCAAATCGGCGGGCATGAGGGAGACGGGCTGCTTCTTCATTTCATCGATTTCGCTTTTCGGAATTTCCTTGATCAGGCCTTCCGAATTCTTGATCGACACGCTGTCGGGCGTTTGCGTTGTCAGAATGCCGGTGACGACGTTGCCATCGTTAGTGGCGACCACCCAGGTTTCATAGTTGTGGCTGATGCCCGCGCTGGGAAAGAGGATCGACTCGAAGAGCGCCTCGCGACTGAGTTTCGTCCCGATCTCGCTCAAATTCGGGCCGATTTCCTTCCCCTCTTTGCCGACGATATGGCATGTCGCGCATTTGCCGGTCTTGGCGAAGACCTGTTGCCCGGCGTCGATCTGGCCTTTCGATTTCAGCAACTCGGCGAGCGGCGGCAACGGTTTGTCATTGCGTGACGCCGGCAGCGGGAACCGCTGGATCGCGGCCTGCTTGATGTCGTCGAAGCTCGCGGTATGCAAGGCGGCGGCCAGGGTCTGATTCATCGATTCCGGCAACTGCTTTTCATCGAAGAGTTTGAGCAGTTCCTGCGCTCCTGGTTTCGATTTCACCAAGCCGCGAATCGCTTCCTGCTGAAGCAGGGCAGGGCGTTCGGCGTCCGTCAGCAGGGCGACCAGTTGTCCTTGTGCACGCCCGTCCGCCGTGTTGCCCAGCGCCCGCACCGTGGCCCCGGCCCGTTCGGCATCGTCACCGGCGATCGCCGCGGCGATCAAATCGAGCTGGTTCTTGGCCAACAGCAATCGCATGGCATCGACGCCAATTTGCGCTGCTGGCTGTTCTTGCGCCAACGCCAACACTTCGGGGTAGTGGTCCTGGAGATTGAAGCGGTCAATCAACGTCAAATACTGCGGCGTGCCTGTGCTGGCGGCGACGACACGTTCCAACGCGGCCTTCTTCTCCGGTTGCGAGCCGACATCAAACGCCGGCACGCGATCAATGGTTTCTTTTGAAATGAGTGCCGCACGCGGATCGTCGGATTTCGTTTCCGCAAAAGCAAGTTCTGTCACCACTGCGTCTTTCGCGGTGCCATCGAGGAAATCGAGCGCTCGGAAGTATCGCGGGAGTTCTTCCACCGGCACACGCGGGTCTTCAATAAACTCCTGCAGCATAACGGCCGTTTCGCTTCCGCGCGACCGCCAGACGATGTCGCGGCCCGCTTTCGTCCGCAGCATCCGCGGTTCCAACTGTCGCCAGGCGGCGAGATACTGGTCCCAGCGTCCCTCGGCGGCAATGCCCAGCGCTTCCAGATACCACCGATCTTTGCCGTCATGTTGGGAGGCCAGCGTCGCCCAGAAGCCGGCACACGGGGCGGTATTCAGTTCACGAATGGCCTGCGCGCATTCTCTCCGGACTTCCGGGGCGGGATCTTTCACCAGTTGAGCGACAGCCCGTTCGAGATCGACTCCGCCGCGTAATGCGCGCAGCGCTCGCAACGCCGTGATGCGGATGTTCGGATCGGCATCCCCCAGTCCCATCGCACAGGCAGAAGGACCGCTGGCAAACGTCGAGAGCAGCCACAAGGCCCGCGCGCGGTGCCGCGGGTTCTTCGACTCCTTGTAGAGTTTGATCAATGCCGGTTCCGCTTGGCCCGGCATGCCGACCAGGGCTTCCCACGCCAGATAACGGGCTTGAAGATTCGGGCTTTGCAACGCCGCGACGGCACCGGCCGCGGTCGTGAAGTCGTACTTCGGCATCACATACTTCGCTGCCGGCGGTGCGACGCGGAAGATGCGGCCTTTCTCGGCGTCACCCATGCGGTGTCCACCGACGCCGGGATCGTACCAGTCGGCGATGATCAGCGATCCATCCGGCGCGACGCACACATCCGACGGCCGGAACCACTGATCCCGCGCGCCATGCAGAATGTTGACCATCTCCGCCGTGTAACCCGCACCCGATTTTTGCGATGGATAAGCCCGCACCACATTCGGGCCGGCATCGCAGTGGATGACTTGTCCCTGGAAAATCTCCGGCAGCAGATCCCCTTCGTAAACGCAGATGCCCGTCGGCGAACCGGCTCCGGTCTGGATCAGATTCGGAACCACGCCGGGATCGTTCAGATGCCAATGCTGCAACGGGATTTCGGCTTCCAGATTCGTTCGCGGCGTCCGCCAGCCGGCTCCGGTCTTTTCGTCGACGTAACCGTAGTTGCCATATTCCATCACATAGTTGATCCGCACCCCTTTGTTGCCGTCGTCGTCATTGTCCGACTGCCACAGCGTGCCGAAGGAATCGACGGCGACTTCGTAATTGTTGCGAAAATTCCAGCCCAGCGTTTGAAATTCGCTCCCATCGGGATTGCAGCGAAAGACCATCCCCTGGCGATACGGCTTGCCGCTGTCGTTCACTTCGTGGCCAGCCATGTCGATGATCGGGTTGCCGTCCTTGTCACAAACGCGATGGCCCGTGTTACCGAAATTGAAATACATCCGGCCGTCGGGACCGAAGACAAATGCATGTGCCGAATGGTCGTGCTGGGGATCGCCTGTTTTGGTGAAGAGGAGTTCTTTCTTGTCGGCTTTTCCGTCGCCGTCTTCGTCGGTGAAGACGAAGATATTCGGAGCGACCGAGACGATCACTTTGTTGCCGAGGACACAGATGCCGAGGGCCGTGTCGATGTCGCGGCCTTGATAGAACACGGTTGTCTTGTCACAGATGCCGTCCTGGTCGGTGTCTTCCAGAATCAGAATGCGGTCTCCTTCCGGCCGTTCGCCGTTGCGATGCCGATAATTGACAACCTCGCAGACCCAGACGCGGCCCAGGTGATCGACATCAATGTCGGTCGGGCTGAGCAGAGTCGGCTCAGCCGCGAACACGGTCGCTTCCAACCCCTCGGCGACATCCAGCCCCGCGATGGCATCCTGCGGATCACGCCCCGCCGCCGATTCGCCGCTGGCGAGAATGCTGGCCGGTGGTTTCGCCGCATAAACCAGAAACTGCACTGTGCTGCCACCCCCTTGATCGCTGCCGCCATTGTCCAAACCGGCACGGGCTTTGAACCGCGTGGTCCCTTCCGGCACGTTGAACGCAATCACAGAATTGGCGTGCGTGCCGATGCCGTAGGGTATCTCTTCGCCGTTGATGCGGAGTTTCGCTCCGTCGGCATTGCGGTCGACACGAACTTGTCCCCAGCCGGTCTCGGCCGACTTCCATTTCAACTCGGTCAGTTTGGTCTCGCCGTTCGGACCGATGAGCCGGGGTTCCGCCCAGTCGGCCCAGTCGGCCATGAAGCCGTCGCCGCCATCGCGCACGACGAGATAGAGTTCTTTCGCTCCTGTCAGATCGACATCCACATCGACCGCATGTCCCGGCGTGTTCTTGGAGACAACCTTGCTGTCGAACAGCGGTTTCGGGTCCGCCGCGTGAACCGAGGCGGCAAATGCTCCGAGGACAACCAGCGAATTCAGCAATTTTCCCATGATGCGGCGGCACTCCCCATCGGAATCGAATTGGACAGTCAATCGTGGCAAGGCGTGGATCATGGTAACGCCGGCGGTAGCCGAGGTCACGCAATCCCACAGTGGAAAATCAACGATTTCCGGAAGCGCCACGAGGCCATGAAGACGTTGTCGGCACGTGTCGCGCCCATTGACTCTCCAACCTACATGGGATGGTTGCGCGACAAGCTGTTTAAGAATGGACTGCCGAGCTGATATGCGAAAAATTCGAAGTATAAATTGAGAACGACTACCGTCAGATCAGTTCCGGCAGCGGCAGGTACTGCCCGTCGACCAGCGTTTGCGGCCGGCCGGAGAGATCTGTCAGCAGCGCGGCATGCGGGTCGAGGCCCAGGTGTTTGTAGAGGCTGGCGAAGACTTCGGCGAAGTGGACAGGGCGGGTGGCGATTGTCGCGGCATGCCGATCGGTCGAGCCGATCATCTGGCCGCTGCGGAATCCGCCCCCAGCCAGCAATCCGCAACCGACACCCGCCCAGTGATCGCGGCCCGCGTTCTGGTTGATCCGGGGCGTGCGGCCGAATTCACCCCATGCGACGACCGCCACATCATCCGCCATGCCGTGGGCATGCAAGTCGTCGACCAATGCGGCGAAGCCCTGATCAAAGTAGGGCAGATGCGTATTTTTCGCTTCACTGAAATTCTGCTCGTGAAAATCCCAGCGGCCAAAGTTCAGCGTCACCACTCGCACACCGGCCTGCACCAGCCGCCGGGCCATCAGGAAGTGTTCGAGATTTCGCGGTGCCCCATCGCCGTATTGTTGCGGGAACCCTTTGCCATAACGTTCGCGAACCAGCGGGTCTTCTTGACTCAAGTCGAGGGCATCGATCAGTTGGCTCGACGTCAATAAGCCGAACGCCTGCTGATTGAAACTATCCAGGCCCGACATCATGCCGGTTTGGTCAGCCTGCCGTTTGAAACCGTCGAGCTGTTTGAGTAACGACCGGCGGTCATCAAGGCGGGGCAGGGGGATGTCGCCCAGCACGAGATTCTGCAGCCCGGGACCTGTCGGCCGAAACGCCGAGTGGGCGATCCCCAGCATGCCGGGATGGCCGGGCGAACCATACGGCGGATGACCGGCTTGCGGAGCGAGGCCGACAAACGGCGGCGTGGCGATTGAGGTGCCACCCTGATATTTCGAGACCACCGATCCCATCGACGGCCAACCGCCGGAGGGTTGATTCACGAACGAACGGCCCGTGTAACAGATGAACGAATCGTGGCTATCGTTCGGCGAACCGTACATCGTGCGGATCGGAATCAGCTTGTCCATCATGCCGGCGAGCCGCGGAAGATGCTCGCAAATCTGCAAGCCCGGCACATTGGTCGCCACCGGCTGGAACTCGCCGCGAATTTCCTTCGGGGCATCCATCTTCAAATCGTACATGTCCTGATGGGGCGGCGCGCCGACCAGGTAAATCATGATCACGGCTTTGTGCCGGGACGTGGAACCTGCCTTCGCTTCCGCCGCCAAGAGTTGCGGCAACGTCAACCCACCCAGTCCCAACGCCCCGATCCGCAAGACATCCCGGCGCGATACGCCATCACACAGCGGCGACGACGGCGAAGTCAGATTCAGCATCAGTTCATTCCGTGTGCGGGAATTTCTCAGCAACACATCAACCGAACAGCATATCACACTGATCGGTCATTCGGAACCCGAAACTTGTGAACACCCATGCAAACCCGTGGTTCTTGCCACAATGTAGAGCACTTGCTCCGCAAGTGCAAAAAAAAGCACTTGCGGAGCAAGTGCTCTACATTCTCAAACCAACCCATGTGTATTCGGTAGGGTTTGCCGAGTCCGCGAGGCGAACCAGCATGTCCGCTTGAAGACGGTTCGCCTCGATGACTCGGCAAACCCTACATAAGACAGCAACCACTCAGTTCCGCATGTACCAGCGTTTGCCGATTTTCTGGAAGCTGAGCGACATACCGTCGCCTGTAGTGGTCGCCTGCTGTCGAGCGGGGGGCGTCAGCCCCTTGAATGTGGCGACTCATTTTTTAAGGCCACAATCAGGGGCCTGACAGCCCCCGCTCGGAAAACAAAACGCTCCGCTCGGAAACCCTCGCGTCGCGGCTAACCAAAATCCTTGGCTTGCGCGGCGGGCTGGTTATTGTTTCTTCCACTCGTCCAGCATGGCTTGCACGCGGGCTTTGTTGAAATCGGCGGGGATCTTTTCGTCGTGGTTGGTCAGCAAATCATCCACGGTGATATTGCCCGCGGTCACACCCTCGGCGGGGACATCCACTTTGGCGGACCAGGCGATGGCGTTGAGGATCAGTTTGCGGAACTGGTCGTTGCCCCAGTTCCAGTGGACGTGGCCGCCGGTGCAGCCGAAGCCGCGGCCGGTGTCATTGCGTTCGGTCGCCCAGGCCATGTGCTGCGGTTCTTTGTTCTTGACTGCCGCACGCACGGCCGCGTTACCGCTGTGTGGGCCATCGGGCCGGCTCAACGACGAATCGGGCGGCAGGTCGGTGAGGATCGGTGTCACGCCGTCGAGTTTCTCCCGGAACCGCATGTGGTAATACCACTCGTCATCGGTGCTGAAGGGTTTTACGCCGGCGGTGATCGGATGCTTCGGCAGCTTTTTATAGCTCGCCACCCAATGCGGATTCACGGACCAGTTCTTCTCGAAGTAGCCGCCGGTCCAGTCGAGAAACGCCTTGCCCGATTTTTCCGCGGGGACTTCGACGCCGTAATGAATGAACACGGTGCCGACACCTTGTTTCGCCAACGCATCGACTTCTTCGATATGGCTGTTGAACGGATGTCCGTCACCGCCGTCGGTGTAGCTGATGATGGTGTCGGCTTCATTTAACACGGCGGCATCTTTCGGCCAGCCGTGGAGGTGGACTTCGCTGAGAATCGGCAGGCCGCTCGTGTTGAGCAGCCAGGCGAGGAGCATGCAGCCCGACTGATGATCGTGCGCACCGAAGCCGTGACTCGGGTTACCGGCGAGAAAGACGGCTTTCTTAAAATTCCGTTTGGCCTGCGGTGCGAGCTTTTTCAATTCGATATTGCGGAACTGAACCTTCATCGGCGGACCGGCGTGCAGTTGCAACGCCAGCACCCCCGCCATGCGGCGTTCCTTCGCATCGTCATCAGTACAGACGCTGGTCACCACACCATTGATGCGGTGTTCGAGGCGGTTCCCCTTGGCGATGATGTGGTAGGTGTTCCAGTCTTCTTTTTTGATCTGCTTCTGAATCTCGGCCGAGTCGCCGAGTTGTTTGACCGCTTCGACTTTGAAATCGCCGTCGCGTTTCAAGACGGTTTCCTGCCCGCGATTGGCGAGAATGCCGCGAAAGCGTTCGCCGTAATTGATGCCGGAGAAGGTGTCGCCGGAGTCGATATCGGCCTGATAGCCGCCGATGACCCAGCGTTCGTTGGGGACTTCAAAGCTGCGATACTGAATGCCCGAGTTACCGGCTTTGCCGATTTTGTATTCGAGCTTGAGTTCAAAGTCCTCAGTCACGCCGCCGCGCCACACGCAGAATGTGTTGCCCTTGGTGGGGTTCTCGGCTGTCGTCTCGCCGGTGATCGTGCCATCTTCGACACGCCAGAACTTCGGGTTGCCGTCCCACACGCCGAGTTCTTTGCCATCGAAGATCGACTCGAAGCCGTCTTCGGCATTCACCGCCGGCGCGGCACACAGGACTAGAAATAACAGGCACAGACACCACTTCATGGTTGAGTTCCTTCAGTTGCAGTTCGAGGCGTAACTCACTGGATTCGATCATCGTCCGGTCAGACTTGGCATTATTCGACACGATGGGGCCGCGTGCCGACAAGCTCGATGCCCAAAGTTTCCAAAAAATCGCATCCCGCAAAAACAACCAGCCCGCGGGGCAAGCAAGGGTTTCATCAATTCCCCTGCTTGCGCCGCGGGCTGGTGCAGCGCTTCTCATTCTAATTACGCGGCGATGGCTTCGCGGCATTCTTCGGCGCAGTGCCGGCAGACTTTCGCGCACTCGGCACAATGTTCGTCGTCTTTGAATTTCTCGCACTGCACTGCGCACAAGTCACAGATTTCCGCGCACAGCTTCGCGATCTGCTTGGCATATGGACCGCGGCGGCTCATCACGGTGGCGCACAGGGTGCAGACTTCGGCGCAGTCGAGGCAGGCCTTCAGGCACTCGGCGTGGGCTTTATCTCCCGCTGCGACTTCCATCAAGCAGTGGTCTGCGCAGCGCAAACATTCTCCCGCGCATGCTGCGCAATCTTCCGCACAATGATCGTGCTTACCATGCGCGTGGTCATGTTTGTCATCGTCGTCGTCATCTTTGGCGATGGCGGAGTTCATTGCCAGCAAGGTGGCTGCTCCACCAGCGGTTCCCATCAGCATTTCACGTCGATTCATGGTTTCTCTCCTGGTTGACAAGTTCTCATTCCACCAAACTATTGAAAACCTGACTCCCGCCGGGAGTCAGGGGCGTTTGATCATGTCGGGGCCATCGCCGGCGGTTTTCTGATATCCCCCTTTGCCTTTAACATATTTCGTAAAGCCGAGTTTTTCGAGATTGCGGTCCGACATTTGTTCCTTTTTATCGTGCCCCATGAACGGCTTCGGGGTGAACGCCGCCGTCAGCACTCGATGAACTGGATTGCCGGTCTGCGGGTGCGTGGTCAACGCGGCGTCGCTCATCTTTTGGAGAGCGTCGAAGCGTTCGCCATTCGATCCGTCCGGCAGAATCTCCTGATACACATACATCGGCATGGCCCGACTTCTCCCGAGTGAAACAGAGCAACTTCCATTCCTGATTCTACAGTTGCAGATGGGAAACGAAAATGAGTAGTCAGGACCCATCTGAGAATCCGCTCGCATTGCGGATTGAATCCGCTACAATATCAAGCGATCATCTCGACCGTATCTGTCGGAGTTCACAGGCATGCTTTCGCTTTTCCCCCAACCGCGGCGCGGCATCTCTCGCCGCGCGGCGTTGAGCATGGGAGCCATGTCCGCCGGGGGGATGCTGCTGCCTCACACAGTCGGCGCGGTGGAAACCGCGCTCGGGGCATTGTCGCATACTCCCACCGCGAAACGCTGCATTTCCATTTACCTTTGCGGCGGCCCCTCGCAACCCGATCTGTGGGATCTCAAGCTCGACGCCCCCAGCGGGATTCGGACCTATTTCTATCCCATTTCAACGGCGGTTCCTGGATTGCCCTTTGGCGAATTGATCCCGCAAGTCGCCCGGCATGCCGACAAACTGGCCTTCATCCGGTCGATGACGCACACGAACAATGATCATAATGGGGCCATCGCCCATACGTTGATGGGCCAGTTGCCGAGAATTCTGACCGATTTCTACACCGATCGCGGCGATCATCCCGGCCTGGGGGCGATCCTGCAAAAAGTGCTGGGAGAAGGGGGCGATTTGCCGGCGTGGGTCGTCCTTCCGCGGCCATTCATCACGAATTCCCCCCCCTATAAAGGGCAGTCGGGTGGCTTTCTGGGGACGCCGTATGATCCACTGACTTTCAATAAAGAACTGAAAGGGTCGCTGTCGGAAGCGCCGCTAAAACTCGATGCCATTCAGTTGGGGGGAGACGTTTCGCCTTCGCGCTTCGCCGACCGCAAATCGCTGCGAAATCGTATCGGTCAGCCGCTGGATGCGACCTCCATTGATCGGCTGAACGGGTTTTACGACAAGTCGTTTCAACTGCTCGATGACGTTGCCACCAGCAGCGTGTTCGATCTGGAGCAGGAAACCGCCTCGACACGCGACCGTTATGGCCGGAACGAATATGGCCAAAGCTTTCTCATGGCCCGCCGGTTGGTGGAATCGGGCGTGCGATTCGTGAATGTCTTCTGGACGTTTTATGACGCGAAAGGCTGCCAGTTCAACCTGTGGGATAATCATGGCGTGGCCAATGATGTCTGCGGCGTCGATGGGCAGCTCACGGGTCTCCAGCAGTTGACGCATCAATACTGCACCCCGTCATTCGACCGGTCGTTTTCCGCCCTGCTGGAAGACCTGGAACAGCGCGGGCTGCTGGACAACACGCTGGTCAGCGTCGCGGGGGAATTCGGCCGCACGCCGAAGATCAACGGAACCAACGGCCGCGATCATTGGGCGCACTGCTATACGAATCTATTGGCCGGCGGGGGGATTCGCGGCGGGGCGATCTACGGTTCCAGCGATGCGAATGGGGCGTATGTCAAAGACAACCCCGTCACGCCGGAAGACTTCGCCGCGACGATACTCCACGCCTTCGGGTTGTCGGAGGACACGTTCATTCCGGACGCTTTGGGCCGCCCCGTCCGCGTGACAACAGGCAGCCCCGTCTCCGCGTTGTTCGGCTGATTCGTCGGCGACGGTTATCTTTTGGGATCTTGTTCCTGAATGTAGAGCACTTGCTCCGCAAGTGCTTGCTTTTGCACTTGCGGAGCAAGTGCTCTACATTCTCAGAATTCCATTTACGCCGACAGCCCGTATGGCAGGAATTGACCGCTCAACCAGTTCATGGCTGGCTCGAAACCGCGCGGCGTGGTCGCTGAGTGATCAAATTGCTGCCCCTCATTCGTTTTCACTAACTCACGCGTGGAGGCTCGATACAGCCGCAGTGTCAAAGTCGAACGACGAAAAACCCCTGCTCAGCGAACTATCTCGTTTTGGGATAGTCACTTCCACTCACACTATAATCAAAATATTTCGGCTGAGGTACGCGTTCGGCACAGTGGTTGCGTTGTTAAAATTCCACTGACCAAAACCTTGTCAGCCCGATGTGTTCATCAATTTGCACCACGATACGGGCGACGCATACCTGGAGAGAATGATGAAAAGTCTCATGTCTTGTTTCGCGAGCTTGGTTCTGTTGACGGCCTTGGTGGGTTGCGAACAAACGCCTGCGCAGAAGCAGGCGGACGCTGTCCGCGATGGCGCGAACAATCGCGCCGACGCGATTCGCGATCAATCGGAACGGGCCGCCGATAATGTGGAAAAGCGGACGAACAATCAGGCGGACGCCGTTCGCGAACAAGTTGGTAAAGACGCCTTCGGCAACGCGAAAACACGGACCGGAGAACGCGTCGCCGATACTGTGGAAGACATCGGTGCCGACAAAGGGGACGCGGTTCGCAAGAGCGGTGAAAATGCGGCCGACGCTGTGGAAGAGCGTGGCGAAAAAGCCGCGGACAGCATTGAAGCCAACGATCCTGAGAAGAAGTAATTCAGCCGCTTCGTTACCACTAAACGCCTTGAGTTGAAAGCAGGAATCTTACGATGACGATGACTTCACTTCGCGATTTGTTGATTGAAGAAGTTCGCGACCTGTACAATGCGGAAAAGCAATTATTGATTGCGTTACCGAAAATGGTCGCGGCTGCGAGTTCAACAGGATTGCGGGAAGCCTTTCAAAATCACCTGCTGGAGACTCAAGCGCATTTGCTCCGTCTGGAAGAAGTCTTCGACAATCTCGGCGTGACGCCCGGCGATAAAACCTGTCAGGCCATGCAGGGTTTGATCGCCGAGAGTCGAGGAGTCATCTCCGCGGATGCGGAACCCGCCGTGCATGACGCGGCTCTAATCGCATCGGCACAACGGATCGAGCATTACGAAATTGCCGTTTACGGCTGTGCCCGAACGTTCGCGCGCCTGGTTGGTGAGTTCGATGTCGCGGACATGCTCCAGCAAACGCTGGATGAAGAAGCGGCAACGGATCAAAAGCTGACGGTCATCGCCATGTCCGGAATTAACGAGATCGCTGCCGCTACGGTATAGGACTTCAGTCGCATACCGGGTCGGTTCGCTTTCAAGGTGTCTGAATTCTCCGTAGCGTTTGCCGAGTCTGCGAGGCGAACCGTTTTCAAATCGATCCGGTTCGCCTCGCAGACTCGGCAAACGCTACAAAAACATTGCCATGCCCGACGCGGCCGGTGGCAACCCGCAAGCACGTTTGTGTGCCGGCGCGGTTGCCACCGGCTTGTCGCATACCCCTAACAGACCGTTGAATTTTTCGTGGCACACGTTTTTAACGTGTGAGTCACTCGATTTTCTCGCCGTTTTCGATCAGTTCCTGTCACGTTGGAAACGTGACCCACGTTTTTCAACAGCCTGCTAACCACTCCGCACATATTAGGACAAAACGCACATCATGCCCCCGACGTTGCCGGTTACCGAACGCGACAGCACGACCTCGACTCCTTCGTCCGAGCCGATGGAACTGGAAGTTTGTAAAGAAGTCACCGTTCAGACCACATCCTCGGTCAGCGTCGAAGCCGAAACAGATGCCGAGAGCCGTGTGACGGCGGAGCGGACTGTCGATATGTCGGTGCGTAGAACGATGACGCCGCCGGCACCGCGGCCGGAAACGATGCTCTTAAATCTGAAAAAGATTCGTTGGCAGTTGGGCATCCTCTGCACGCTGGCCGTGCTGACGGTCCTCTATTTCGCCCGCGACATCTTCATCCCCATCGCGTTGTCAATCACAATCGGTTTATTGTTGAGGCCGATTGTCCGCTGGATGTATCGGCGGCATATTCCCGAAGCGGTGGGCGCGATCATCTGCCTGCTGGCGTTTGTCATTATGATCGCCGCGGTGATTCTGCCGATCCTCGGCCCCGCGCGGGCGTGGATGGATGACATGCCGCGGAATATCAAGCGCGCCCGTGAAAAAATGGCCGTGCTGCGTGACCGGGTCGCGCCGTTGTTGCGGGTACAATCCCAGATCGCAGACCTGGCCGCCGGTGGGGAAGGGGAGGAACAAACGGCGAGTGAGAAACCAGTCCCCGTCACAGTTCAGGATTCGCAGTTTACCAGCAACGCACTGAGCACAACCGGCAGCATGGTTGGCATGTGGCTGGTGGTGATTATTTTAGCGTTTTTCATGCTGATCGAGGGAGATTCGTTGATCAACGATTTGTTGACGATGCTACCCACGTTTCGTGAGAAACGCCGCACGGTCGAACTAATCAAGGAGATCGAACGGAGTGTCTCGTCGTATTTGAGCACGATCACGTTGATCAATGTCGGGTTGGGAATCGTGATCACTCTCACGTTGTGGGCCATGGGGGTGCCGAATCCGGCCGTCTGGGGGCTGATGACTACGATCTTCAACTACGTCCCGTTCATCGGCCAGGGTGTCGCCGGGATCGTGATCGGGTTCGTGGCGCTCTTGAGTTTCGATTCCATCGGTTATGCGTTGCTCGTCCCCATTGTGTTCTTTTCGATTGCAGCGGTGGAGGGCAATGTGATCACACCGTCGCTTTTGGGACGGAACATGAGCCTGAATCCCATTCTGGTACTGATCTCGCTGATCTGGTGGGGGTGGATGTGGGGCATCGCCGGTGCGGCATTGGCCGTACCGATTCTCGCGGTCCTGAAAATCAGCTGCGAACATTTCGGTGTCACGACCAATCAGAATGCGACGGTCACACCCACTCCAGTCTGACCCGGAATATGGCGAACTCAACGTCTGGTAAGCAATTCCGCATGGGTGCCAGATTCGACACTCAGCCAGGCTTGAGCGTCGGCGTGCGAATTGACAATGCGGATGTCCAGATTCGGATGGGACGACATCGTCTGAAACATCCGCGCCATGCCGATCTGAACCGGTTCAATGGCGATGATGACCGACTTGCTCGGTTCCGTGGGCCAGCCTCGTTTGCGGCGGTCGGCAAAGTCGAATATTTCGCGATAGCCGATTTCAAATCGAACCACACCCGTGAGATCGGTAATGCGATTCAGCGGGCCGCCATGCTGCTGTTCAAACTCCTCAGCGGAGCGTGCGTAACTTAACAACTCGGCCGGTGTCACCACGTCGTACAGGCGGACGGACAAATAAGAGCCAGTGAGTTCAACGTCGATGGGCATCAACGGAGTTCCATTGCGGGAGGGAAAACCCTCACAGCCGAAGCATAACTTGTGGAACACAAGCTGGCCAGATCATGTATGAGAAATTTCGTGAGTCACGGAGCACGCGCTCACGAACCTCAAGCAGCAACAGGCATTATCCGAGGCGGATCAACAGTCGACATCATGTCGGCGTACCAAGCCGAAGGAGTTGCCGGACATCGACATACGGCATGCCCGCTCGTTGGGCCGCTTCGATCCCGGCATCGGTGTCTTCATACACGCGGCACTGTTCCGGCGGGACATTCAACCGCCGGGCCGCTTCCAGGAAAATGTCGGGGGCGGGCTTGGCATTCACGACATCATCCGCCGTCACCAGCGTGTCGAACCAGTCGCTGAGTTTCAAAGATTCCAGAATCGGCTGGACGATTTTACGCAGTCCGCTGGTTGCCACCGCCATTGGCAGTAAGCCGCGCGTTTTCCGGGCAATGTCGACGACGGGTTCGATCGGTTGCACATGCGTCGTCAATCGCTGGAACTCGGCTTCCTTTTCTTCCACGAGCCGCGCGGGCGACAACGTGCTCCCAGCCTCCGAGATCAACATCTCCGCGATCCGCCGGGTGGACCACCCGCCCCGGATGTAAAATCGCTGCTCTGTGAACACAAGCCCATACCGGGTCACCGTGTTGTGCCAGGCGCGGTAATGCGTGGGCATCGTGTCGGCCAATGTTCCATCGAAATCAAAAATCAACGCCCGCACCGCGGGAATTCCTGCATCCGTCATCTCAGCTTCCTCGATTCCATGCATCATGACATCCATCCGCGCTGGATGATTTCTTACTGTGATCCGACCAGCTTCCGCACTGCGGACCATGCCGCCAGCGCATCGCGATGAGCGCCGACATCATGCACGCGCAGGCATTCCACTCCTTGTTCCGCCAAGGCCACTGAAACGCCAATGCCGCCGGCCAACCGTTCGTCGAGGTCGCGCCCGACCAGTGATTTGAGGAACCGTTTGCGGGAGTGACCAACGAGAATTGGCCGCCCGATCTGGTGCAACTCCGCGATGCCGGACAGAATCCGCAGATTGTGTGCCGACGTTTTACCGAAGCCGATGCCTGGGTCCAGCAGTATCTGTTCAGGGCATACGCCTTGCCGGTTCAATTCCCCGAGACGTTCTCGAAAATACTGGCCGATCTCTGTCACCACATTCTGATATTGGGGCGACTGCTGCATCGTCTTCGGCGTCCCTTGGATGTGCATACAGATCACCCCGGCGTAGGCGTCGCGGCAGACGCCGATCATCTCCGGATCGAACTGCAAACCGGAGATGTCGTTGATGATCTCGGCTCCCGCGGCGAGCGCTTGCCGGGCGACTTCCGCCTTGGTCGTGTCGACCGAAATCGGGATGCTGACCACAGCGGCTAAACGCTCGACCACCGGCACGACTCGGGCCAACTCATCCGCCAGCGAGACTGGCAACGCCCCCGGGCGAGTCGACTCGCCCCCGATGTCCAGCAGGCCCGCTCCCTGATCCACCAACCGCAGGGCGTGGTCCACAGCCGCGGCGGGATCGAGAAATTGCCCGCCATCGGAAAAGCTGTCCGGGGTGACGTTTACGATCCCCATCAGGAGAGGCGTAGCGCCGAAGTCGAAGTTTCGTCGCCCGAAGATCCAGGAGCGTTTTGGCGTGGCATCATCCATTTGGACCAGTGTATCGCGTAGTGAAACAGTGCGGGAGTGTGTTGGGACGTGTGATTATCGATCTTAAATGGAGTGTACAGCCGCTTCAATCAATCAGCATTCATTGATATTGCCACTATGGTCTACGCAGTCTTCCTAAAGGCTGGAATTGATATTTTCCACCCCGTCTCGTTTGACATATGCAGCCTCTCTGCTATCTTGAGACGGAAATATCGACATAACCGTTGCAATCGGTACATTCGATACAAAGTGGACGCCGATCGCTGGCAGTTGAACACCGTTGTCGCGAGAGGCATTGGATGGGCGAATCCGAAAGGCTCGAGATTCGCAATTCATGTGTTTGGTGTTTAGGGGAGGCTCTCATGTTTCGACGTTTGTTTGTTTGTACAGCCGTGTTGGCTGCCGTGGCGATGTTCGCGAGCAATGCCGATGCCGGCCGCCGCAACCGTTGCAGACCGGCCAAATGCCAGTCGCATTGCGGACAACAGCATTGCGGTCATCAGCAGTCCAGCTGCTGTGCTCCGGCTCCGGTGCAGGCCTGCTGCACTCCGGCACCGGTGCAGACCTGTTGCGCCCCGGCACCGGTTTCGACCTGCTGTGCTCCGGCCCCGACGACCTGCTGCGGCACCGTTTCGACGGGTTGTGCCACCGGTGGGTGTTCCACGGGCGGTTGCGCCACCGGCGGCTACGCCCCGGCTGGTGCTGTTTACAGCACCCCGGCCCCGACGACCGCTCCGGCTCCGCCGACCGACGCTCCGCCGCCGCCGGTCGAGACGAAGTAATTTCGGCTTTTGCCGAATTGAGACCGATTCGAGTTCGCCCTGCTTCGGCAGGGCGAACTTTTTTTACGCGCGCAGAAATCACTCGGCGGGTTTGATGATTCGTAACTGGTGACGATCCGGATCGCAAACATAAACGTCCCGATTCGGGAAATCCCGCGCGATTTGATCCAGATCAGTCTGGCCGGGAATCGACCGCCCCACCAGCAGCCGCCCCGTCAAGCCGGGATCATTGTTGACATATTCGACGTGCCCCTCATCTCGATGCGGCCCCACCAGCACGAGTGCCGGCCGGCCGGCGGTCTCCTGGGCGACCCACCGCTGAAACAGGCCATGTTTTTCGCGCGAGAACCGAATCGTCGCGGCACCGCGCTGCAGTTTCGAGGTCCAGATTCCCGGCAACGTCACCAGATTGGCCGCCATGGTCAGCGCGATCAGGCCGCTGAGCCAAACCGCGCGAAACGGGCGGGCCATGTTGCGCCATTGGCTCAATAATCGATCGATGATTCCGCCGGAAAGGAGCGTCCACAGAATCAGCGTCTCAAAGACATAATGCCAGCCCATGATACCAGCATACCAATAGGGAATATGCACGGCATGAAGGGAGATGATGCCCGCCATTGTCAGTTGCAGGGGCGATTCCATGCGGCGGAAGTTCAACGCCGCAATCAAGGCGATCATACCCAATGGCAGCAAATCCCAGATCCACTGGCAACTACAAATGATTCGCACAAAGACATTCTGAGCCGCGAGTTCCGGCGTGAGATTCTCAGCCCACTGGTCATACGCCGCAATCACTTTCGGACCGCCGCGTTGCTCGCCGCGTGTCCCATTATTGAACCCGTACACATGCCGTGGCGTGTAAATGTCGGTGTAAAGCTGGTAGGGCGAGGTCGCGAAACTTCCGGTGATGGAAGTGTTGTAACCCAGTTGCATCGCCATCCCGCAGCCGATGGGAAACGCAAAAGCCGCGAACACCGTCCAGCGCATTGCAGCCGGGGCGGTGGAGCGCAGCAGCCACCAACCGGTCCAGATTCCGAACGACAATCCGAATCCGGCGGCGGTCATCGGCCGGCAAAGCATCGCCCCCGTCAAACCGAGTGCCGCACCACCTGCCACGATCCAGGACGGCCGCCGATGAAAGCGAATCATCATCCACAGAAAGAACGATAGCCCCAACAAGGTCGGATGATGAGCCAGCAGCAGATTTCCGAACAGGGCCAAGCCAGGCGACAGCCCCGTCAACAAACCCGCGATGATTCCCGTCCGCTGATTGCGCAGTTCACAACCAGCAGCATAGATGAAGACCGTGGCCAGCATCCCGCAGAGCCAGTGGCCGAAATATGGCAGTCCGACCGCGACAAACGGGGCCATCCACAACCCGGTGCCGGGGAAATACCGGCTCGCCATCCGCCCCTCGTCATTCAAAACGTGCATCTGATCAAAGAGTTCGGGATGGGTCGGATGGCTCGGAAACCAAGTCCGCCCGGCGAGAAACGTTTTTGCCTGATAGAGATAGCTGTATTCATCGTGATACGCAGGTGGCCAGTCGCCGATTAGCCGTGCGGTCCAAACGCTCACACTCAGCGAAACCCCCGCCAGCATCGTGGCGGTCATCAGTTTTCTCGCCAGTGGAGCAGGGGGGGCGTTTTCCGACGGGAACACCCGACGGCGACTGGGCCAACCCCACCAGATGGGGACAATCGCCAGCCACAAGAACGCCGCTAAAGAAAACGAAAACGACCACTCGGCGACCCCATCGAGCAGGCCGTAGACGCACAGCAACAGGCCACCCAGCCATGCCAGGCCGAGTGAGCCAGTGGAAATATTCGGGGCGGCAGAATCATCAGACGACATCGGGCAGGGTCCGCAGTCGGAAACATGCGTGAGAATCGTCTGGAGTCTGTCGCCCCGGTTGATCGGTTGCAAGTGTTGATTGATTCGCCTTATTTTTTTCGCGAACCTCTATGACGCGGGGGTGTCGACATGGAGGACGCAATCCGAGTTGGTATCCAGATTGATAATGTAGAACACTTGCTCCGCAAGTGCCAAAAATGCACTTGCGGAGCAAGTGCTCGACATTTCGGACCAGCGCGCAGTTCGCGTCGCCTGGCATCCACTTGACCGTGAGCGAAGACGCGACTACGATTGGTCTTAAGGAAACTACAATATGCCCACGACTTTGCGACTGAACGGACTGCTGCTTACCCGCTGATTCAGCGAGGTCACAGGGGATGTTTGGTTCGCGTCAAAAAAACTTCAGACCCTGAGGCCTCTGGTCTCAGGGTTTTTTTGTTGATGCGGAGCCGATGCGTTTTATGAAAATGTCCCGCCGTTGCCAACGGCGGGCTTTGGACTGTGCTTAACCAGTGTTTTGTGCGAGGAGCTTTCCATGACCGATATGGTCACGATTTTTGACACGACATTGCGTGACGGCGAGCAATCGCCCGGTTGCAGCATGACAGTCGCCGAAAAAATGAAAATCGCGGAAGCCCTGGTCGAACTGGGCGTCGATGTGATCGAAGCCGGCTTTCCGATCGCATCCCCCGGCGATTTTGAAGCCGTCAAAGCCGTGGCCAATCGCTTCGGCGACCGAGCAATTATTTGTGCCTTGGCTCGCTGTCGAAAAGATGACATCGATCGCGCGGCGGCGGCTGTGGCCGGCGCGGCGAAAAAGCGGATTCACGTCTTCCTCGCCACCAGTGCCATCCATCGCGAATTCAAGTTGAAGATGGCGAAGGACGAAATCGCCCGCGCGGCGGTCGAGCATGTGGCGCTGGCGAAAAGTTACTGCGAGGATGTCGAGTTCTCGCCGGAGGATGCGGCCCGCACGGAACTCGATTTTCTGGCGGAAGTCGTCGAAAAGGCCATCGCTGCCGGGGCGACGACGGTGAACATTCCGGACACCGTCGGCTATGCTGTCCCCTCCCACTATCACCGCGTCATCACGTACTTGAAGCAGAATGTGTCGAACATCGACCGGGCCGTGATCAGCGCGCACTGTCACAATGATCTCGGGCTGGCGGTCGCGAACAGTCTCGCCGCGGTGGAGGCCGGTGCCCGGCAAGTCGAATGCACAATCAATGGACTGGGTGAGCGAGCCGGCAATGCGGCGCTCGAAGAGATCGTGATGGCGTTGCGAACGCGACGGGACTATTTCGGTATCGACACGCGGATTCAAACCTCGAAGTTATGCGGTCTGTCGCGGATGGTCTCCACTGTCACCGGCATGGTGGTGCAGCGGAACAAGGCGATTGTGGGCCAGAATGCCTTCGCCCACGAAGCCGGAATTCACCAGCATGGCATGCTGCAAGACCGCTCGACTTATGAAATCATGCGGCCGGATGATGTCGGATATGTGGGCACGAACCTGGTGTTGGGCAAGCACAGCGGCCGACACGCCTTTCGCACCCGGGTGGTCGAGTTGGGCTATAATCTCGAAGATGTCGCTTTGCAGAAAGTGTTCGACGACTTCATCGCTCTCGCGGATAAGAAGAAGGACGTGTACGACGCCGACATCGTGGCGCTGATCGATTCTCGCGTCGACGCCGATGCCGAAGCCTGGCATTTGCTGCGATTCCATATCGCCGCGGGCACGGGGACGATCCCGACCGCCACGGTGGAACTTCGCAACGAGCGGGCGGAAGTCGTGTGCGACGCCGCGATTGGTGATGGCCCGGTCGATGCTGTTTGTAAAGCGCTCGAGCGGATCGTCGGCATTGCGGCGACACTCGAGGATTATCAAGTCCGCAGCGTGTCGGAAGGACAGGACGCGCAAGGGGAAGTGCTGTTGGAAATTCAATGCCAGGGCCGGCGTTATCATGGCAAAGCCGTGAGTACCGATATCGTCGAAGCGAGTGCCCAGGCGTATTTGAAAGCCTTGAATAAGGCCTTGTTGAAATCTCGTGAGACACCTGCCTCTTGAAGTGCCGTGATCATGCGTGTGGATCGTCGATTCGTGCTGGTGTTGCTCGCCGGAGCGCTGATCGCCGGCGTATGCATTTATCGTGTGCAGACGAATCGGCCGTTGGATTACGCGACCCAAGTCGCGGCGGCGTCCCTGGCCACGCTGGCACCCGTGTTTGAAGGGGTCGATGAACGGAACCAGATGTTCCGGCTGCAAACGTACGTCGGCCGGCATCGCATCATCGTGGTGTTTTATGACGGCGAGTTGGGTGCCGATCAAGATGAGACGCTCATTGAGCTAACCCGGCGTGCGGACGAAGTTGACAGTAAGGACATCAAAGTGGTTGGAGTCAGCCGTGTGATCCCGCAGATCAATCGGCCGGCTTTGGAACGACTCGGCAAGCTCCTTGGGCCGTTGATCAGTGACATCGACGGCAAGATTCACGACCGCTGGGGACGCTCCAGACCCGACGGCGGCACGCTCCCTGGTCTCTTTCTCATCGACCGCAAAGGCTTCGTCACTTACGCGGACGGCAAGCCTCGACCGGTTGCCAATCTCGACGAACTGTGGGAAGAATTGCAGTGATGGCGGAACCGGCTGAACCAACTGCCGATGACCCGGCGACCCGACCGATCCGAAACTCTCGGCGGATTTCCGGGCGCATCGTCGTCATCGGCATGGCGATCCTGGGACTGACGGCCACGGCCGTGATGTTCCTGTATTGGGACCTGCACACCAAACCGTTCCGCTCACTGACCGAGGCCATCGGCCGGACTTACAAGTATTCGCTACCGAAGGTGGAAGGGGGCCGGCACAAACGCGGTCCCATGACACTGCGTGTCGCACTGCGTGTGCCGTTCGCGCCCGAGACCGATCAACCCGCCGCAGAAGGCGCGATCAACACGATCTGCCGGTTGATCGGCGAACATCAGGATCTCGCCGAGTACGACCTTGTGCAGATCCACTTCTTCCAGATGGTCCCCGAAGCGGTCGTGAAGTCGAAGCGGTTTGAGTTCACACCAGAGGAAGTTCGGCAACGCGGAATGAAGACTCAATAATTGCCGCAAAGAGGCGCAAAATACGCAAAAATGAGCTTGGTCGCACAAGGCTTCGCGAAATTTGCCTTTGTAACCTTTTGCGATTCTTGCGCCTTTTCGCGGCAAATCCTCTTTGTATTATGTTCCCGATTCGTTCCCGGACTAATTCGCTTATCAAAGATGACTCGCGGCTACTTACTGCTTGCGCTTCAGCTTAGCTTCCAACTGCGCGGCTTCGCTGGTTGTTTTATTTTGCAGATGGACGGGGACGAGTTCCGCGCGGTAGCCGCGCAAAGGCCGGAGTAAGAGCCGATCCAGCACATCCCGGCGTGTAGACCATTCGGCCGCGGCGACCTCGGGTTGGGCGGCGAGCTGGTCCATTTCCGACAAAGCGTTCTCAATCACGATGAGTGTCCGGTCGACATCCTGAATGGCCAGTCGGACCGATTTCACTTGTGAACTACTCCGCATCTCCCAGCGGGTGCGCAGCGTTTGCAGCAAACCGTTGAGCGTGTCGAAACGGTTCTGCGAATCGGTCATGGCTTCCGGCTCGTCGAGCAGAAGCTCCGTCGCGGTCAACACGTTCTGCAAGGACCGGTCGTTGGCGGGGGCGAAGTTCACGACATGCAGCCGCAGGTTCAGTTCCGTGGCCGGGTCGGGATGGCCGTAGTATTTCAGCAGGTCTGCCATCTCCTGACGGGCGAACAGGCTCAACAGCGGATCATACGGCTCGAAGTAGCGCTGCAATTCGTACACCGCTTCCAACCGGCGGTGCTTGAGATCACCGGCGACGCCCAGATCGATAAAATACTGTTTCCGCCGCTCGTCTTCTTTGTGCAGCATGCGCTGCGTTTTCTGGGTGGCCGCGACCTGGCGAATTTCGGTCCGCGGACGCTGCTGCAATTCATCGCGCAGGGCTTTGCGGTAATCGAGCCAGCAGGTATCGGGGCCGTCGCCGACCAGTTTGCCGAGTGCTGCGACTTCCGACAAACGCCTCAAGACATCTTGCGAGATATTTTGATCGCCCAGCCAGTCGAGGTAACGCGATCGCCGGGAAATCTGCGGTGTTTCACCATTCTCGTTCGGCAATGGATTCGTGCGATTCTTGGTCAGCAGTTGCTGCGTATCGTACAGTTTTGGTGCCCAGCGCAACATGTCGACCGGGCCGACAAATGCCAGCCGGCAATTGGCGGCCGTGTTAATGGAACGAGTGCCATCCGACGCGAACTCTTTCAAAGCCGTCTGATCCCACGCGGGCAAGGTCAGTAACGTTGACCAATCCCAACCACACTGGGCCAACACCCGGCGGACGTGTACGGTTTCCAGGCGGTCCGGCAGATCGGTCTGGACGAGTCCCTCGGTGGAGTTCGTGGCCAGAAACAGATACTCGCCCACGCCAATCTCGATGGCTGCGACGTGTTGGAACACGCGGACGAGACTGCCGGCGACCAGTTGCATGGGCAGCGGGCCGTAATCGATACCTTCCCAGCGCTGGCAAAACAAACCGTGTTCCGACAATTTGCGTGAGACGTTGCGGTAGAATTCCTCGGTGAATTGCGGCGCGGCATTCGCTAATGCCGACAACGGCGGGCTGGAGACGACGATGTCATACCCGCCGTCGGACATGGCCGCCGCGAGCTCGACAGGTCGCGAATCAAGAGTGACGCGTTCATCCGCGAATGGATCCACGCCGCGTGCGGCGGCCAAGGGTCCACGAATCAGCGCCATCCGCGCGGCGTCCGGTTCGACACAGGTGATGTGTTCCACTGGAAATTCCAGGCAGACGGTCAACGGCATGCCGCCCGACGCGCCGAGCAACAGGACTTCACGCGATCGTTGTGCCACCAGCAACGGGAAAACCGCCTGCAAGACTTCCGCAGCCGGTTGGGGCGCGCGGGCCGGATTCGCGGAGATCGCACTACGAGGGATGCCGGCTTCGCGCAGCAGAAGGTCTTGGCCTCGCGACATCCATAACGTCAACATGCCTTGCCGTCCCGCACGCTGATCAATCACGCGAGCATCATCCAGATGTGGCAACTGGCCGACTGTCCAACCGGACCGATAACCGAGAAATGTCTGCGTCGAGAACAAGAGTTTCGCAGGCCGCGCGGAATCGAGTTCGGCCGGCAGCCACGCGAGCAAAGTCACACAGCACAGTCCCGCAACGGTGATCACGGGTCGCCAGCCCTGCGACGAACTCCGCGAGCCGCGCAACAGTTCCACAGCCGCCATGAGGCAGCATCCTCCCGCCGCGCCGGCGATGATCCAGCGTGGGGAGATGATCAATGACAATTCATCGCCCAACACCACGCCCAGACAAAGTGCTGCCGCGAGGAGGATGACAGGCGTTTTGCGTGTGACACCGAGCAGAACTCCCACGACCACTGCCGGCAGACCACAAGCGGCGATGATCATGGAAAGTTGCGCGAACTGATGCAGACTGGTCTGGGTGAGATAGGCTGCCGACCACAAGCGGAATTTTAAGCCGATCTCAAACAGAAAACCGTTCACACCACACAACATCGCCAAACCGATCAGACACCAGGCCGCCATCTGTCGGCGACTCGACATCCGCCACGCGATGCCCAACCCCAGCGTGATGCCAATGACCACGACGGCCAGTTGACTGAGTTCGAGTGCAGCCGCTTGCGGCAGCAGATGCTGCAAGAAATCCTGCTGGACTGAGATCACACCGCCGCACAGCACCGCACCTATCGCCGCCAGAATGATACTGCCGGTGGCAGGCGTGTGAAGAGTATGAACCCAATTTGATTCTGTCGTAGTCGGAGTTGTTCCGAGGCGATGGCTGCGTAAGCCGATTGCTAACCCGCAAGCGGATCCGAGGATCGCCGTGATCTCCAGGCCCCATACCGGTCCGGTGACAAAGGCCACGAGCAAAATCCCGCAGCCGATTCCCGCGCCTGTCTCAAGAAGTAATGTCCGTGGCGCGACAGTGGACTCTTCGTCCGCGGTCTGCCAGGCGGATAAGAATCCCGACCAGCAAGTGACCAGCGGACAGAGCGACGCCAGCGCGATGCTAGCCGCGATGATTTCCAGCATCATCGGCGAGAGCGCGGTTTCCGTCGGCAAATGGCGCGACAGACCGGCGACAACACTGATCCACCAGGGAGCCAATAAGGAGAGTGAAGCGACCAGCATCAGCCACAGCGGTGCAGGGCCGCATGTGCGCTTTTGAATGGCACTGCCGAGCAACAGGCTCGTAATCAAGGCGAATGCCAGTCCGCGATCCCAGGGACCGGAACTTCCCCAGACGGCGTTCCACTGCATCAGCGTGCAGGCGGCGAGCAATCCCAACACGCCCCCGGCGGCGAAGCGGCTCGCGGATTGACTGGAAAGGAATTGGCGGACGCGCTCCCACGGGAGGGCGCGCAGTGGGCGCAGCAAGACATCCATGTCGATTCTCGTTGCCAATGTGGAAACCGAAATTCTGTCGCGAACGGCTTGTACCGCAGCTCGCAAGTTCCGGCAAGAGAAGTTGTTGCGACGGACTTCACATCGCGTCGTAGTTCGGACTGCCGCCCCAGTTCAGCTTGCGGTGCAGGGTGTCGTAGTAGCTGTGCCCCGGCAACCGGGCGAGCTGAAAGGTGACATCCGCCTTCCGAATTTCGATCCGATCCCCCGTGGTCAACGGACATTTGATCTGCCCGTCGATCACCAGTGTCGCACCATCCGGAACTTCCGGCATCGACAGACAATAGGTTCGATCGGCCCGGTCGACCAACGGACGATTGGTCAATGTATGCGGACTGATGGGTGTAATCACGAAGGCTTGTAAGTCCTGCCGAAGGATCGGCCCGCCCGCGGCGAGACTATGGGCTGTTGAGCCAACAGGTGTACTGACGATCAGACCATCGCAACTGTAAGTTGTGACCAGTTCATCCTCGATCCGCAATTCGATCTTGAGAATCCGCAACGCCGCGCCGGTCTGAACGGATGCCTCGTTCAACCCCAAAAAGGTCTCAACCGCCCCCGAACTTCGGAGCCAGCGGCATTCAAACATCAGATGATGAACGACCTCGTAATCGCCTCGCAGTAGTTGCGGCCATGTTTTTTCAAAATCGGCGGGAGAAGAGTCGGCCAGGAACCCCAGTCTACCCAAATTCACGCCAAGCATCGGCACCTGGGTGTTACCCAGTTGGCGACAAGTGCGCAGAATCGTGCCGTCGCCGCCCAGAACCACGATTAAATCGAATGGCTGCTTTTCGGTTGTCACCATTTCCGGGGCAACGAATTCCGTGACGACCACGTGGGCGTGCTGCGTGACCAGATCAAGGAGTTGCCGGCGTGCGGATTGAACGCGTTCTGAGGCATCTTTGGTGACAATTGCCAAGCGAAATTTCGCCCGTACGGCCATGATCTTGCCCCGAAATGCTGCCCACGGAAAAGAAAATGCCGCCGCGCTGCTGCGTATCGGCAACCGCGCTGATCATAGTCCTGAGTGATCCATGTCGTCGATGGTTTTCCCGAGAATTCCAACCACACGAAATTGAGCACAGAGTGTTTGCGAAATGTCGTTGCACACAAACAATTAACAAATATAGACTTACGTCAATATTCCACACAGTATTTCGAGCCGTGTTTCAAAATCTGCACGCCGACCCTCCGACCGGCTTGACTGGCATGACGTAGAATTGCCACAGCGGGTGGTTTCCATTCCACATCCGAAAACGGCCTGATGCCTTCAATCCCATTTCATCCGACAATTCGCCACGTCGCACTTCGGCTCGGAGTGTGGGCGGTGGCAGCTTGGCTGCTGCTGCCTCAGCACCACGTCTTGTCTCAAGAACTACGCGAGTTCACCACAGAGCCAATCGTGGTGTCGCCGTCCGTCATTCCGGATGTTGTCCGGCCAGATAATTTGCATCTGGTGGTGACGGAAGACTTTCTGAATTCGATTGTCCAGCGGGAAGAAATCCAACCCGGCGAGGTCCGCGAACAGTTTGAAGACACGCCCGTTGCGGGTCAGCAAGTGACGACAACCTGCACCCGCTTCGACTTGCAACCCTCAGCGGACGTCGCCGCAGGTAGGCTCGTTCTGGAAGGGAACACGGCCAGCGTCACCTCAGGGTTTTCTCCCCAGGCGGTGGTGAACTCCGTCGGTCGTCAACAGTTTGAAGCGGTGAAAGATATCCTGTTCGACGGTCGCACGTTAACAACACGATCGGCTCAAGTTTCGGTGCGGGCGGAAAGTCAGAACATCGGTGCCACGACGATGTTCTCAGGCCGTCCGCTCGGTCCGCTCGTCGAACATGTCGTCCTGAGCGTCGCCCAGCAACGCCAACCCGCCGCCGAGGCGTTCGCCCGGCAGCGTGTTGTCGAGCGGGTTTATCCCCGATTTAATCAAGAAATCGACGACAACCTGGGGCGGGGAAATACCTTTCTCAAAGAGACGCTCACGCCGCGACTCACCACTGCCGGGTTGATGCCGGAGCAATTGAGAACGCGGTCCACGGAAGACCATCTCCATTTATCCGGTTCACTGGCTGCCCCCACGAATGGGACACAAATTGGCTCCGCGCCAGATGCCCTTATCGAAAAACATGGCGTTTCACTTTATGCCCATGAATCACTCATCCAGGGTGTGATTGATCGTGTGGGACTTGCCGGCCGAAAAACGACGACACGTCAGCTCAAGCAGATGTATCGCAATTTTAATCCCGAGGCCCAGTTACCCAATGGCGGCCTTAATGATGTCGATATCGAAATCGCGTTTGCCGAGCAGGACCCGGTGATGATTCACATCGGCGACGACGAAACCGTGGTCACGCTCCGCGCGGCGTTTGGAATGGCAGGCCAGCAGGTTGCCATGCCCCCGTATGAAATCACGTTGCGATTTCGCCTGACCGCCGACGAACAGCGCTGGACGGTGCGGGCCGGGTCGGTCACAGCGCGCAGTCTCGACGGGCAATCGGACGGCAAGTCGGTGACGGAAGTGGCCGTGAGCAAGTTGATCGAATCCTCCTTGCCGCCGGTCTCGTGCTCCAAATCGCTGCCGGACGGCATTCGCCCCGCGGGCCGCTCGGCCCCGCAAGTTACCTCGATCCGCTCCGGCAACGGCTGGATCATCATTGGCGTCGACTAACCGAAATCGCCGCGCAGCTTCCAGAGGCAGCGGAAAAGCCAAAAGGCATCTGTCACGCGGAGATCGCCGAGGGGTGAGATCGGAAGATCGAGGATTCACGACGGGATGCAAGAAACAGGAGCGGGCTGACATGATCGCTCATCTCCCATCCCTCGTTCTATCTATGGAAATCTCCGCGATCTCTGCGCCTCTGCGTGAGATTTTTTCCGCAGCGAAGCTCCACTGGTAATCGATGGCATCCGAAACCCCGCTTTCTCGCCCCGTGCTGTTGTGACCATCGTGCCGGGTGCTTACAATGTATGTTCGCGTCATAGTGGCGGCGTTGGGTATTTCGATGGGCATGGACTGAACGAACAAGGCACGGTCATGGCGAATTTTTTCTTCACAAGCGAATCCGTTTCCATGGGGCACCCCGATAAGGTGTCCGACCAGATTTCCGATGGCGTGCTGGATGCCCATCTGGCGGGAGACCCCCGGTCGCGCGTCGCCTGCGAAACGCTCTGCACAACCGACTTCGTCTGCGTTGCCGGCGAAATCACTTCGTCCACTCAAGTCGATTACGAAAAGATCGTCCGGCAAGTCGTGCGCGACATCGGCTATACCAACACCGATATCGGCTTCAATGCCGACACGTGCGAAGTGCTGCTCAAGGTTCACAGCCAAAGCCCGGATATCGCCATGGGTGTCGACCGCGACGGGGCCGGCGATCAGGGCTTGATGTTCGGTTACGCCTGCAATCAGACCCCGGAACTGATGCCGCTGCCAATCGCCTTATCGCACCGCATTATCAATCGGCTCACGGAAGCCCGCCAGAAAAAGGAAGTCGATTGGCTGCGGCCCGACAGCAAAAGCCAGGTGACGGTCGAATACAACGAGAAGAATGAACCGGTTGGTATTTCCGCCGTGGTTGTGTCGACGCAGCATGCGGAAAAAGCGACGCAGGACATGATCCGCGATTTTGTGATTTCGCAGGTCGTGCAGAAATCGGTCCCCGCCTCGCTGCTCAGCAAATCCATCAACTACCACATCAACCCCACTGGCCAGTTCATCGTCGGCGGACCGCACGGTGATACCGGACTGACGGGCCGCAAGATCATCGTTGATACCTATGGCGGCTGGGGTCGGCATGGCGGCGGCGCGTTCAGCGGCAAAGACCCCACCAAGGTCGACCGCTCGGCCGCGTACATCGCCCGCTACATTGCCAAGAACATCGTTGCCGCCGGTCTGGCGTCGGAATGCGAAGTCCAACTCGCCTATGCTATCGGCGTTGCCGATCCGGTCAGCGTGCATGTCGATACCAACGGCACCGCCGCGATTGCGGAAGACAAGATCGCCGGGCTGATTCGCGAGCATTTCCAGATGACGCCGAAGGGCATTATCGAATCGCTGAAACTCCGCCGGCCGATCTATCAAAAGACAGCCAGCGGCGGACATTTCGGCCGCAGCGATGCTGACTTCACCTGGGAAGCGACCGATAAGGCCCTCGCGCTGCGTCAGGCCGCCGGCTTGGGCAGCGACTTGCCGAAACCCAAGTTCGCGACGGTGTAATCGAACTCCGCAGTCCCCGGACGGAGTCGGGCGATGGATGAAACAGCAAGCAGCCGCACCTGTTGTCGACTGAACGAGCAGTCGACTTGGGCCGTTGGTTTGTGGTGCGGAATCGTACTGCTGGATGCCGCCATCTGGTCGCGGTGGCTGGCGGGAGCGATGTTGCGGCCGTTGTCGGCTCTAGTCGCGCTCGGCAGTTGTGGCACCGTCCTGACTGTTGCGGTTGTCGTCCTTGTCCTCTGGCGCAGAAAGCACTTTACCCGGAATCATTGGCGCGCCTGGTGGCCCGAGGGGGCCACGATTCTGCTTCCCATGATGTGGGGGCTGGCCTGCGGGTGGGGGACTTCCGCCTTCACGATGGGGGGGCTGCTCGCTTATGGGGGGTTGCTGATTGCGGCTGTGAGGTTGGTGCAGGTGTGGGTTGTTGGAATCGAAGATGAGGTGGCGGGCGAACCCGCAAGCGGGGTGGGATGCGGTCATGAGGTTTTGATCCCGGACGACGAGACGCCGGCCACGGACCACTCGGCCAATTGGCAGCGCCGGTTGACGCTTCCTGAAGGCGACGTGATCGAAGGGGAAGTGCAAGTTGCCTTCGCCGCCGGTCAGAAGGAAGCGACCATCCATTTGGCCTTCTGCCCGCCGCTGGCTGTCGCGCCGGAAATTCATGCCGAGGACGCCCTGGGAGGCGATCTCGACATTCGCACGGAAACATCGCATCCCTTCGGTGCCAGACTTTCCGTCCGCCGCTCGGCGAATTGGGACCAGCCGGAAACGCATCAACTAGCCTACTCAGCCGTTCCCTTGCAGCGCACGGAATCCGCCGCGTAATTCGCGCGTTGATCAATTTCGGGTGGCACGTCTCTGAGGTCTTACCATTACCCACATTTTTACAATGTGCGGATGCTATGTCATGTCGGACGGATTGACGTTGGGCATTGCGGGGCGATGAGTTACGGG
>Ga0105047_10001519_pt1 | contig 41655 bp, 37 predicted proteins | sample MAT04_FD_78384 | JGI IMG/M metagenome (GOLD analysis project Ga0105047, IMG submission 78384) | Freshwater microbial communities from Lake Fryxell liftoff mats and glacier meltwater in Antarctica - MAT-04 (megahit assembly) | ecosystem: Environmental > Aquatic > Freshwater > Ice > Liftoff...
CGGCGCCGCGCCCGACAAGCGCGACCAGTTCCGCGCCGAACTCGACGGCTCCATCGCCAAGCTCCGCGCGGGCGGCATGAGCCGCTTCGCCACCATCTACGCCCATGGCCCGACGCGTCTGGTCTTCGAGGAGCGCGACCCACGCGGCTTTGCCGAATTCGAGGCGCAACTGGCCGAGCACGATACCGAGGGCTCGGCCCTCACCATGGGCGGCGTGCAGCGGGAGCGTCCCTCGCTGTTCGAACTGGAAGCCGAGTTCCGCGCGATGACGCTGCCCACCCTCATCATCGCCGGCGACGAGGATGACCCGACGTTGGAGCCGGCGCTCTACCTCAAGCGCACGATCCGCTCCTCGGCGCTGCTGGTCATGCCGAAATGCGGGCACACCATGAACCTGGAGGACCCCGACGGCTTCAATCGCGCGCTGCTCGACTTCATCACGGCTGTCGATGGCGGCGCCTGGCGAGACCGCATCCCGGCGAGCCTCTCGGGTGCAATCATCGCTGCGAAGACCTAGACCATGCGCCGCGCCGATAGAAGCGCGGCGCTCGGTGTTTCCACCTCAAGCGGTCTCGCCCTGGTCGCCCAGCGCCTCGCCCAGCACGTCGAGCGCGGCGAGCGCGAATTTCTGCATGTTGGCCCAGCGGTCGGCGTCGCCGGTCTCCAGCGTGCGCACGATCTCCACAGGGCCGACGATGGCGAGGCAGGTATGCCCCGCCGCGTCGCCGTAGCGATTGCCGGTGGGCCCGGACGCGCCGGTTTCGGCCAGGCCCCAGGTGGTGCCCAGGCGCTGCCGCATGTGGCGCGCCAGCAGCAGCGCATAGGGCTCGCTGGAGGAGCGCAGGCCCACCATCTCGGCCTCGGTGATGCCGGCCAGCGCACCGCGCGCCATGGCCGTGTAGGTCACCGCGCCACCCACGAAATAGGCCGAGGCGCCGGGCAGGGCCAGCAGGGCGGCCGAGACCAGGCCGCCGGCCGAGGATTCCGCGACCGCGATGGTCTCGCGCCGCTCGCGCAGGCGATGGCCGAGGGTCGCCGCGCGGTCGAGGACGCGTTGCACCGGGCTAGGCCGCGCGCCGCTCGAAGATCTGCGCCATGTGCTCGGCCGGATAGGCGCCGCTGAACATCACCTGGCCATCGACGGCGAAGCTCGGCACGCCCGAGATGCCGATGCGGCGGAACGTCGCGTCCTCGGCCTGGACCTCGGCCAGATGCTCCTCGGAAGCGAGGAAGGCGGCCGCCCCATCGAGGCCCGCGCCGGCCGCGATGGCGGCGAGCGTCGCGTGGTCGCCCACATCCTGGCCCTCCTGGAAGTAGGCGCGGAACAGCGCCTCCGCGAGGTCGTCCTGACGCTCGCCCGCCCAGCGCATCAGGCGGTGGGCGGCGATGGTGTTGGGGGTGCGCAGCATCAGGTCGTGGCGGAATTCGAGGCCCACGGCGCGGCCCGCATCGGCCACGTTGGCGTCCAGCTCGCGCCCGCGCTCCTCGCTGCCGAACTTGGCGGCACGGTAGGCGGCGCGCTCCACGCCTTCGGCCGGCATGTCGGGGTTGAGCTGATAGGGGCGCCAATGCACGGCGAAGGGCGTCTCGACCAGCGTCAGCGCGCGTTCGAGCTGGCGCTTGCCGATCCAGCACCACGGGCAGATCACATCCGAGATCACGTCGATGCGCCGCATGGCGCCCTGGCTGGCCGGTTCCATGTTCACCCCCGTTGTCGCTCGCGCCATTCTGCGCCATTCCGGACGGATCGGGTAGCGGGGAGTGGCATGCGCACGCAGGTCGGGATCATCGGGGCGGGGCCGGCGGGGCTGCTGCTGGCCCATCTGCTGCACCTGGCCGGCATCGACAGCGTCGTCATCGAGGTGAAGTCCCGCGGCTATATCGAGGGCCGCATCCGCGCCGGCCTGCTCGAACAGGGCAGCGTGGACACCCTGACCGAGGCCGGCCTCGGCGCGCGCCTGCACCGCGAGGGCCTCGGGCATGACGGGCTGGAACTGCGCTTCGACAACGCCTCCCACCGGATCGACCTGCACGGGCTGACCGGCAAGCGCGTCACCATCTACGGCCAGCAGGAGGCGGTGAAGGACATGGTTGCCGCCCGCCTCGAAACCGCCCGCCCGCTGCATTTCGAGGTGGAGGACGCGGCCATCCACGACATCGAGATGGACCGCCCGCGCCTCACCTGGACGAAGGACGGCACACGCCACGAACTCCACTGCGACGTGATCGCTGGGTGCGACGGCTTCCACGGCATCTCGCGCGCCGCCATCCCGGCCGAGGTGCTGCGCGTCTATGAGCGCGTCTATCCCTTCGCCTGGCTCGGCATCCTGGCCGAGGCGAAGCCCATCAGCCACGAACTCATCTACGCCCGCCACGCGGAGGGCTTCGCGCTGGCAACGATGCGGAGCAACAGCGTCTCGCGCCTCTATCTCCAATGCGCGCCGGAGGAGGACCTCGGCCAATGGCCGGATACGCGCATCTGGGAGGCGCTGCACGCCCGTCTCGGCGGGGTGAACGAAGGGCCGATCATTCAGCGGGGCGTCACCGGCATGCGCAGCTTCGTGGCCGAGCCGATGCGCCATGGCCGGCTGTTCCTGGCCGGCGACGCCGCGCATATCGTGCCGCCCACCGGCGCCAAGGGCATGAACCTCGCCATCGCCGACGTGCGCGTGCTGGCGCGCGCGCTGACGGCATTCTTCCGTGGCGAGGGCCCGGGCCTGATGGACCGCTACAGCGAGACCTGCCTGAAGCGAATCTGGAAGGTGCAGCGCTTCTCCTGGTGGATGACGGCGATGCTGCACCGCTTCAGCGACAGCGATCCCTTCGAGCACCGCGTGCAGGTGGCGGAACTGGATTACCTCGTGCATTCGCAGGCCGCGCGCACTGCGCTCGCCGAACAATATGTGGGATTGCCCTATGACCAATGACGTCTTGAAGCTCGGCATCATCGGCCTCGGCATCATGGGCGAGCGCCTGATGCGCGCCGCCCTCGCGCATGGCGCGACGGAGGTTGTGGCCGTGTGGGACCCCGCGCCCGAGGCGGCCGCACGGCTCGCCGCCATCACGCCCGATCTGCGCCTTTCGGCGAGTGCCGCCGAGGTGATTGCGGCAAGCGCGGCAGTGTATGTCGCCTCGCCGCCCGCATCGCACATCGCGCATGGGCAGGCCGTGCTGGCGGCAGGACGCGCGCTGTTCCTGGAAAAACCGCTCGCCTCCGACCTCACCGCCGCGCGGGATTTCGTGGCGGCGGCCAACGGCATGCGCGCCGCGGTGAACTTCCCCATGGCCTCCTCGCCAGCCATCCAGCAGTTGCGCGAGTGGCTGCCCGGCATCGGCGCGATCCGCCGGATCGACATCACCGCCGCCTTCGCCGAATGGCCGCGCGGTTGGCAGAAGGGCGCCGCCTCCTGGCTTTCGCAGCGCGCCGAGGGTGGTTTCACGCGCGAGGTGGTGTCGCACTTCCTCTTCCTTACGCAGCGCCTCGTCGGCCCGCTCACGCTGCATGAGGCGCGAGCGACCTTCCCCCCGGATGACGGCAGCGAGATCGCCATCGCAGCACGCCTCCAGGCCGACATGGTGCCCGTCACGATCTCGGGCGGTGTCGGCATCACGCTGGCGGATGATCACAACATCGTCCGCATCCAGGGCGCCTCGGGCGCCATCCGCCTGCGCGACTGGTCCTTCGCGGAGCGCATCGCGGCCGACGGCACCTGGCACCCGGCGCATGACGCGCTGCCCAACGAGCGGATGCGGCCCATGACGCTCTCGCGCCAGCTCGACAAGCTGGCCGCCTTGACGCGCGGCGAGCCTGCGGACCTTGCTTCACTGGGCGAGGCGCTGGCCGTCCAGGAAATCGTCGAAGGGATCCTCAGCGCATGAGCCGGCCCGTCATCATCACCGCCGCGCTGACCGGCGGCGCCGACAGCACCGGCGCCTCGCCGCACGTTCCGATCACGCCGGAGCAACTGGCGAACGAGGCGCTGGCCGCCCGTGCGGCGGGGGCGGCCATCGTCCATATCCACGTCCGCAACCCCGAGACGGGCAAGCCCTCGCGCGAGGTGGCGCTCTACCGCGAGACGGTTGAACGCATCCGCGACGCGGGCAGCGATGTCCTGATCAACCTCACCACCGGCCCCGGCGCCAGCTTCATGCCGGGCGAGGACCCCAACACCAATGCGCGCGCGAACGGCATGGCGACGCCCGAGGAGCGGGTGGCCCATGTGCTGGAACTGCGCCCGGACATCTGCTCGCTCGACGTGGCTACGATGAACTTCGGCCCCTCCGCCTTCGTGAATGTCCCGGCGCATCTGGCGGCGATGGCCCAACTGATCCGCGACGCGGGCGTGAAGCCGGAACTGGAGATCTTCGACCTCGGCCACGCCATGCTGGCGGCCGACATGGTGAAGCGCGGCCTGTTCGAGGCGCCGCCGTGGTTCCAGCTCTGCCTCGGCATCGGCTGGGGCGCACCGGCCACGACCGAAGCCATGCTGGCCCTGAAGCAACTGGTGCCGGCGGGCGGTATCTGGTCCGCCTTCGGCATCAGCCGTGCGCAATTCCCGATGGTGGCGCAGGCGGTGATCCTGGGCGGGCATGTGCGCGTGGGGCTGGAGGACAACCTCTACCTCTCGCGCGGCGTGCTCGCCGAGGGCAACGCGCCACTGGTGGCGCGCGCCAAGCGCATCATCGAGGAACTCGGCGAGCACGCGGCGACGCCGGCCGAGGCGCGCTCAATCCTTCGGCCGGAGTAGCGCCAGCAGCGCCCCACCCGCGAGCAGGCCCCAGAAGGCCGCGCCGATGCCGCCCACGCTCAGCCCCGAGGCGGCGACCGTGAAGGTCACGATGGCCGGCAGGCGCGTCGGCTCCGGCGTCAGCGCCGTGCCGAGTGCCGCGGCGAGCGAGGCCATGAGCGCCAGGCCCGCCACCGCCTGGATGAGCAGGGGCGGGGCCGCTGCCACCACGCCCGCCGCGACCCCCGCAATGACGGCGAAGCCCAGATAGCCGAGGCTCGCCGCCACGCCCGCCACCCAGCGGCGCCGCGGATCGGGATGCGATTCGGGTCCGGCGCAAAGTGCCGCCGTGATCGCGGCGAGGTTCACGAGCTGCCCGCCGAAAAAGGCGCCCGCGAAACTGCCCGCGCCCGTCACCAGGAACACCGGGCGCATCGCGGGCCTGTAGCCGTTGGCCTGCAGCACGGCGTAGCCGGGCAGGTTCTGGGACGCCATCGTCACCAGGAACAGCGGCAGCGCGATGCCGATCATCGCCCCCCATTCGAAGCTCGGTGTGACCCAGACGAGGCGCGGCGGCTGCCAGGTGCCCGCGCCCGGCAGCCCAGGCCCCAGCAGCAGCGCGGCGACGGCGACCGCGACCGCCACGGGCACTGCCCAAAGCCGGCTCACCCGCAGCATCACCGCCCAGGCGAGTACGATCGGCAACGCGAGCCAGGGCAGTGCCCCCACCGCGCGCACCGGGGCGAGACAGAGGTCGAGCAGCACGCCGGCCAGCATGGCGGCGGCAAGCGGCGGCGGAATGCGCTCGACCGCGCGCGCGAAGGGCCGCCACAGCCCCGCTGCCGCCAGCAGCAGCGCGGCCGCGAGAAAGGCGCCCACCGCCGCCGAAAACCCGCCCTCCGGCGCGCCCGTCGTCACCAGCAGGGCCGCGCCCGGCGTGGACCAGGCGATGGAGATCGGCATGCGCCACACGACCGAGAAGCCGACGCCAAGCACGCCCATGAGGATGCACAGCATGACAAGGCCCGAGGCCGCCTGGTCCGGCGTGGCGCCCATCGCCACGAAGCCCGCCAGCACCACCGCGAAGGAGGACGCGAAGCCGACAAAGGAGGCCAGCAGCCCCAGCGTGACCGGTTGCAGCATCAGATGTTCAGGGCGTCAGCCGAATGGTGCCGCGCGTGGTCCCGGCCTCGCGCGTGAGGCGCAGCATCCGCCCCGTGTGCCATGCCCCAAGCTGGTCGCCCCAATGGCGGGAGAGCGGGTGGCCGGACTGGCCGGTGCCGATGATGGCGAAGGCCCCGTCGGGATCCCCGAGGTCGGACACCATCCGCAGCCCCGCGCCGTGCTGCGCCGTGTAGGGCTCGCTGCCGTAGCCGCGCAGCCCCTGGCGCTGCACCGTCTCGCCATCACCCCCGACCGAGGCCGTGAGGCCGGTCAGGCGGTTCACGCCGGGGACGAAGCGCAGCAGCGGGTGCTCGAAACGGGCGCGGTGCGCGGCCCCCCACCGCCAGGCGGCAGGGTCGGGCCCAAAGCGCGCGGCGAGGTCGGAGACGGCCTCGGCCAGCGCGGTCCCGGCCATGGCGGCGCAATCGCCGCCGCACCACCAGCCGGCCTCAGGGTCGGTGAGCAGGAAGCGCAGGAACTCGGCGCTGCCGCGGGCTTCGGGCACGCCGGCCTGGCGGAGCGCGAGGATGGGCATGCGTCGGGCGAAAGCGCTCCAGATCAGCGGCTGCGGGCGGTCGGCTGCCATGTTGCCGTCCCAGCCCTCCAGCAGGGCCTGCGCCGTGCCCACGATGCCCGCGGCACGCGGCAGCCCGTCCAGGAAGGTCATCGCCTCGCGCGCGAGGAGGGAGACGGTGTCCATCTGGAGCGCGGCGAAGTCGTCCGGCGCCTGCATCGCCTCCCCGTCGAGGCGCTCGTGGATGCGGCGGAAGCGCCAGTCGGCGTGCCACTCGCGCGTGAGGAAGGCGGTGTGGCCCTCCGGGCTCACGCGGTTGTTCGCGTTCACCAGCACACCCGATGCCGGGTTTTCCACATGGGGCATGCCGTCGAAGGGAATGAAGCCCGTCCAGCCGCGCCCCCCCGGCAGCGGCACGCTGCCATCGCCCTCGGCGCGGATCGGGGTGCGGCCGGTGAGGTACAACGCGATGCCGCCCGCTCGATCCGCCACCATGAGGTTCTGCGGCGGCGAGGAAATGCGCGCCGCCGCCGCCCGCGCCTCGCCGATGCTGCGCGCGCGGTTCAGCGCCAGCAGGCCCGCGGCCGCCGTGTCGCCCGGTTCGAGGTTGGCCATTCGGACGGCGAGCACCGTGCCGTCGCCGCGCGGCGTCTCGTCCAGGTCGGAGATGACGGGGCCATTGTCGGTCTCGCGCACTTCCATGCGCGTGGCCTCGCTGCCGCGGACGTTGATCATCTCGATGCGGGTCACGCGGGCCGCGGCTGCTGGCTCGATGAAGACGTCCTGCGTGTCGGAATGGGTGGTGGTGAAGCCCCAGGCGAGGTCCGTGTTGCGGCCGATCACGACCAACGGCACGCCGGGCGAGGTGGCGCCTGCCAGCACGCGCCCATCCGCCAATTCAACGCGCGCCAAGTACCACAGCACCGGCGCGCCGTAGCCCAGATGCGGATCGGAGGCGAGCATCGGCGCGCCCGAGGCGCTGCGCGCGCCGGTCACCGCCCAGGCATTGGAGGCCGAGTTGGGCAGCGGCGCGTCCACACCGAAGGCCGGAATCGCGGCCAGCACGCGGTCGAGACCCGGGAGTGCCGCCACGTCGGCGCGACCGGCGGTGCGGTCGGCGGGCCAGAGGTCCCACAGGCGCTCGGCCGGCAGCACGGCGGCGAGGCGCGCGCGCTCAAGCTCCGTGCGCCAATTGCCGGAGAGCCAGAGGCCCATGACTTTCGCCCATAGCAGCGACTGATACGCCTGCCACGGCTCGGGCTTGCCCAGGACCAGGAATTCCGGCCCGGCGAAGCGGCCCGTGGCCGCGATCCAGGCATTCACGCCGGTTGCATAAGCCTCCAGCATGTCACGCGTGTCAGCGTCCAGCGCCGCGAAATCGGCCTCGGCGCTCTGCCGCAGGCCGAGCAGGCGGGTGAAGCGGTCCGCCCGCAGGGAGGCAGCGCCGGCGACCTCGGAGAGGCGGCCCTCGGCGCCGCGGCGCAACATCTCCATCTGGAACATGCGGTCGCGCGCGTGGAGCCAGCCCATCGCCATGGCCGCGTCGCGCTCGGTCGTGGCCTGGATGCGCGGCACGCCCTCCCCATCGAGCGTGACCAGGACGGGGGCGGAGAGCGCCGGCAGGCGGAGATCGGCGTTGGCGGCCGGCAGCGTCCACCAGACGGTGCCAAGCAGTGCCGCCGGGACCGCGAGCACCAGCAGGACGAGCAGAAGCATCGCCCGCAGCAACAAGCCCCTCCTGCTGCGCCGGGCCGGCATCCTATTCCGGCTCGATGCCGGCGGCGCGGATCATCGCGCCCCAGGCCGCGATCTGCTGGCTGATGAAGGTGCCGAGCTCGGCCGGCGTGGAGGTCACGCCCTCGAAGCTGATCTGTGCCATGCGCTCACGATACTCCGGACGGGCGCCGATTCGCTGCATCGCGGCGGCAAGCGTGGCCGTGGCCTCGGGCGCCAGGCGCGCGGGGCCGAGCAGCGCGGCCCAGCTCAGCATCTCGAAACCGGTCATGCCTTGCTCGCCGAAGGTGGGCACGTCGGGGGCGAGGCGGGTGCGGCTCCCGCTGGTGACGCCCAGGGCGCGCAGGCGACCCTCGCGCACATGGGTGATGGAGGGCGCGAAATCGACCACGATGGCGTTCACGCGCCCGGCCAGCACGTCGGTCAGGGCCGGCGGCACGGAGCGGTAGGGCACATGCGTCATCTCGACGCCCGCGAAGCTGGCGACCGCGGCCCCCGCCACGATGCCCGAGCCATTGCCCGAGGCGTAGGTGATCTGCCCCGGCCGGGCGCGCGCCAACGCCACGAACTCCGCCAGGCTGCGCGCCGGGACCTCGCTGTTGACGACGAGCCAGAAGGCGTAGTTGCCGAGGCGCGAGATGGGCGTGAAGTCGTTGATCGGATCGTAGTCGATGCGCTTCATCAGCCATGGATTGGCCGCGTGTGGCGTGTTGGTCGTGACCAGCAGCGTGTACCCGTCAGGGGCCGCACGCGCCACGGCCATGGCCGCGATGGTGCCGTTCGCGCCCGGGCGGTTCTCGACCGTGATGGTGGCGCCGCCCAGTTCGGGCGCCAGCATCTGCGCCAGCACGCGCGCCACCGCATCGGTGCCGGAACCTGCCGCGAAGGGAACGATCAGGTTGATCGGTCGCGCGGGCCGCCATTCGGATTGCGCGGATGCGGCCATGGGCGTTGCGAGCGTGGCCGCGAGCAGGGTTCTGCGGTGCATCTGGGTCGTTCCTCCGTTTTTTCGTGAATAGTGCAAGCTCAGCCCGCGACTTCCATCTCGGCCAGCGCCAGGATGGTGGCGAGGCTCGCGCGCATGCCGCGCAGCGAGCTCTCGATCTCGACGTCGATCCACTCCTCCATCGAATGGGCCCGCCCGCCCGTCCCGCCCGAGCCGATGCGCAGCGCCGGAATGCCGAGGCTCATCGGGATGTTCGCGTCGGTGGAGGACCATTCAAAGCTGGGCGCGTAGCCCTCCGCGGCCACGGCCGCGCTGGCCAGGCGCGCGATGGGCGCGCCGTTGGGCGTATGCCCGGCCGGGCGATCGCCCACCATGACCGTCTCGGCCACGATGGTGCCCTGACGCGCCGCGTTCTCGGCCACCACGGCCTGCCGCACGCCGTCGAGGAAGTGCTTCTCCAGCCGCGCCAGTTGATCGGCGCTGGCGGAGCGGAGATCGACCTCCATCGTCACCGTCTCGGGGATCGCGTTGATGGAGGTGCCGCCGCCGACCACGCTCACGCAATGCGTCGTCACCGGCTCGCGCGGGACCTTGAGCGTGGCCAGGGTGCGCGCCGCATCGGCCATCGCATACATCGGGTTGACCATGCCGAAGGCGGCGAAGCTGTGGCCGCCCGGGCCACGGAACGTCACCCGGTAGCGGCGCGAGCCGATGCCGCCGGTCACGATACGGTCCACTTCCGGGCTGTCCACGGTGAGGAAGGCGCGGAAGCGCTCGCGCCGGGGGTACTGCGCGAAGAGGTGGCGGATGCCGCGCAGGTCGCCCAGGCCCTCCTCGCCCACATCGCCGACGAAGAGGATGTCATGCCGCGTGCGGATGCCGGCCGCGTCCATCGCGCGCAGGAAGGCAAGGTTCACGGCCAGGCTGCGCGTGTCGTCGCCGACGCCCGGCGCGTAGAGCTTCGTGCCTTCGCGCCGCACGCGCACGTCGGTGCCGGCGGGGAAGACCGTGTCGAGGTGGGCCGCGACGACCACGATGTCGCCGTTGCCGAAGCCGCGGCGCAGTCCCATCACATTGCCGACGCCGTCCTGCTCGACCTCCTCCAGGGCGTGCGCCTGCAGCATGTCGAGATAGGCGCTCGCGCGCTGTTCCTCGGCGAAGGGGGGAGCCGGGATCTCGGTCAGCGTGATGATGTCGGCCACGGTGCGCTCATGCTCCGCGCGCATCACGTCGCCTGCGTGGCGGAAGCGCGCGTCGGCACGCAGGGCGGCGATGGTTTCGTCTGTGGTCATGTCACTGCACCCGGGCGCCGGAGAGACGAACGAGGTCACGCCAGCGGGGCGCTTCCTCGGCAATGAAACGGCGCGCGGCCTCGGGACTTTCCGAGGTCACCGCGTCGTAGGAGAGCGGGCGAAGTGCCGTGCGGAAGCCCTCCGTGCGCGCCACCTGCGTGATGGCGGCAAAGAGGCGGGCGCGCTCGGCCTCGGGCGTGCCGGCGGCCAGCATCAGCATGTTCCAGCTTCGGATATCGAAGCCGGCAAGTGCCGGAACCTCGCTGAGCGAGGGCACGTCCGGCAGGAATTGCAGGCGCGCGCGGGACGAGACGGTGAGCGCGGTGACGCGGCCGGCCGCGACCTGCGGCGAGAGCAGGGGCGGCAGGTCGCAGAGCCCGTCGATCTCGCCGGCCAGCACCGCCTGCACCGCTTCCGCGCCGCCGCGATAGGGCACGTGCAGGAACTCGACGCTGGCACCCGACGCGATGGCCGCGAGTGCGAGGTGCGAAACCGTGGCCACACCCGTGGTCCCCATGCGGATCGCGCCCGGCCGCGCGCGCGCGGTGGCCAGCAGATCGGGCAGGGTGCGCCAGTTCTCGCGCTGCGCCGCCGCGGCGTTCACCACGCAGAGCACGGCGGCATCGGTGATCTGCGTGACCGGCATCAGGTCCCGCATGGCGTCAAAGGGCATGCTGGGCTGGAGCAGCGGGGCGGCCAGGATCGAAGCCGCGCCGACGATGCCCATGGTGGTGCCGTCAGGCGCTGATTTTGCCACGGCATCCGCACCCACGACGCCGCCGGCACCCACGCGGTTCTCGACGATGACGGACTGCTCCAGCACGGGCGAGAGACGGTCTGCCAGGATGCGTCCCAGGCTGTCCACCGCGCCGCCGGGCGGGAAGGGGGCGATGATGCGGAGCGGTCGGCGCTGGGCCTGTGCCAGCGCGGGCGTGGCGAGTCCCGCCGCGATCAACGCGCGCCGCTTCATGCGAACTTCCTCTGTGCGGCGAGCTTTTCGGGAATGGCGCCCCGCCGCGCCGCCTCGGCCCATACGCCCTCGATCGCCGTGCGACCGCGCCGCGTGATCGCCGCCGCGTCACCGCGCAGCAGCTTGCGATCATGCACGCGAATCTGCCCGGCGGTGACGACGGTATGGACATCGCTGCCCTGGCCGTTGGTGAGCAGCGCGCGCAAAGGCTCCCAGACGGGCTGGTAGCGCGGTCCGGAGAGGTCGAACAGCACGAGATCGGCCCGCGCGCCGGGCGTGAGGCGCCCCAGATCAGGGCGTTGCAGCGCATCGGCGGCGTCGCGCGTGGCCGCCGTCATCAGGCGCTCCGCGCTGCCGAGGCCGGGCTTGCCCGACTGCGTCTTGGCGAGGACGGAGGCCGCGCGCAACTCATCCACCATGTCGAGTGTGACGCCATCCGTGCCGATGCACAGGCGCACGCCGGATTCCAGGAAGCGCGCCATCGGCACGCCGCGCCCCGAGCGCGCGAAGCCGAGCGGGCAGGAGGCGATGGTCGCACCCGCGTCGCGCACCATCGCAATTTCTTCATCGGTCGCGAACATGGCGTGGCCGAGGATCACGCCCGGCCGCAGCAGCCCGCAATCGGCCAGATGCGCCACGCTGCGCTTGCCGTGCGCCGCCTCGACCGCCGCGACCTCCAGCGGATTCTGCGCGCAATGGATGGAGACGATGGCGCCCAGTTCGCGCGCTGCCGCATCGATCCGCCGCAGCAATTCCGGCGAGTTGCTGTCGGGCCCATGCGGCCCGAAGCCGACGGAGGCGAGGCCATCCGGCGCGTCATGCCAGAGCGCGTGCATGCGGGTCACGAAGTCGAAGGAAAGCTCGCTCGCGTCCTCGCCGCGCCAGACCGGCTTGCCTGCCTCATCCATCGCGAGGTTGGGCAGCGTGAACAGGTAAGGACAGGACCAGGTGCGAAGGCCGAGCTGCGTCGCACGCGGGATGAACTGGCGCTGCTGCGGGCGCCAGATGTCGAGCATGGAGGTCGTGCCCGTCATCAGGCTTTCGAGCAGCGACATCTCCACCGCATCGCCGATCGCGTCCGGCGACATGATGTCGGCCACGAGGTCGCCCATCGGCATGAGCAGCGAGAACAGGATGTGCCCCGGCAGGTCATCCGCGCGGATGTCGTCGGCCAGGCCGCGGAACAGCGGCGCCGAGAAGGCGTGGTTGTGCAGGTTGATCAGGCCGGGCGTGAGGAGCCCGTCCTCCAGCTCGATCCGCTCGGCGTCCAGCGTCGGGCGGTCCGCGACCACATCCACGATGCGGTCGCCATGGACGATCAGGTGCGCCCCCTCCCGCAGGCCGGTCTCGGCGCACCAGAGCCAACGGGGGGAGAGCACCAGCATCAGACGATCCGGTTCACGAGATCGGCGTTGCCGGCCTGCATGCGGGCGATGTTCTCCATCATCAGGTCCAGCACATTGTCCTCATAGGCGCAGGTTTCGCCCGCGGTGTGGGGCGTGAGGAAGGCATTGGGCAGTTCCCAGAGCGGAGATTCCGGCGGCAGCGGCTCGGTCGCCATCACGTCGAGGCCGGCACCGCGGATGGTGTTGTTGCGCAGAGCCGCAATCAGCGCGTCCTCGTCGGCCACGCGCCCACGCGCGCAGTTGATGAGGTAGGCGCCGGGCTTCATCGCGGCGAAGGCGGCCTCGCCCATCAGGCCCGTGGTCTCGGGCGTCAGCGGGCAGACGAGGACGACGAAATCCGCGCGCGGCAGAAGCTCGGGCAGGGCGTTGGTGGCGTGCACCTCATCGGCGCCCTCGGTCCCCGCGGCGGGGTTCGCGCGGATGCCGATGACGTGCATGTCGAAGGCCTTGAGCAGACGGATCAACCGCTGCCCGATGCGCCCCATGCCGACGACGATCGCGGTCTTGCCGTTCAACTCGTCCTCGCGCTGCGCGAAGTCGCCCTTCATGCCGGACCAGAACTTGTTGTGCTGGTCATCCCGCGCGACGAAGAGCTTGCGCGTGATGCCGAGCATCAGCCCCACCGCGTGCTCGCTGACGGCGGCCGCATTCGCGCCCGCGCCGGAGGCGAGATGGATGCCATGCTGCGCGAAGACCGCGCGGTCATACTGATCGGTGCCGGCCGAGAGGGACTGCACGTATTTCAGCCGCGTGGTGAGCGTGGGCAGCGTGTTGCGCCAGAAGCCGCTGACCACGAGCACGTCGGCCTCGGGCAGGCGGGCCTGGAGTTCGTCGAGGCTTCGCACCTCGAAATGCGGGAAGGGCGCGCCGCGGGCGGCGAAGCGATCGGCGCAGCGGTATGCGACATGGGCGAAGCAGATGGTGGGCTGGGCTGGCAACAGGCTCACGCGGAGGCCTCCTCGAGGAAAACTTGGACGGTCAGGAAGAGGGCGCCGCGGTTGCGCTCCATCCACATGCCGTGGGTGCCTTCGCCCAGCACGACCAGGCGCTTCCCGCGCGAGGCGGTGAGCAGCGGGAACAGCGTCTGCGCCATGTAGGGCGGCGTGTCCTGGTCCCACTCGCCCAGCACGAGCAGGGTGGGTGCCGTGATCTTCGCGGGGTCGTAGAAGGGGCGGCCCGCGCGCCAGTATTCGCGGCTGTCGGCGATGCTGCCATTGGGGGCGCGGAGGGCCGGCGGGTTGCGGCGCAGCCCCTCGGGGTCGGTCGCCCAGGTGACGCCGGCCCAGTGCTCGAACCAGCCGGCCGGCACGAGGGAGGCGCGGGCCGCCTCGGGCACGCCCGCGCCACGGCGGGCGCGCGCCGCCTCCTGCGTGACGAACCGATAGGCCGCGAGGTCGCCGCCCGGATCGGCCAGCGAGGGCGTCTGCCGCAGCCAGATCGGCGCGTAGAGCACGAGGCGCTCGACCACGGCCGGATTGTCGGCCGCGAAGCGCCCCATCAGCGCCGTGCCCCAGGAATAGCCGAAATGGACGCAGCGCGGGATGGAGCGGCGGCTTCGCACGAAAGCGGAGACGGCGGCGATGTCGAGCAGCGCCGTCTCGCCGCGCACCAGCGGCGGGTTGGCCTCGGGCGGCTGCGACATCTCGGGCGGCCGCGTGCTCCGGCCGTAGCCGCGGATGTCCATGGACCACACGTCGAAGCCGCGGGCGGCGATGTAGTCCATCCAGGACTGGCCGATCAGCGGCAGGTCGAAGGCGGTATGCGCCGGATAGGTCGCGCCATGCACCATGATGATGGTGCGGCTGGGCGAGAAGCTGTTCATCCCCTCCGGCCGCTTGTTGCGGACGAAGATCTCGATGCCCGGGCTTGCATCGCCGGCGGGCACCATGAATTCCTCGGTGATGATGCGCGAAGTCTGGGCCTCGGCCTGGACGGTCATGAGCGGCGAAGCCAGGGCGGGGGCGGCGAGCAGGGCGCGTCGTTGCATGGTGATCTCCGTGGGGTTGCCATGAGACTAGCCAAGCCGGGCGCACTCCGCGAGGGGGCGGCCCCTAACGCTCGCAGCGGATGAACAGGGTGCTGCGGTGCGCCACCTCGCCCACATCGGCGGTGACGAGGTCGGTCCCCGTGCTCTCGGCCAGGCGCGGCTCGATGCCCGCGCGGCGCAGGAAGGCCAAGGCCGAGCGGCCCTGCACCGCGAAGTTCACGTTCTGCGCGATGTCGCCCGTCCGGCGGCTGACGGCCTGCGCGTTCAGCTTGGAGACGACGACGCCCACGATGTGGCCCTGCATGTCCACGAGCGGCCCGCCGGAATTGCCGGGCTGCACCTCTGCGCTGATCTGGTACTGGTCGGGGTTGTCGCCGAGGCCGCGCAGGCCGTTCACCTCGCCGCGCGTCAGCTTGGGATCGGAGCTCAGCAGCCCGGCGAGCGGGAAGCCGTAGGCCACCACGCCCTCGCCCCGGCGCAGCGTCGGCGCGTTTCGGAAGGCGAGCGCCGGCCCCCCGAGGCCCGGCACGTTCAACACCGCGAGGTCGAGCCGGGCGTCCATCCGCGCGGGCGGGGCGGCAGCCAGCCAATGTCCGCTCGGCGTGCGGAGAAGCACGCGGTTGCAGGCCTCGATGACGTGCTGGTTCGTCATGACGAGGCCGGGCGCCACCAGAAATCCGGACCCGGTCGAGACCTGGCGCGCCTGCGCGTTGGGCTGGGCCAACGGCGTCTCGCGCGAGGCGGGGCCCGCGACGGGCGGTGCGGCGGGGGGGCGGGCCATGATGGGCGCCGCGGCGGGGCGCGTCGCATTGGCCAGCTCGACGTTGCGGTTCACGCAGATGTCCTGGTCGCGCTGGACCGCCTCCCGCCCGTCGGGCAGGACGAGGCGCAGGTCGAAGCGGCAGCCGGCATCTGCGGCAGGACTCACGCGGAAGCCGCCGCCCTCGGTCAGCGGGCGGTCGGCGCGGAGCAGGTTGCCGCCCCAGTCGCCCTGCGCGCCGCGCGGGCTGCGCACAGCGAAAAGCTGCGTCGCCTCACTTCCCGCGCGGTTCACGATGCGGAATCCGGGCGGCTCGGCCGCATTCTGCGCGGCAGCCGGCACGGAAATGAGGAAAGCGAGGGCAAGCCCTGCGAAAATTTGAAGCATGTTGGTGGATCTGCCAATGGCATTGCGCCAGCGCAAGGCCCATGATCCTTGACCATGCCACATTGGCAAGCGCCACGTGAGCGGTCATGGACAAGCAAACACCCCTTTCGAGCCTTTCCCTACCCATCTCGGGCATGAGCTGCGCCTCCTGCGAGGGGCGCGTCGGGCGGGTACTCGGCCTCGTGCCGGGCGTGTCGCAGGTGAGCGTGAACCTCGCGGGCGAGACGGCCCAGGTCACCGGCACGGCCGGACTTCCGGCGCTGGACGCGGCCCTCCGCAAGGCAGGCTATGGCCTGCGCGAACAGGTGATCGAGCTGCAGGTGACGGGCATGAGCTGCGCCTCCTGCACCGGCCGCGTCGAGCGTGCCCTGCGCGCCGTGCCCGGCGTGCTGGACGTGGCGGTGAACCTCGCCACCGAGCGCGCGACGCTGCAGGTCCTGGCCGGCACGCCCATCGACTCGCTGATCTCCGCCCTGGACCGCGCGGGCTACGCCGTCGCCTCGGGCGAGGCGGCCCAGGGCTTCCCGCGCGACACGCTGGAGATCTTCGTCGCCGGCGCGCTGGCGGCGCCGTTTCTTGTCGGGATGGCCGGCATGGCCTTCGGCCTCGACCTGATGCCGGGCGGATGGTGGCAGTTGGCGCTGGCCACGCCGCTGCAATTCGTCTTCGGCGCGCGCTTCTACCGGGGTGCGCTGGGCGCGCTGCGTGCTGGCACCGGCAACATGGACCTGCTGGTGGCGCTGGGCACCACGGCGGGATACGCGCTTTCGGTCTGGCTGCTGCTGGGCGGCGGCCACCACCTCTATTTCGAGGCATCGGCCCTCGTCATCTTCTTCGTGCTGCTCGGGAAGTTCCTGGAGGCACGCGCCAAGCGGGCGACGGCGGGCGCCATCCACGCCCTGCTCGACCTCAAGCCCCGCAGCGCGCATCGAATGGAGGATGGCGAGGAGCGCGAAGTGCCCGCGGCACTGCTCCGGCTGGATGACATCGCCGTGATCCGCCCGGGCGAGCGTGTCCCGGCGGACGGCATCGTGACCGAGGGCGAGGCCGGCCTCGACGAAAGCGCGCTGACGGGAGAGAGCCGCGCCGTCGCCAAGGCGCCGGGTGCAAAGCTCGCGACCGGGACGGTCGTGCTGGACGGGCGGTTGCACATGCGCGTCACCGCCATCGGCGAGGAGACGGTGCTGGCCCGCGTGGCGGCGCTGGTCGCCGCGGCCCAGGCCAGCCGCGCGCCGATCCAGAAGATGGTGGATCGCGTCTCGGCGGTCTTCGTGCCGGTCGTGATGGCCATCGCGCTCGCGAGCTTCGCGGGCTGGATGCTGGCGGGTGCGGGGGCCGAGATGGCGCTGCTGCATGCGGTGGCCGTGCTTGTCATCGCCTGCCCCTGCGCGCTCGGCCTCGCGACGCCTGCGGCAATCATGGCGGGCTCCGGCGCCGCGGCGCGGGCGGGCATCCTGCTGCGCGACGCCGAGGTGATCGAGCGCGCCAGCGCCATCACCCTCGTCGCCTTCGACAAGACCGGAACCCTGACCGAGGGGCGGCCCGTGCTGGCCGCCAAAGTCGAGGCCGAGCCTGGCGCGCTGCGCCTGGCCGCTGCCCTCCAGGCGGGCAGCGAGCACCCGCTGGCGCGCGCGGTGCTGGCCGCCCATCCGGGCCCGCTGCCCGCCGTCACCAACTTCCGCGCCTTGGCTGGCCGCGGCGTGGTGGGCGAGGTGGAGGGGCGGACCCTCAGCCTCGGCAGTCCCCGGATGCTGGCCGAGAGCGGTGCGGTCGCCGATGCCGACCAGCAGGCCCAGGCCACGCTCGAGGAGGGGCGCGGGCGCACGCTCGCCTGGCTGATCGAGGGGCAGCGCGTGCTCGGCCTCTTTGCCTTCGAGGATGCGGTGAAGCCAGGTGCGGCGACCGCCGTGGCCGATCTCCGCGCGATGGGGCTGCGCGTGGTCGTGCTCTCGGGTGACAGCCCCGCGGCGGCGGCGGCGCTGGGCTCGCGCATCGGCCTCACCGAGGTGGAGGCGGGGCTGCTGCCGGCCGACAAACTGACCCGGATCCAGGTCTGGCAGGCGGCGGGCGAGCAGGTGGCCATGGTGGGCGACGGCGTGAACGACGCACCGGCGCTGGCCGAGGCACGCCTTGGCATCGCCATGGGCACCGGCACCGATGCGGCGATCGCGGCGGCGGCGGTCACGTTGCTGCGGGGCGATCCCGCGCTGGTGCCCGATGCGCTGCACCTGATGCGGCGGACGCGCGCGAAGATCCGCCAGAACCTGTTCTGGGCCTTCGCCTACAACGCCGCGGGGCTGCCGCTCGCGGCCTTCGGCTTTCTTTCGCCGGCACTGGCGGGGGCTGCCATGGCGGCGTCCTCGGTCTCGGTGCTGGGCAACGCGCTCCTGCTCGCCCGCTGGCGGCGGACGGGCGGAACCGGAACTTCAAAGGAGAACGGGACATGAATATCGGGGAAGCTGCCGCGGTCACTGGCGTGAGCGCGAAAATGATCCGCCATTACGAGACGCTCGGCCTGGTCATGCCGCACCGGCGCCAGAACAACTACCGCACCTACACCGAGCAGAACGTGGCCGTGCTGCGCTTCATCCGCCACGCCCGTGATCTCGCCTTCCCGCTCTCCGAGGTGAAGCGCCTGCTGGCGCTTTGGCGCAATGACGGGCGGCAGAGTGCCGAGGTGCAGCGCATCGCGCTCAGCCACGTCACCGCGCTGGAGAACAAGGCGCGCTCTCTCAAGGCGGTGGCGGATTCACTGCGGCACCTGGCCGAGTGCTGCCAGGGCAACGCCCGCCCCGAATGTCCGATTCTGGACCACATGGAGGGCCGCGTCAGTGCACACGGTTGAACTCACGGTCCAGGGGATGACCTGCGGCCATTGCGTGCAGGCCGTGACGCGCGCCATCCAGGCGCTCGACGCGGCGGCGCGCGTCTCCGTCGAGCTTGAGAAGGGGCGGCTGCATGCCGAAACCGCGCTGGACCGGGCCGAGGTGGTGCGCGCCGTTGAGGGCGAGGGCTACAGAGTCGCTGCCTGACGTGACGGCCGCGCACGAAAAAACCCGGCGGATCGATCCGCCGGGTTTCCTTCGGTTCGGGGTGTGGCGGCCAGATCACTCCTGGTTGCGCTGGCCCGTGAACTGCAGCAGCAGTTGGAAGAGGTTGATGAAGTTCAGGTAGAGGCCCAGCGCGTCCATCACGCTGCGCTTGCCGGCTTCATCCGTGCCCTCGGCGTAGGAGTGCTCGATGTAGTCGTTCTTGATGCGCTGCGTGTCGTAGGCCGTGAGGCCGCAGAAGATCAACACGCCCAGGACGGAGATGGCGAAGGCCAGCGCCGACGAGGCGAGGAAGATGTTGACCACCGAAGCCAGGATGATGCCGATCAGGCCCATCAGCAGGAAGCTACCCATCTTCGTCAGGTCGCGCTTGGTCGTGTAGCCGATGAGGCTCATCGAGGCGAACATCGCGGACGAGATGAAGAAGGTGCTGGCGATCGAGCTCTTCGTGTAGATCACGAAGATGTTCGCCATGCTGGCACCCATCACCGCCGCGAAGGCCCAGAACAGCGCCTGCACCGTGGTCTTGCTCATTCGGTTGATGCCGAAGGAGAGTGCCAGCACGAAGGCGAGCGGCGAGAACATCGCGATGTAGCCGAGGATCGTCGGCGCTGTCGCCATGCCGCGCGGCGTGCGGACGACGGTGTAGAACAGCTCGGCCACGGCCGGGTTGTGCGCGATCAGGTAGGCGACGATGCCGGTCAGCAGCAGACCGGACGCCATCCAGTTGTAGACGCGCAGCATGTAGGCGCGCAGGCCGGCGTCGAGCGCCGCAGCATCCACGCCCGCAGTGCGGCCCCAGCCTTGCTGCGAGCCCGTCGGCTGGGTCCACCGCGATTCAGGTTGGATAGCCATGTGTCGTAATCCTCCGGAAGGGCACCTTAGCCCGTGTGGACATGATATGGAGTTCCTGTAATCCGATTCAACGGATTTTGGAAGCACCGATCGCAAACACTCGGCGCTTCATTCGTTGCGCAGCAGCGGCGCGGGGCGGACGCGCAGCGCCATCGCCGTCCCCGCATAGCCGAAGGCCAGCACCAGCAGCATGCAGCCAGCGACCGTGATCGCGAGCGTGCCCGGCAGGAATACCCATTCCTGCCGCATGACCCCGACGACCACGCCCCAGGCCGCCGCCGTGCCCGCAAGCGCCGCTAGCACGCCCGCGAAGGCGCCCAGGATGCCGAATTCCACCAGGAAGGCGCGCAGGATCTGCCCCCGCGTGGCGCCGACCGTCTTCAGCAGCACGGCCTCGCGGATGCGGCGCTGCTGCCCGGCCGCGACCGCGCCCGCCAGCACCAGCGCGCCCGCCAGCAGCGTGACGGAGCCCACGGCGCTCAGCGCCGTGCCGATGCGGGACAGCAGCACGGCCACCTGCTCCAGCGCGTCACGCACGCGGATGCCGGAGACGTTGGGCAGCGCGTCCGTGATCCGTCGCAGCAGCGCCGAATCGGAGGCCGCGTCGCCGCGCACGGTGGCGATGTGCGTGTGCGGGGCGGTGGCCAGCAACCCGGGCGAGGCGATGAGCGTGAAGTTCATCCCCAGCGTCCGCCATTCCACGTTGCGGAGGTTCGCGATGGTGAGCTCGATGTCGCGGCCCAGCACGTTCACCGTGATCGTGTCGCCCACGCCGACGCCCCAGCCGCGCGCAAGGTTCGCGTCGAAGGAAGCCAGCGTCGGCCCCTCATAATCCGGCGCCCACCATTGCCCGGCGACGAGGCGCGTGCCCGCGGGCATGGTCGCGCTGTAGGTCAGGCCGCGGTCGCCCCGCAGCGCCCAGGCGGTCTCGGGGGTGGCGCGCACCTGCTCGGTCGGCACGCCGTTCACGGCCGAGATGCGCGCGCGCAGGCTGGGCACCCGGCGGACTTCCTCGACGCCGGGGGTGCCTGTTGCGAGGCGATCGAAATCGGCCACCTGGTCGGGCTGGATGTCGATGAAGAAGAAGTTGGGTGCCCGCGCCGGCATCTCGCTTCCGATCGCCTGGCGGAGGTTGCCCTGGATCTGCGCGATGGCGGCCAGCGTGGTGAGGCCGAGGCCGAGCGCCACCAGCATGATCGCCGTGGGCGCACCCGGCCGGTGCAAATTGGCGAGGCCGAGGCGCCAGGCCGGGCGGCGGATGCCGCGCAGCGCGCGCGCGCCGGCCATCAGCACCCAGGCGCCGCCGCGGAACAGGATCATCGCCGCGGCCGCGCCAAGGCAGAACATGGCGGCGAAGAAGGGCTGCTCCGCCGTGGTGATGACCAGCGTGACGAGCGCCACGGCCGCCGCAAGATTGGCCAGCGCCACGGGCCATCCGGGCCAGGAGCCGCCGGCGCCCAGCACGTCGCGGAACAGGGCCGCACCCGGAATGCGCCCGGCCCGGCCGAGCGGCCATAGCGCGAAGGTCAGCGCCGTCAGCAGGCCGTAGAGTGCGGCCAGCGCCAGCGGCGTTGGATAGAGGGCGATGCGCGCGGGGACGGGGAGGGATCCGCTCAGCGCCTGCGCCGCCAGCAGGGTCAGCCCCCAGCCGGCGACCAGCCCGATCGCGATGCCGAGTGCCGAGAGCGCCAGCACCTGGAACAGATAGGCCGCGAAGATGGCCGCCGTGGGCGCGCCCATGCAGCGCAACGTCGCGATGGTGCGCGCCCGTGCGTCCAGCCAGGCGCGCACGCCGGTGGCCACACCGATGCCGCCGACCAGCAGCGCCGTCAGCCCCGCCAGCGTCAGGAAGGAGGCTGCGCGGTCGAGGAAGCGGTTCACGCCCGGCTCGGCCTGATCGGCGCGGCGGACGCGCCATGGCGATTGCGGGAAGGCCGCGCGCAACTCGGCGCCGAATACCTTGGCCGAGACGCCCTCGGGCAGACGGATTCGGTATTCATGCGTCACGAGGCTGCCCGGCTGCACCAGGCCCGTAGCCGGCAGCAGGTCGAGCGGGATGATGGCGCGTGGACCGAACACGGTGGGCGTCGCGATGCGGTCCGGTTCCTCGGTGATGCGCGCGGCGAAGGCGACAGTCGCCTCGCCGAGGCGCAGCCGGTCGCCGAGTGTCAGGCCGAGGCGCTCGGCCACCGAGGGCTCGACCGCGACCACGGCGCCGGTCAGCGGCGCCTCGGGTTCGAGGCCCAGGCTGCCATAGAGGGGGTAGAGGCGGTCCACCGCCTTGAGTTCGACCAGGATCCGCTCGCCATCGGGCGCGATCAGCATGGAGCGCAGCAGCGCCACCTGGCTGATCTCGCCGCCGCGCGCGCGCACCCATTCCAGAGCCTCGGGCTCGGCGGGCTGGTAGCCGGCGCGGATTTCGAGGTCGCCGCCGAGGATGCGGGCGCCATCGGCCTGCAGCCCGGCATCGATTCCGGCGCGCAACGTGCCGACGGCCGCGATGGCCGCGACGCCGAGCGCCAGGCAGGCCAGCACGATCCGCAGTCCCTTCACCCCGCCGCGCAACTCGCGCCGGGCGAGGATGAGTCCCAGCCGAAGGTTGCTCATTCGGCGGCGACCGGCAGGGTGAGGCTATCGCTGGCGATCAGCCCATCTTCGATGTGGATCTGGCGTTCGCAGCGCGCGGCCAGCGCCGGATCGTGAGTGATCAGAATGAGTGTCGTGCCGAACTTCACACGCAGGTCGAAGAGCAGGTCCATGACCGAGAGGCCCGTCGCGCGGTCGAGGTTGCCGGTGGGTTCGTCGGCCAGGATCAGGCGGGGATTGGCCACGAAGGCGCGGGCCACTGCCACGCGCTGCTGCTCGCCGCCCGAAAGCTGGCCAGGGTAATGCGTCAGCCGATGCCCGAGGCCGACCGAGCGCAGCGCCGCCTCGGCCCGCGTGAAGGCCGCCGGGTCGCCCGCGAATTCGAGCGGCATGGCCACGTTCTCCACCGCCGTCATGGTCGGAACCAGGTGGAAGGACTGGAACACGATGCCCACCTCCTCGCGCCGGAAGCGTGCCAGCGCGTCCTCGCCCAGCGCCGAGAGGTCGCGCCCAGCGACGTGCAGCGTGCCGGTGGTGGCGCGCTCCAGCCCCGCCAGCAGCATGAGCAGCGAGGTCTTGCCGGAGCCCGAGGGGCCGACGATGCCGACAGCCTCGCCCTCCCCGATGTCGAGGCTGACGCCACGCAGGATGTTGACCCGGCCGGCACTGCCCCCCACTTCGAAGGTGAGTTCACGCGCCGCGATCAGCGGTGCTGCGGAGTTGTTCGTATTGTCCATGATCGCTGCATATGGGCGGCGCGCTGCGCTGCAAAAGGGCGCGTTGCTTTTTGCGACACCGGTGTTGGCCCAAAGCGCTGCCCAAGGGGGCGAACCGATCCGGCTTCTCGCCCTGGGGGACTCGCTCACGGCGGGCTACGGCCTGCCCAACGGCCAGGGCTTCGTGCCGAAGCTCCAGTCGGCCCTGGCCGCACGGGGGCGCCGCGTGCGCGTACTGGATGCCGGCGTCTCGGGCGACACGATGTCCGGCGGCGCGGCCCGGCTCGACTGGGCCATGGCCGAGCGGCCGCAGGCGGCCATCGTGGCGCTGGGCGGCAATGACGGGCTGCGCGGCCTGCCGCCGGCGCGCATGGCCGAGGCGCTCGAATCCATCCTCTCCCGCCTGGAGGCGCGCCGCATCCCGACGCTGCTGGTCGGGATGATCGCGCCCCCCAACCTCGGCGGGGATTACGGGCGTTCCTTCCACGCCGTCTTCACGGAAGCCGCCAACCGACGGAACAACATCATTTTCTATCCCTTTTTCCTGGAGGGCGTGGCCGGCGATCGCGCGCTGAACCAGCCCGATGGCATCCACCCCAACGCCGCGGGCGTGGATGAGATGATCCGGCGCATCCTGCCTGTCACGGAACAACTTCTGGACCGGGTGGCGGCTGTCCCGGCAGGATGACGCTGCGAATCCGGGAAGGGGGTCTGGCCCATGCGTCTCTTCGTCGCTCTCGAACTTCCGGATGACTTGAAGGGGAGGCTGGCGGCGCTGGCGGGCGGCATGCCCGGCGTGCGCTGGGTCCGTCCGGAAAACTACCACCTCACCCTGCGGTTCATCGGCGAGGTGCCGGGGCACACGGCGGAGGACCTCGACTTGGCGCTCGCCAATATTCGCGCCAAACCTTTCGCGCTGACGCTCTCGGGCCTCGGCATCTTCGAGAAGGCGGGGCGCGTGCAGTCCTTGCACGTGGTGGCCGAGCGCAGCCCCGGTCTGCAGCACCTCCAGGCCAAGATCGAGACGGCGCTGCAACGGGCGGGCCTGCCGCCGGAGCGCAAGCGCTTCGCCCCGCATGTCACGCTCGCGCGGATGGACGGCGCGCCGATGGCCAAGCTCGTCAGCTTCCTCCAGACGCACAACCTGTTCCGTTCGGAGCCGGTGATGGTGGAGCGCTTTGTGCTGTTCTCCTCCAGGCTCGGCAAGGAGCAGGCGGTCTACACGCCCGAGGTGGAGTACGCGCTCGCCGCTTGAGCGGCGGCGTGGCTTCACTTAAACTCTCCCGCGTGGAGAGCTTCCGCCCGTTCCTGCTCCGGCTGCTGGCTGCGGTGCTGTTCCTGCAGTCGGGCGTCGCGGTCGCCCATTGCCTGCGCGGCATGGCATCGGGCGGCGGTGCAACCATCGAGATCTGCTCATCCGAGGGGCTGAAGAGCATCCGCCTCGATGAGGAGCGACAACCGGCGGAAACCGGCGGCTTTTGCGCCGCATGCCATGCCCTGCCGGAGGCCGCCTCGCCCCCGGCGCCGCGGGTGGCGGCACTCGCCTGGTCCACCGTCGCGACGGCCGGGCAAGGAGCGGGTGTGCCGCACATCGGCCCGCCCACGCGCGCCGCCCCCTATCATGGACGGGCGCCGCCGGCCGGATGAAGGCTGCCTCCCCCAACGCTCATCCCCTGGAAGGCTCCACGCCATGATCGATCGCCGCATCCTGCTGCTCGCCGCAGCGCTCCTGCCGCTCGCCACACCCGCCCTCGCGCATGACACCGTGACCGAACGGGGCGGGCTCAGCCTCGTCAATCCCTGGACCCGCGCTTCGGGCCAGGGGATGCAGGGCGGCGGCTACCTCGTGATCCGCAATGCGGGCGCCGAGGCGGATCGCCTGCTCGGCGCCGCATCGCCCGCGGCCACGCGCGTCGAACTCCACACCCACATCCGCGACGGCGACGTGATGCGGATGCGCCCGGTGCGCGATATCGTGGTGCCTGCGGGCGGCGCGGTCGAGCTTCAGCCGGGCGGGATGCACATCATGCTGGTCGGCCTGACCCGCGCGATCGAGGTCGGCCAGTCCATCCCCATCACGCTCCGCTTCGAGCGGGCCGGCGAGGTGACGGTGGAGCTCGCCGTGCAGGCCGCGGGTGCCCGCGCGCCGGCGCACCGGCACTGACGGGTTGGCTCTGATGCACCGGGCCGGGCGGCATTCTTCGCCCGCCGCGTAGGCGCGGGGAGGCGACCTGTTCTACAGTGCCGCCAGCCGCGATCGCCCGAAGCTCCGGGCGTGAATCGCGGATCCAACGGAACCGGGCGAGCCCGGCGGCGGAGTGCCAGGCATGAACATCCAGTCCGCGGAAGCAACAACGCCGCTCCTCACCATCGAGGGCGCGCGCGCGACCATCCGCCTCAACCGCCCCGCCGTCCACAACCGGATCGAGCCGCCGGACCTGCTGGCCCTGGCCCGGCACCTGGACGCGATCGAGGCCGACCCCGCGATCCGGGTGATGGTGCTGACCGGCACCGGCAAGTCCTTCTCCTCCGGCTACCACCTGGGCGACCTGGCCGAGCGGCCGGGCGCCGAAGTCACGACGCGCGAGGACGGGCCCTCCTTCGAGGGGGTGGCGACGCAGCTTGAGAACCTCCGCGTGCCGACGATCTGCCGGCTGAATGGCGGGGTTTACGGGGGTGCCACTGACCTCGCACTTTGCTGCGACTTCCGGATCGGCGTCGAGACGGGCGAGATGTTCATGCCGGCGGCGCGGCTGGGCATTCATTACTACCCGTCGGGGATGCTGCGCTACGTCAGCCGCCTCGGACTCAACGCCGCCAAGAAGCTGTTCCTGACGGCCGAGAAGATCATGGCGCCCGAGATGCTGACGATCGGCTACCTGACCGAGATGTTGCCCATGGACGCGCTGGATGCGCGCGTCGACGCATTGGCCGACCGCCTGGCCGCCATGGCACCCCTGGCGGTTCAGGGCGTGAAGCGGAGCCTGAACGAGATCGCGCGCCAGGAATTCGACGCGGCCGGCGCCATCGCGCGCGCCAATGAAAGCCAGAAGAGCGATGATCTGAAGGAGGGGCTCGCGGCCTTCCGGGAGAAGCGCGCGCCGGTGTTCAAGGGGCGCTGATTCGCGGCGCGCCTTACCCCGCAAACACGCCGCGCAGCGCGGTGAAGGCGCGCTCCATGTCGTCCGTGTCGTTGTAGCCGTGGAAGCTGACGCGGATGCGGCCGCGTCCGTTCCAGGTCAGCACGCCCGCCGCCTCCAGCCGCCGCACTGCCTCGGCCGCTTCCGGGTGAGGCAGGCACACGCTGGCGCCGTGCTTCGCGGGCGTCATCACCGGGAGCTGCGCGTCGAGGCAGCGCGCGCGCAACTCTGCCGCCAGGGCCAGCACGTGCGCCTCCACGCCCGCCTGCGCGTCGAGATAGTCGAGCGCGGCTTCCAGCGCGTAGACGCCGGCATGGCTCGGGTTGCCGCGGCAGAAGCGCATGGCGTCCGGAACGAGGGCGACGGGTGCCCGCCAGTCGGGGCGGCCCTGGCCGGCCATGGAGTACCAGCCGGCGCTGCCGGGCGCCCAGCCCGGCTGGCGCGCGCGGTTCCAGTGGGCGACGGCGATGCCTGTGATCCCCAGCATCCATTTGTAGCAGGCGGCGAAGGAGAAATCGGCGAGGCTGGCCTCGATCGGCATCCAGCCAGCGGCCTGGGTGTGGTCCAGCACCAGCAGCGCGCCCGCCGTATCCGCCAGCGCGCGCAACGCCGGCAGGTCGGCGCGCTCGGCATTGAGGAAGGAGACGCTGCTGGCCGCGATCACGCGCGTGCGGGGCGTGATGGCGGCGGCGATGCCGGCCGCCCCCTCGGCCACGCGCAGCACCACGCCCGGCCGCATGGCGAAGGGCGCGGCGAGGGAGGGGTACTCGATGTCCGGCACCACCACCTCGTCGCCGGGCCGGAGGTCCAGGCTCCCGGCCACCATCGCGACCCCCTCGGCCACGGAGGAGACGAGGCCGATGTCGCCGAGGTCGCAACGCCAGTCGCGCGCCAGGCGGTGGCGCAGGTGGAGGATGGCCTCCTCCTGGCGATGGTCGCCCGCGAGTCCGTCGGATTGATCGGCCAGGTAGCGCGCCAGCGCGGCGGGGTGGGTCCGCAGCGCGGGCGTTCTTCCGCCGGCGCAAAGATGGGCGATGCCAGGGGCGATCAGGAAGTCGTTGCGCGGAAAAAGGGCGTCCATTGGCCCAGCATGCCCCATGCGGCGAAAATCGCGCAATGCGAGCGATGCCATCGGGCGCGAACCCGCCTATAACGCAAGGCACCATCCGGTCGGGGAATTTTCGCGCGCATGTCGATCCACGTCGCTCTGACCCACCGGACCAGCTACAGCTATGATCGCGCGGTGAAATTGGGGCCGCAGACCATCCGGCTCCGCCCCGCGCCACATGCGCGCACGCCGATCCTCAGCTATGCCCTGAAGATCGCGCCCGAGCCGCATTTCATCAACTGGCAGCAGGACCCGCAGGGCAATTTCCAGGCCCGCGTGGTGTTCCCCGAGCGCGTGACGCATTTCGACGTCACGGTGGACCTGATCGCCGACATGGCGACCATCAACCCCTTCGACTTCTTCCTGGAGCCCGAGGCCGAAACCTACCCCTTCGCCTATGACCACGTGCTGGACGAGGAACTGGCGCCCTTCCGCAAGACCGCCCCGGTCGGGCCGCTGCTGAAGGCGCTGCTGGCCGAAATCCCGCGCGACCCGCGGCGCATGGTGGATTTTCTGGTGTTCATCAACCAGCTCGTCCAGGCGCGCACGGCCTACATCGTGCGGATGGAGCCGGGCGTTTGGGACCCCGAGCGCACGCTGGGCGAGGGGTGCGGCTCCTGCCGGGATTCCGCCTGGCTTCTGGTGCAGGCGCTGCGCCAGCTGGGCTTCGCGGCGCGTTTCGTCTCGGGCTATCTGATCCAGCTCGTGGCTGACGTGAAGCCGGTCGCGGGCGCCGAGGGCCCTACGGCGGATTTCACCGACCTGCACGCCTGGGCCGAAGTCTACCTGCCCGGTGCCGGCTGGGTCGGCCTCGACGCCACCTCGGGGCTAATGACGGGGGAGGGGCACATCCCGCTGGCGGCCACGCCCGAGCCGCAATCCGCAGCCCCCATCTCGGGCCTCGTGGAGCAGGCGGAGACCGAGTTCGGCTTCGAGATGGCCGTTACCCGCATCCGGGAGACGCCGCGCGTCACCAAGCCCTATTCGCCCGAGACCTGGGCCGCGATCCTCGCCGCGGGGGATCGGGTGGACGAGGCGCTCACGCGCCACAATGTCCGCCTCACCATGGGCGGCGAGCCCACCTTCGTGGCCGCCACCGACCGCGAGGCGGCCGAGTGGAACACCGACGCGCAGGGCCCGACCAAGCGCGTCTATGCGGGACGGCTGATCCGCCGGCTGATCCCACTCTGGTCGAAGGGGGCGGTGATCCACACCGGTCAGGGCAAGCAGTATCCGGGCGAGGCGCTGCCCCGCTTCGCGCTCTCGGCGCATTGGCGCGCCGATGGGCAGCCGGTCTGGCGCAACCCGGACCTGCTGGCATCGGACGACGACACGGGCGAGGCGACGCCCGCCACCGCCGAGGCCTTCGCCCGCAGCCTTGCCGAGCGCCTGCAGGTGCCGCCGGAGCTGGCGCGGCCCGCGCATGAGGACATCCAGTACTACCTCTGGCGTGAAAGCCGCCTGCCGACGAACGTCGTGCCGGAGGAGAGCAAGCTGGCCGACAAGCTGGAGCGCGTGCGCTTCGCCCGCCTGTTCAGCCGCGGCCTGGCGGAGCCCGTGGGCTCGGTCCTGCCGCTGCGGCGCGTGGTGGTTGGCGGGCAGCGGCGCTGGCAATCCGGCCGTTGGTTCTTCCGCGATGACACGCTGTTCCTGACGCCGGGCGACGCACCCATGGGCCTGCGCCTGCCGCTTGCTTCGCTGCCCTGGATCGACCCTGCGGCACTTGCGCTGGAAGCCGGCCAGCCGACGGACCCCTTCGCGCCCGAGACGCCGCTGCGCCCGCTCGACGAGATGCGCGCGGAGTTCCCGCGCGACCCGACGCCCGAGCCGGCGCCCGAAGTTGGCGGCCCCGAAGTCGCCGGAGACGAGGACCCACATGTCCGCACCGCCCTCTGCGTCGAGCCACGCGGAGGTCTTGTGCACGTATTTCTGCCGCCGCTCGATGCCATCGAGGATTGGCTGGAGCTGATCGCCGCCATCGAGGAGACGGCGGAGGAGACCGGCCAGAAGATCTTCCTGGAGGGCTATCAGCCGCCCGAGGATGCGCGCCTGCTCCATTTCTCCGTCACCCCCGATCCGGGCGTGATCGAGGCCAACATCCATCCCGCCACCTCATGGCGCGACATGGTCGAGCGCACCGGCCAACTCTACGAGGAGGCGCGGCAGATCGGCCTCTCGGCCGAGAAGTTCATGTTGGACGGCAAGCATGTCGGCACCGGCGGCGGCAACCACGTCGTGATGGGTGCCGCGCGGGCCGAGGATTCGCCTTTCCTGCGCCGCCCGGACCTGCTGCGCAGCCTGCTCTCCTTCTGGCACAACCACCCCTCGCTGAGCTTCCTGTTCAGCGGGCTGTTCATCGGCCCCACGAGCCAGCATCCACGCGTCGATGAGGCCCGGATGGACGCGCTGCGCGAACTCGACATCGCCTTCGCCGAGTTGGACCGCATGGGGAGCGACACCCCGCCCTGGGTGACGGACCGCCTGTTTCGCAACATCCTGGCCGACATGACCGGCAACACGCACCGAACCGAGTTCTGCATCGACAAGATGTACGATCCGAACTCGTCGGGCGGCCGCCGTGGCCTGGTCGAGTTCCGCGCCTTCGAAATGCCACCCCATGCCGAGATGAGCGCGGCCCAGATGCTGCTCATGCGCTCGGCGCTCGCTGCCTTCTGGCAGCAGCCCTATCGCCGTTCGCTCGTGCGTTGGGGCACCAGCCTGCATGACCGCTTCATGCTGCCCCACCACGCGACGGAGGACCTCAAGGGCGCGCTGGAGGAACTCGGCCAGATGGGCTTCGGCCTCGATCCCGCCTGGTTCGCCCCGCACCTCGAATTCCGCTTCCCGCAGATCGGCGAGGTGACGATTGCGGGCCCCGGCGGAGGCATCGGCCTCGAACTGCGCGAGGCGCTGGAACCCTGGCACGTGCTGGGCGAGGAGCAGGCCGCCGGCGGCACCGTCCGCTACGTGGACAGCAGCGCCGAGCGCATCCAGGCCCGCGTCACCAACTGGGTGCCGGAGCGCTTCATCCTCTCGGCGAACGGCGTGGGCGTACCGCTCACCCCCACCGGCCGCATGGGCGAATTCGTGGCCGGCATCCGCTTCAAGGCCTGGGCCCCACCTTCCGCGCTGCACCCCTCGATCAGCGCGCAGGCGCCGCTCATGCTAGACGTGCATGACCGATGGAGCGGGCGCTCGCTCGGCGGCGTCGCGCATCACGTGGCCCATCCGGGCGGCCGCAACTACGAGGATTTCCCGGTCAACGCCAATGCTGCCGAGGCCCGCCGCCGCTCGCGCTTCTTCGCGCATGGCCACCCAGCCGGGCCGCGCACGGTGCCCGAGCCCGTCCGCAGCCTGGAGCATCCCTGCACGCTGGACCTGCGCGCGCACGCCCATGGATGACCGCCTCTCCGCCGGGCCCGACGAGATGGTCTCGGGTGACGGCCGCATCCGGCCGCATTGGCGCGGCGTGATGGGCGTGGTCGGTAGCCTGGGCCGCCCGGCGCTGGCCGAGCGGGCGGAGCGGCTGGCCCGCTCCATGGCCGATGACGGCGTGGCCTCCTTGCTGCCCGGTGCCTCGTCCGGCGGGCTCTGGCGGCTCGACCCCGTGCCGCTCCCCATTCCGGAGGACGAGTTCGACGTGCTGGCCGACGGCATCGCCCAGCGCGCCCGCCTGCTCGACGCCGTGCTGGCAGACCTCTACGGCCCGCAGGAACTGCTGGCCACAGGCCGGATTCCCGCGCCGCTCATCTTCGGCAGCCCGGCCTTCCAGCGCACCGCCCGCCGCGACGACGGCCCCGCGCGCCGGCCGATGCTGCACCTCTACGCCGTCGATCTCGTCCGCGGCGCCGATGGCCAGTGGGCCGTCCTGCAGGACCGCACGAGCCTTGCCTCCGGCCTCGGGCAGCTGCGCGAAAACCGCCGCCTGCTCCGCACCGCGATGCCCGAGGCGTTCCACGCGAGCCTGCCGCGCAGCATCTCTCTCTTCTTCGACCTCTGGCAGGAGGCTCTCTCCCAGCTGGCCCCGGAGGGCAAGCCGGACCCCTCCATCGCGCTGCTCTCGCCCGGCACGCGGGACCCGCATTGGTTCGAGCATGTGGTCCTCGCCAGCGAACTCGGCTGCGCGCTGGTGGAGGCGGGGGACCTCACGATGCGCGGCGGCCGGCTGTTCCTCAAGACGCTGGCCGGGCTGCAGCCGGTGGACGTCGTGCTCTCGTGCGTCGAGGCCGCGGGGCTCGACCCGCTCGACCAGCCGGAGGCCGATGCGGCGCAGGGGGTGCCCGGCATCCTCGACGGCGCGCGGCATGGGGCGCTCACGCTGCTCAACGCGCCGGGCGCCGGGCTGGCCGAGGCGCCGGCGCTGAGCGCCTTCCTGCCCGCCCTCTGCCCGGTGCTCCTGGGCGAGGAACTCTCGCTGCCGGGGCTGCCCGTGCATTGGCTGGCCGATGCCGCCGCGGCCCTTCCGGCGCCGCCGCCCGGCCATGCCGCCTGGGCCTTTCGCCCGGCCGGCCAAGGTTCGGCCTCCGAAACGCTTGAGCGTCCGGACGGCGCGCCGCCATCGGGCCTGGCCGCGATCGCGCTGCCGCTGCTGCCCGTGGCCCCCGCGCTGGAGGGTTCCGGCCTCACCCCCGCGCCCTTCGTCCTGCGGATGTTCGCCGTCTCCGATGGCCTGGCCTGGCATGTGCTGCCCGGCGGGATCGCGCGGCTGCTGACGCCGGGTGCGAAGCTCACCGGCCGCCTTCGGGGCGGGGGCTGGTGCAAGGATGTCTGGGTCCCGGCCGACCCCTCGGAGGCGATCATTGGCCCGGCCGCTCATAGTGGCCCGCCCATCCCGATCCGCCGCACGCCGGGCACCATCCCGTCCCGCGTGGCGGACAACCTCTTCTGGCTCGGCCGCTACGTGGAGCGGCTGGACCGCGCCGCGCGGCTGATGCGCGCCACCATCAGCCGCCTGCGCCGCGGCACGGCCCTGCCGCGCGAGCTGGCCGAGCTCGCCACGCTCGCCATCTGCCTGCGCGAGGCCAAGCTGGTGGACAAGGAAGCCCGGCCGAGCGCTGGCAGCCTCACCTCGCTCGCCACCGCGCTCGAGCGTGTGGCGCGGCCGGGCGTGCGAAAGCTGCAGGGGCGCATCGGCGCGCTCATGGAATCCGTGCGCGACCGCCTGACGGCTGACATGTACGCCACCTTCAAGCAGACGCTCCGCGCCGCGGAGGACGCCCTGGAGGCCGCACCGCCCGAGCTGCCCGACCTCGCGCGCGCGATGCTGCCCTCGCTGCGCTTCGCCAATGCGGTCGCAGGCATCGCCTCGGAGAACATGGTGCGCGGCGGCGCGCGGCTGTTCCTCGAACTCGGCCGCCGGATGGAGCGCGCGCACGCCGTGGCCGGTGAGGTGGCCGTGGCGCTGGACACGCCGCCGGCGCGGATCGAGGCGGGGCTTCGCCTCACGCTGGAGCTTTGCGACAGCGTGATCACCTACCGCAGCCGCTACCTCGCCGTGCTGCAGCCCGCCCCGGCACTCGATCTCGTGCTGGCCGACCCGTCGAACCCGCGCGGCCTCGCCTTTCAGCTGGAGGCGATCCATGCCGCGCTGATGGAGGTGGCGGGGGGGAAGGCCGATCTGCACAGCGCCGAGGCCGCGCGTCTCATGGCGCTGGCCGAGGGCATCACGCCCCGCCTTCTCGCTGCGCCGGACCAGGCGCTGGAGGCGACGACGCACCTGCCGCCCTTGCTGCGCGCCATGGCCGCCGAGATCGGCGCACTGTCGGACCAGGTGGCGCGGCACTACTTCGCCCTGCTGCCCGCCGCGCGCGCGGTTGGCGTGGATGTGGGTGAGGCGGCGGTGATCGCGCCGGCCGGATAGCCGCGGCCGCCGCCATCCGGCAGAGTGCGCCCGATGAACAGCCCCCCGCACAAATGATCTACTGGCTGCGCCATCGCACCGCCTACACCTACGCGAGGCCCGTGGACCTCGCGGCGCATCTGCTGCACCTCAAGCCGCGCCCGCTGCCCGGCCAGCGCGTGCTTTCGGCCCGGCTGATCTGCCTGCCGCGCCCGGACCACCACACCGAGATGCAGGACCATTTCGGCAACGCGGCCACGCGCCTGTTCCTGGTCGCACCCCACAAGGCCTTCGAGGTGACGGCGGAGAGCCATGTCGATGTGGCCTTCGCCGCACCGCCCGAAGCCGCGCAGACGCCGCCCTGGGAGGCGGTCGCGGCGGTGGCATCGGGCCCCGAAACTGCGGATTTTCTGCAGCCCACGGCGCGCATTCCCTTGCTGGCCGCGGCGGCCGCCCTGGCCGCGCCGTCCTTTCCCCCAGGCCGCCCGGTGCTGGAGGGGCTGCTCGACCTCAACGCGCGGATCCGGCGGGAATTCACCTTCCAATCGGGCGTGACCAGCGTCACGACGCCCATCTCCGAGGTGCTGCGTACCCGCCGCGGCGTCTGCCAGGACTTCACGCAGGTGATGCTGGCTGGGCTGCGCGGCCTTGGCCTGCCGGGGCGCTACGTCTCGGGCTATGTCCGCACGCGGCCGCCGCCGGGGCAGAAACGGCGGCGCGGCGCGGACCAGTCGCATGCCTGGGTCTCGGCCTGGATGGGCCCGGAGCATGGGTGGGTGCACCTCGACCCCACCAACGGCATCGTCGTGCGCGACGAGCACGTGATCTTGGCGTGGGGGCGCGATTTCGCCGATGTTTCACCGCTCCGGGGCGTGCTGCTCGGCGGCGGGGCTCACAAGCTGGAGGTCAATGTGGACCTGGTGCCGGAGGACGAGCGCTAGGAGCGCATCACCAAATCAGCCGAGCGACGCGAAGCGGGCCGACACGCCATCCCGTTCGGCCGGCGTCATGTGCAGGCCGAGCTTGGTGCGGCGCCACAGCACGTCATCGGCGGTGCGCGCCCATTCCTCCCGGCGCATCCAGTCCAGTTCGGCCTCGGTGAGGCCAGCGCCGATTGCCGCGCCCGCATGGCCTGCGGCAAACACGCGCGGCAACTCGCTGCCATGGGTGCGGACCAGGCGCGGCAGCGAGCCAGCGTCGAGGAAGGGCAGGGCGCGCCCCATCTCGGCCGCGAATTCCGCGATCGACTTGCCGCCGAGGTCGCCGCCCGGAAGCGTCGCCCCCGCCGTCCAGGCCGTGCCCTCGCGGCCGAGCGCGCGGCCAATCTTACCCGCCGCCTCCTCGGCGAGGCGGCGGAAGGTGGTGATCTTGCCGCCATAGACGCTGAGTAGCGGGGCGGCTGTCTCATCCAGCTTCAGCACGTAGTCGCGCGTCACCGCCGATGGGTCGTCCGCGCCGTCGTCAAACAGCGGGCGCACGCCGGAATAGGACCAGACGATCTCGGCCGGCGTGATCTCATGGCGGAACTGGCGCGAGACGGCGGCGCAGAGATACCCGGCCTCCTCGGGCGTGCAGTGGGCGGAGGCGGCGTCGCCCTCATGCGGCACGTCGGTGGTGCCGACCAGGCTGAACTTCCCCTCATAGGGAATGACGAAGACCACGCGGCGATCGTCGTTCTGGAGGATGAAGGCGTGCTCGCCCTCGTAGAGGCGCGGCAGGACGATGTGGCTGCCGCGGATGAGGCGCACCGCGCCAGGTCGGGCGGTGTGCGCCTGATCCAGCGCGCGCTGCACCCAGGGGCCGGCGGCATTCACGATGCCGCGCACGCGGATGCGCTGCGCCTGCTCATCGCGCCCGCGCAGCGTCACCTCCCAGTGGTCGGCGTGGCGCGTCGCGTCCTCGAAGCGGGTGCGGGTGCGGATGTCGGCGCCGCGGCGCTTCGCGTCCAGCGCGTTGAGCAGGACGAGGCGGCTATCCTCCACCCAGGCGTCCGAATAGGCGAAGGCGTGGGTGATCTCGGGCTTCAGCGCCTGCCCCATCGGGTTCTCGGCGGTCAGGAAAGCCTCCGCGCCGGGCAGCGAAACCCGGCGGGCCAGGTGGTCATAGAGAAACAGCCCCGCACGGATCACCCAGCGCGGCCGCATCTCGGGGCGGTGCGGCAGCACGAAGCGCAACGGCCAGATGATGTGCGGCGCCATGCGCAGCAGCGTCTCGCGCTCGCCCAGCGCCTCGCGCACGAGGCGGAATTCGTAGTGCTCCAGGTAGCGCAGGCCGCCATGGATCAGCTTGGAGGATGAGGAGGAGGTCGCCTGCGCGAGGTCCCCCTGCTCGGCCAAAATCACGGAATGGCCGCGCCCCGAGAGGTCCCGCGCGATGCCCGCGCCGTTGACGCCGCCGCCCACCACCAATGCGTCGAAAACCTGCATGACCCGCCTGGCTACAGCGTGATCCGCTGGCGCGGCTCAAGCTTCCATCATTGTTGAGAGGCTGTTTCACCGCTTCGGTGACGCCACCTCAGCCGATCATGCCCTAAAGAAGCTTCGCGCGGACGCGGGTGACGAGGATTTCCGCCACCACGACCACCGCGAGGATTGCCAGCAAGATGGTGGCAACGCGCCCCCATTGGAAGAAGTTGATCGCGTCATCGAGCACGACGCCGATGCCGCCCGCGCCAACCAGGCCAAGCACGGCCGATTCGCGGACGTTGATGTCCCAGCGGAACAGCGCGATCCCCCAGAAGGCGGGCTGCACCTGCGGCCAGACGCCCTTGATCATCCGGTGGCCCCAGGGCGCGCCGCTCGCCTCCAGCGCCTCGACGGGGCCGGCTGCACTTTCCTCGATCGCCTCGGCGAGAAGCTTGCCCACGAAGCCCACCGAGCGGAAGGCGATGGCGAAGGTTCCGGCCGCGGGGCCAGGGCCGAAGACGGCCACGAAGATCAGCGCCCAGACGAGGCTGTTCACGCTGCGCGAACTGACAAGAACGAGTTGCGCCAGCGTGTTGAGTGCCACGTTGCGGCAGATGTTGCGCGCCCCCATCAGCGCGAAGGGGATGGCGAGCGCGACACCCAGCAGCGTGCCGAGGCTCGCGATGTGCAGCGTCTCGATCATGGCGGCATGGACCGAGGGGTAGTAATGCGCGAGGTCGGGCGGCCACATGCGGATCAGCAGGTCGGCCATCTGCTCGGGCGCGTCGATGAGGAATTCGGGGATGATCTCGATCGAGCGCAAGGCCCAGACGAGCGCCGCGACCATGCCGATCCAAAGCACGTAACGCAGCAGGCGCTCGCTGAAATTGTGGCGGACCCATTGGCGATTGAGGGGCGCGCTCAACGGAGTGCCGCCCGGATGCGGCCGGAGATCACCTCGGCCATGAAGATCACCGCGATGATGCTGAGCAGGATGGCGCAGACGAAATCATAGTCGAAGCGCTTGAACGCCGCGAAGAGCGTGCCGCCGATTCCGCCCGCACCCACGATGCCCACCAAGGTGGAGTTCCGCAGATTCGAATCGAGCAGGTAGATGCCAAAGCCGATGAAGCGCGACGCCACCTGCGGCAGCACGCCATAGACCAGCACGCCAGCCGGCGATGCGCCCGAGGCCCGCACCGCCTCGACCTGCTTCATGCTGATCTCCTCGATCGCTTCCGCGAACAGCTTGGCGATGAAGCCCATGGAGGCGACGGTCAGCGCCGCCACCCCCGCCAGCGCGCCGAAGCCCAGCGCCTTCACGAAAATGATGGCCACGATCACGTAATGCAGCGACCGGCAGACGGCGATGAAGCCGCGCGTGGGCGCCGAGAGCCAGATCGGCGAGAGGTTGCGCGCCGCCATCAGCCCGAGCGGCAGCGACAGAAGAATGCCGAGTGCGGTGGACAGCACCGCGATCTGCATGCTCTCCAGCATGCCCTCGAGCAGCAGTTCCCAGCGCTCGAAATTGGGCGGGAACATGCGGGCGAGGAAGCGCCCCGCCTCGCCGAAACCGCGCGCCAGGCGCTCGCCCGTGATGCCGAGCTGCATGCTGGCATAGACGACATAGGCCAGCGCCAGCGCCGCGCCGAAGCGCGCGGGCCAGTTGGGCGGGAAGGGGTTCCTGGCCGCGCTCACAACCAGTCTTCGCCGCCGTAGATCTGCTGGAGGTGGTGGTTCTCCAGCGCATCGGGCGGGCCGTCGAACACCACCTCGCCGTTCGTCATGCCGATGATGCGGATGGCGAAGCGACGCGCGAGTTCAACGTTGTGGATGTTGACGATGACGGGCACGCCCGCCTCGCCGGTGAGGCGCGCCATGAGCTCCATCACCTCGACCGCCGTCTTGGGATCGAGCGAGGAGGTCGGCTCGTCGGCCAGCAGCAGCGCGGGCGCTTGCATCAGCGCGCGGGCAATGCCCACGCGCTGCCGCTGCCCGCCGGAAAGCGCATCGGCCCGGCGCGTCGCCTGATCGGGCAGGCCCACGGCGTCGAGCAGGGCGAAGGCGCGCTCGATATCGGCGGCCGGGTACTTCCGCAGCCAGGCGCGCCAGAGCGGCACGTAGCCGAGGCGGCCGGTGAGCACGTTCTCCATCACCGTCAGCCGCTCGACCAAGTTGTACTCCTGGAAGACCATGCCGATCCTTCGCCGGGCGCCGCGCAGCGCCGAGCCGCGCAGCTTCGCCAGATCCTCATCGCCCATCAGGATGGCGCCGGAGGTCGGCTCCACCAGACGGTTGATGCAGCGCAGCAGCGTCGATTTCCCGGTGCCCGAAGGCCCGATGACGGCGGTGATGCCCTGCGCCCCGATATCGAGGTTGATCCCGCGCAGGACTGGCTTTCCAGGGGTGTAGGATTTCTCCAGCTGCTGGATGCGCAGGATCGGGTTCACTGCGGGCGTGCGGCCGGGGCAGGGGTGGCAGGCGTAGGGGTGGCAGGCGTAGGGGTGGCAGGTGCCGCCTGCTGCGCCGCGCGGCGGCGGGCCTCGGCCTCCAACTCGCGGCGGCTTTCCTGGTCGAAGGCGGCGCGCGTGTAGGGCGCGTTCACGGCATCGGCCACGGCGCGCACCGGCGCCCATTCGCGCTGGTAGGTGGCGGGCCAGAAGCGGTCATTTCCGCCGAGATCGCGCGCCATCGCGGCGGGGAAGCGGAAATCGTAGAAGCACTGGCGCACCCGCTCTGCGAGTTCGGGCTGGAGGTCGTGGGCCAGCGCGAAGGAACTGGTCGGAAAGGGGTCGCTCTGCCAGATCGTGCGGAAGTTCGCCGCCTGCACCTGGCCGCGGCCGATCATGCGGTTGAACACGTCCGAGGCCACGGGTGCCGCGTCGAAATCGCCTGCATTCACGCCCATCACCGAGCGATCATGCCCGCCCGAGAACAGCACGCGGTAATCCGTCTCGGGCGTGACGCCGGCCGCCGGGAACAGCGCGCGCGGGGCCAGGTTGCCCGAGTTGGACGTGGCCGAGGTGTGCGCCACCCGCCGCCCGCGCAGATCGGCCAGCGTGCGGATCTCGGAATTGGCACGCGTGATCACGGCGACGCGGTAGCTCTCGAACTCGCGCTCATTGCCCTTGATGGCGAAGGGCACGGCGCCGGCGAGGTTCACCGCGAAGGCTGTCGGCCCCGTGGAGAAGCCCGCGATGTGCAGCCGCCCCGAGCGCATGGCCTCGACCTGGGCGGCGTTGCTCGTCACCTGGAAATACACCACGCGCTTGCCCGTGCATTGCGTAAGGTATTCCAGGAGTGGCCTGAACTGGCTGGCGTAGAGGGCGGGGTCCTCGACCGGCGTATAGGCGAAGACGAGCGTGCTGGGGTTGCGCAGGCGACTCGGATCGGTCGGGACATCGGCCACCAGGTCGCGGTTCTCGTCGCAATAGGCGTCGTCCAGCGCGCCGCGGTGGGAGCAGGCGGCCTGCGCCGAGGCGTTCGCGGGCAGCAGGCCCGGCGTCAGGGCCGCAAGCGTGCCCAGTGCGGTGACGGCGGTGGCAAGAAGGGCGCGGATCATGGCGGTGGTATCCTCTCCGTGGTTCTCTTTGGTGGCGCCTCCTCCGCAAGAGGATGCAAAAGGAGGCGCCACATGTCGGAGTACCGGCATAGCGCGCACGCCGCGCCATGTCAGCCACGAAGGGAGAGATCGGCGCCGCCCACCGGACGGCGCCTGTGGTTCAGGAGAGGTTCCCGTTCAGGCGTGCCCAACCGGGCCCATGGAGTCGAGGTTGGTCGCGCGCACCACCGAGGCGAAGAGCCTCAGGGCGTCGGGCCCGCCACGGTCACTCAATGTGCCTGCCTCCATCTCTATCGCGAGGAGTTCAGCGTGTTCGGCCAGCGTTTCTGCGGCACGTCGTAGGGCTTCGCGCGCCAGGACGAGCTGCAGCTCGTCCGGCATCGCCTTCCAGTCCGAGGGGGGCATCGGATCATTTTCCAGTTTGCCCGCCGTCCTGGCGGTTGGTTTCGCATCCGGACCGGCTCCGGACATTCGTGATTTAGATGGAGCCGGGTTAACAGAGCCTTTCCCGATGCAGCTTCAAGTGAAGCGCGCGCCGACGGCGCCAAGCCCCTCAAAAACCACCCGCACCTCACAGGGGCCGTCCAGCCAGATCGGCGGCGTGACCGAGCCGAGCCAGACCACCTGGCCGGCCCGCAGCCCACCGAATTTCTCCGCCGCACCCGACCCGGCGAGCCAGGCCAGCGCTTCGAAGGGATGGCCCAGCAGGTCCCGTCCGTGCCCGCCGCCGCGGCTCACGCCGTCCACGAAAAGCTCGCCCCGGATGGCGCCGAGGTCGAGGCCGCGCCACGCCGCGCCCGCACCCAGCACGCCCGAGGCATGGAACACCTGGTCCGCGATCAGCGTCGGCGTGCCGAGCGCGGCCAGGTCGCCGTAGCGCTTCTCGACGATCTCGATGGCCGGGAACACGTCGCCCACGGCTGCCTCGGCCTGTGCGCGCGTGGTCGGCCCGAAGGGCAGGTCGGCGGCAAGGCGCACGCCCACCTCGCACTCGACGCCCAGGCCGAGGAAGCTGGAAAATGGCGCGCTGAAGCCATCGGCGTTGAGGCTGCCCTGCGGCACGAAACCAGCGGCCGGGTGCGTCAGGCCCAGATATTCCTGCATTTGGCGCGTGGTCGCGCCGATCTTGAAGCCGGCGGGCGGGATGGCCCCCAGCGCCGCAGCCACGGCGTGCTGCACGGCGTAGCCCTCGGCCGCCGTCGCCGGCGCGAGGGAGCCCAGCGGGGCCAGGATGCGGCGCGCCCGGCGGGCGTCCAGGATCACGCGTGCGGCTTGGCTCATGGCTTCATTCCCTCGCCAGTTCATAAAGGGCCACCGCGGCGGCGGCCGAGACATTGAGGCTTTCCATCGCGGCCGAGATCGGCAGGCGGACCAGTTCGTCGCAGGTCTCGCGCGTCAGGCGGCGCAGGCCCTCGCCCTCGGCGCCCAGCACCAGCGCCACCCGACGGCCTTGCAGCCCCGATTGCGCGAGCGTCACCGGCCCCGCCGCCTCCAGCCCCACCACCCAGAAGCCGGACTTCTTCAGGATTTCGAGCGAGCGGGCGAGGTTCACCTCGCGCAGGATCGGCACGACCTCGAGTGCGCCCGAGGCGGCGCGGGCCAGCGTGCCCGTCTCATGCGGGGCGTGGCGGTCCTGTACCACCAGCGCCGCCGCGCCGAAGGCGGCAGCCGAGCGCAGGATGGCGCCCACGTTGCGCGGGTCCGTCACCTGGTCGAGCACGAGCACAGGGCCGGTCGTCTCGGCCAGCAGCGTTTCCATGTGCGGCGAGGGCAGGGCCTCCACCAGCAGGGCGGCGCCCTGGTGGATGGCGTCGGGCGGGAGCGTCTGGTCGAGGCGGTTGCGCTCGACGATCTCGGGCACGATTCTCCAGGGCGGCGAGAAGCGCTCGGCCAGTTCCTGCTCGGCGCCTCGGGTGACGAGAAGGCGGCGCAGGCGGCGGGCGGGGTTGGCGATGGCCGCCGAGACGGCATGCAGGCCATAGAGCCAGACGGCCCCATCGCCCGCGGGCGCGGCATCCTGGGGGCGGGGGCGGTTTCGTTGCTGGCGCATCGCCCCATCAAGCGCGCGCGGGCCGCGCTGGCAAGCCGGGCGTACCTGTCCTAGATAGCAATCGCGCGCCGGGTTAGCTCAGGGGTAGAGCAACCGCCTTGTAAGCGGTAGGTCGTCGGTTCAAATCCGACACCCGGCATGCCCGTCACATTTCCTCACCAGATGGCGGCCGCGCGGCATGCAACCGTTACATTGGCGGCCCATTCTCCTGCACATCGGAGCGACATGCCCGCCGCCCGCGGAAACGGAGACTACCTGGATGAAATTCGCACCCACCCTTGCCTTCGGCGCAGCCCTCCTGAGCGCTGGCTTGGCCGTCGCCCAACCCGCCACCGCACCCGCAACCCCCGCCGCCCCCCGGGCCGAGCGTGGCGATTGGGGTGCCCGCATGCTCCAGATGATCGACGCCAACAGCGATGGCCGCGCCACCTGGGACGAGTCCTGGGCCTTCGTGACC
>Ga0105047_10001521_pt1 | contig 41646 bp, 44 predicted proteins | sample MAT04_FD_78384 | JGI IMG/M metagenome (GOLD analysis project Ga0105047, IMG submission 78384) | Freshwater microbial communities from Lake Fryxell liftoff mats and glacier meltwater in Antarctica - MAT-04 (megahit assembly) | ecosystem: Environmental > Aquatic > Freshwater > Ice > Liftoff...
CTCGAGGCCCAGACGTTCTTCGGACGTGTGGTGGAGCATCGACGCGTGATGGCCCAGGCGCTCGGTCGAGCCATCCACATTCGCGTCGCCGCGCTCGATCTCCTCACCACGCGCTCGACTTCCTCGTCGACCAACACCGGCGGACGTCGTGACAGCCATCCCATCATCGTGACGCCCTCGCTCCTCGAGAAGGCGTTCGAGGTCGCGACGGCCGACAACCTCACCGGGCTCCCGCAGCGCGCACACTTCATGAACCTGCTCCGTCACGAGCTGCGGCAGCGCAAGCGCCGCAACGTGTGTGTCGCCTTCATCGATCTCGACGGCTTCAAGCGCGTGAACGATCGCCACGGGCACGCGCGTGGTGACGAGGTGCTTCGCGCGCTCGCGCGTTCGGCGCGAGGCTCGCTCCGCGAGGGCGACGTGCTCGCGCGGATCGGCGGCGACGAGTTCGCCATCCTCCTCCTCGACGCCTCGCCTGCGGAGGCCGATGCCGCGCTCGGCCGCCTGCGCGAGCGCTTCGAGTCGCTCACGGCGCCCCTCGGGACGTCGTTCTCGGCGGGCGTCGCCGTCGCCGGCCCCAGCGAGCAGGCCGAGCGCGTCATCATGCGGGCCGATCAGGCGATGTACCGCCAGAAGCGCGCACGTGCGGCGCTCTCGGGCTGAGCCGGGCGGCCGTCAGGCGCCGTTCGCGGCCCCCAGGCCGACCTGGTATCCTCCATGGCGTGACCGGCTTCCCCTCGCGCTACGTCAACCTCGCGGCCGCACGCCGCCGCTTCGGCGATCGCGTCGATCGTCTCGGCAAGTACCTCACCGAGGTCGACCACCCCGCCGACCTCGTCGTCGAGGCCATCGAGTCGTTGCCGAAGGGGGCGGGGTGGCGGCTGCTCGAAGCCGGCCTGCGAGGCGGCTCGCGTGCGATTCCGTCGGCGCCGCGCGCCATGCGCGAGCTGCTCGACGCCGCCACCGACGTCCCTGCGTGGGTCGACTGGCCGACGTGCGACCGCGGCGGTGAGATGCTCATGCGCGTCGGTGTGCTCGGCGGCGCTGTGCTCGGGTCGCACTCGCTCGTGCTCGGGTACGCGTCACCCGCGGGCAACAAGCCGCTCGTTCTCTCCGGTCGGCTCACCCAGCAGGCCGTGCGCAGGCTCAACGAGACCGCGCGCTTCGTCCAGGCCGTGTGTCGGCCGGGCGGCATGCGTCCGTTTGCCGACGGGTGGCAGATCACTCTGAAGGTGCGCCTCATCCACGCCCAGGTGCGTCGGATGATCCTGAAGACCGGCAACTGGAACGCCGAGGCCTGGGGCGCGCCGGTCAATCAGCACGACATGGCGGGCACGACGCTCCTCTTCTCGATCGCGATCATGGACGGGCTTCGCAAGCTCGGCGTTCGCATCGACTCCGAGGAGGGCGAGCGTTACATCCACCTCTGGCGCTGGGTCGGCCACGTGATCGGCGTCGCCCCGCAGCTCCTCCCGGCCTCGGCCGCCGACGCGACCCGGCTCGCCGACCTCATTGCCGCCACGATGGGCCCGCCTGATGAGGACTCTCGCGACCTCACGAAGGCGCTCTTCGCGGCGGCATGGGACGGAGCCGTCACGCCCAAGCAGAAGCGCGACGCGGCACGGAAGGTCCTCTTCGGTACGACACTGTGCCGAGAGCTCGTCGGAGATGAGCTCGCCGACGCCCTCCATGTGCCCAGGAATTCGGTGCGCTTCGCGCTGCCGATGATGCGGCGCCTCGTGGGCGGCGTGGAGCGCTTCACGCGCGCGGTGCCGTTCGCGGAGCGCGGCGCGATCGCCGCGGGGTCGCACTACTGGGATCGCGTCGTCGAGATCGGGCTCCAGGGGGCCACCTACGAGTTCTCGCTCCCGAGCCGTCTCGCCAAGCTCGCGGCGTGAGGAATCACTGGCATTTCCTGGGCGTTCTCGGGATCTGCGCCCACGACCCAACGACGCCGTCACACTCGGGGTCCTAGCGGCGATGTCCCGGAGCATGCGAACCCCGCTCGTCCTCGCCTTCGCGGTCCTCGGTCTCTCCCTCACGGGCGCCTGCACGGGCGAAGGGCGAAGCACGACGCCGCCGTCGAGCGTCGGGCGTGCGCCGCCGCCCGACGTGCCGGTCCCCGTGCCTGTCGTTGCTGCTGCTCCCGCGCCGGGGCCGGCATCGAAGATGAACGACGCCGACGACGCGACGCGGAACGCGAACGCGCGCCCCGCGGCGCCCGCCGAGCCGGCCTACGATCTCGCCGCCGATCGGGAGCGTCGCGCTCGCGTCGCGAAGGAGGAGCTAGGCCCGAAGACGATCACCACGGTGGTCTCCGACATCTTCGTCGTCATCGGTCCACCCGGCTGGCAGGGCGGTGCCTTCGAGCAGAGCGTGTCGCTCATGCGCAATTCGATGGCCGGCTACCTGAACAACCGGTTCGGCAAGAAGCCGTCGCAGGCCATCAGCGTCTACCTCTTCCCCGAAGGCCAGACGTACGAGACCTTCTGCAAGAAGAAGTACGCCGCGCCGTGCATCGCTCACTACGGGTTCTACCAGCCCGGTGATCGCTACATGGTGATGAACATCGGGCTCGGGCTCGGAACGCTGACGCACGAGATCGTGCACCCGCTCGTCGAGTCCGACTTCCCCGAGGCGCCGACGTGGCTGAACGAGGGCATCGCGTCGGTGTTCGAGGCGCCCGTCATCACGAAGCCCGGCGAGATCCACGGCGTGAAGAACTGGCGGCATCCGCGGCTCAAGAAGGCGCTCACGAGCGCCGAGCGCGAGCACGCGCGGCTCGATGTGATGTTCGCGATGCGCGACGACGTCTTCCGCGGCGATGGCGAGGACCTCCACTACGCGATGGCTCGCTACGTGTGTCAGTGGCTCGACGAGCGCGGCAAGCTGTGGGCGTTCTACCAGCGCTGGCGCGATACGGTCGCGACCGACCCGAGCGGCGAGAAGGCGTTCAAGGAAGTGGTGGGGATGACGCCGGGCGAGGCGAATCCCGCCTGGACGAAGTGGACGCTCGCACTCTGAGATAGCGGCGGGTGTTAGGCTCCACGCCTGGTGAGTGAGAGCTTCACGTTCGACGTCGCGACGCACGGCTCCACCACGGCGCTCGTCTATCGTGCACCCGAGCCGATCGGCGCCACGCTGATCCTCGCGCACGGCGCCGGCGCCGCGCAGACCCACCCGTTCATGGTCGACATGGCGGAGCGCATCGCGCGTCGCGGCATCGACGTCGTCACCTTCAACTTCCTCTACACCGAGGCGGGCCGGAAGATGCCCGACCGGAGCGATCTGCTCGAGGCCTGCTGGCATGCGGCGATCGCGAGCGTACGAGCGCGCGGTGGTCTGCCGACGGAGCTCCTGTTCTGCGGCGGGAAATCGATGGGCGGGCGGATCATCTCGAACATCGCGGCGTCTCCCGCGGGCGAGGGCCTCACGGCGAGCGGCCTCGTGTTCCTCGGCTATCCGCTCCACCCCGCGAAGAAGCCGGAGGTGCGCCGCGACGCTCATCTGCCGCGCGTTCCCTTCCCGATGCTCTTCGTGCAGGGCTCGCGCGACGCGCTCGGCGACGCCGCCGAGATCCGCAAGGTCGTGCGGCGTCTCCCGCACGCGGCGCTGCACGTCGTTCGGGGCGGCGACCATTCGCTCGCGCTGCTCGAGCGCGACGGCGGCGCGGCGAAGCAGGAGCCCGCCCTCGAGGCCGCCGCGGATGCGATCGCGGCGTTCGTCCTGAAGATCGCGGGTAGGCTCGCCTGATGTCGGTCATCGACGGCGGTACGATCCTCGTCACGGGAGCCTCCTCCGGCATCGGAATGGCCATCGCGCGCCTGGTCGCGCCACGCGCCAAGACGCTCGTGCTCGTCGCGCGCCGCGTCGACCGCCTGAAGGAGCTTGAGCGCTCGCTGACCGAGGCGCGGAAGGAGCTCCGCGTCGAGGTCATCGGCTGCGACCTCTCCTCGCGAGAGGACGTCACCAAGCTCATCGCCGAGGTCGCGGCTCGCGGGCTCGAGGTCGACGTGCTCGTGAACAACGCGGGCGTCGGAATGATGGGCAGCTTCGAGCGCGCCGATGCCGCGAAGACGACCTTCATGATCGACCTCAACGTGACGAGCCTGACGCTGCTCACGCTCGCCTTCCTCCCCGGCATGGTCGAGCGTGACAGGGGAGGGGTGCTCAACGTCAGCTCGGGCTTCGGGCTCGGCGTCACGCCGCTGTTCGCGGCGTACATCGCGACCAAGCACTACGTGACGGGCTTCACCGAAGGGCTCTGCGCGGACCTCGCCGGCACCAACGTCGTCGCCACGCAGGTCTGCCCCGGGCCGGTGGCGACCGAGTTCGAGCAGACGATGGGAAACCCGACCAGCGCGAAGATCCCCGCGTTCATCGAGATCTCCGCCGAGCAATGCGCGCGCTCGGCGATCCGGGCCTTCGAGCGCGGCCGTGCGCTGGTGGTGCCGGGCCTGGTGATGAAGCTCGTGATGCTCCTGAACGAGCTTTCGCCTCGTTTCATGCGGCGTGCGTTTGCAGGTCTCCTGGGGCGTTATGCCCGAGCGAAGAAACTCCCCTAGGCGGTGCTATAGAGAGAGGGCTTTTCCCGTCTCCGAAACCACTCCGCATGAACAATCTCCCCAAGCGCCCTGGCGCCTCCGTTCGTCCGCCCCCGCCGACCGTCAGCGGCTCGCAGCGGCCCCCGGTGAACGTGAAGGACGCACTGACCGAGGCGCGCGCGATCGCAGGCGGCTCTCTGGGGCGCACCACGAACGCGCCGGGCTCGATCTCGGCGTCGGCGGTCAAGGCCCGCAAGGTCGTGATGCTCGTCGACCCGGACGCCTCGATGCGCGCGCGCATGCGCGCCTCGCTCGAGCCGTACTACGACGTCATCGAGGCCAAGGACGGCATGGAGGCCGTCGAGATGGCCGCGAGCATCCAGCCGCCTGCGATGATCGTCAGCGAGAACGTGATGCCTCGCGTCGACGGCTTCACGCTCGCGAAGGTCCTGCGCCAGAACCCTTTCATGAAGAAGGTGCCGATCATGTTCGTGTCCGCGCGCAACAGCCCGCAGGACGTGACGCAGGCGCTCGTCCTCGGCGCCTGCCAGTACGTCCTCAAGACGACGCCGGTGGGCGACATCGTCGCCAAGATCCGCAAGATCCTGGCCTAGGCGAGAGCTCGTGCAATTCCGACTTGGTTCCATCCCGATCCGCATTCGCGGCCTGTTCCTCTTCATGGCCGTCGTGCTCGGCTCGCGCCTGCAGCGGCCCGACCTCATCGCGATCTGGGTCGCGATCGTGCTCGTCTCGGTGCTCGCGCACGAGCTCGGGCATGCGCTCATGGGGCGCAGGTTCGGGCTCGAGCCGCAGATCGAGCTCCACGGCATGGGCGGTACGACCTCCTGGGTGAACGGCCGCGACATCGGTCATGCGCGCGGCATCGCCATCTCGCTCGCGGGTCCGTTCGCGGGCTTCGGCATCGCGGCGGTGCTCTTCGCGTGCGAGCGAGCAGGCCTCCGGCCGCACAACCCGCTCGCGCAGCTCGCGCTCGACCTCGCCTTCCAGATCAACTTCTGGTGGGGCATCTTCAACCTCGCGCCGATGCTCCCGCTCGACGGCGGCAACGTGATGCGCGGCACGCTGAACCTGCTCACCAAGGGCCGTGGCGAGAAGCCGGCGCGCGCGATCTCCGTGCTCATGGGCGGCGTCCTGCTCGCTTACGCGGCGCTCGTCGGCGCGCTCTGGCTCGGCGCGCTCGGGGCGTTCTTCACGTGGGCGAACATCCAGGCCTATCGCCAGGCCGACACGCGCTCCGCCGACGCGCCGCTCGCGCAGGCGATCGAGAAGGCCTACGTCGCGCTCGAGCGCCACGACGGCGAGCAGGCGATCGCTCTCCTGAAGCCCGTGCTCACCCCGCAGACCTCGGAGGACCTCCGGGCGATCGGCCTGCGCATCTACTCCTATGCCCTGCTCATCGAGGGCATGTGGGAGGAGCTGATGCCGATGCTCGAGAAGAACGCCGCGCTCATCGGCGTCGAGGAGCTCACGCGCTACGCGACGACCGCGCGCGAGCTAGGTCGGGGCGAAGAGGCCGATCGCATCGGCGCGCTCGTGCCGCGGCCGCGTCTCGCGAACGACTTCAGCTGAGCGGTCCGACCGCTCACTTCACGTCGGCGCAGCAGCGGAAGCCGACCTGCTTCGCGGTGTAGTCCTCGCCGTGGTGCGTGGTGGCGGCGCGACAGCGGTTGCGGCCCGGGAGCCACCAGCCGCCACGGAGCGATGACCTGTTCGGTGCGGCCACTCCCTCGCGCTCGACCCACTCGTCGACGTTGCCGATCATGTCGTGGCCGCCGAACGGGCTGATGCACGCCGGGAATGCGGAGAGCGGCGCCCGGTGATCGCGCAGCTTGTCCATCGGTCCGCCGAGGTCGGTTCGATCGTGGTTGCAGAGGCTCGAGTCGCGCTTGAACCCGTAGGGATACGGATTCATCTCCGGGCCCTCGCACGCGAACTCCCACTCGCTCTCCTTGCAGAGCCGCGCGCCGCGCGCCTCGCAGAGGCCCTTCGCGTCGGTCCAGCTCTTGTTGACGACGGGGAGCGCGTCCTTCGCTTCGGCGCCGCTTGCCGTCGGCTCGGCGTACTCCTCGCGGTCGACGCAGAAGCGACGATGCTGCCGCGGACTCTTGCACTTTGCAGGTTTCGCGTACTCGCCGCAGCGGAGGTTCTGATATGGAGGCGGGTCGAGCCACTTGAGGCAGACCTGCTCCGCGTCCGGGCAGTAGTCACCGTCGACGAGCAGCATGCCGCTCGCGCAGGGACCTTGAACGCCGGTCGAGGGGGTGGGGTCGGCGCCTTTTCCCTTCGCCTCGCTCGCGGCGCCGGCTCCGCCCGCAGACGCGGCGATCGCGTGCTGCGCGGGTCCCGGGCTCGCGGCGGGTGGGAGCGGGACGCTGCCGCCGGGTCCGTCGACCGGTGCGAGCGCCAAACCGCAGAACGTAGCGACCGAAATTGCCTTACTGATCGGGCTCTGGGAGAACAAGACTTCAACCCCCACATCAAATTGTGACGCTCCGTCGCGCGTTCCGCCAACTTTCGGCGGAGGGGCGGATGGTGGGAGAACGGCCGAGCTGAGGGGAGAAGGCGGCAGTCTCGACGTACCAAGGAGCTGACAGCCTCGCTTCCGACCGCGAGGTTGGTGTGCCCTCCCGGAGGACGACGTGAACCAGCCCCCGTCGACGCCGAAGAATCGCCATTCCTTTCGGCCACTTTTGTTCGCTCCGCCGCAGGGCTCGGACGCGCTCCCGAAGACGATCCCGCCGCCGCCTCGCGCGTACACGCCGGTGCCGGTCGTGACGCATGCGGCGCCGGCGCGGCCGAAGATGACGCGGTCGGCCAACGATTCACACGTGCGCTTGCGGGCGCAGTCGATCCCGCTTCCGCGTGCGGCCGACATCGAGCACCGCGATGCGCAGGATCTGCTCGACGAGCTCTGCGAGGACCAGCTCACGATGAGCATGAACCTCGCGCGGCTCGAGGAGTCCGTCGCCGCAGCGAAGCGTGATGCGTCGGTGCAGGCCGCGCTGCGCACGCTCGAAGCGCGCCTCGCGGATCTGGGCGCGCTGCGTGACGCGCTCGCTCGTGTACAGCTGGCGACCGTCGACACGCGTCTGCAGCGGCTCGTCGTTCCGGAGTCACCGCTCGCGGATTATCTGCGCGGGATCTACGCGTGGGCGCATGCCGTCGTGCGCGCGCTCGATCACCTGACTGCGAGCCTGCGCGCACAGCCCGACTGGGCGCTCCTGCGCTGGCGCATCGAGGAGGCGAAGAACTTCCACTTCGACGAGCTCCACGAGCCGATCCGCGCGGACCTCCTTGCATTCACGATCATCGCCCACGGCGGGTCGTTCGGCACAAGACAGCCGCCGATTCAAGACCTCCAGTACGCGGTGGAGCGCCTCATCTGGACCGCCGTGGCCCTCGAGGCCCACCTCGACGAACGCTTCGGCTGATCGAGCGGCAAAGCCGCCGCTTTGAATAATCCCAGGACACCCTCCGTCTCTTGTTCCGCATGCGCCTGCCTCTCGCTCACCTCGGCGTCCTCTCGTGCGTTCTCGGCCTCGGGACGCTCCTTGCCTGCTCGACGACCACGACGGTGGTCCATTCCGGCGGTGACGGCGGGTCGGCCGTCGACCCGAGCACCTTGCCCGAGGTACCGGCAGAGCAGCTCGGGGCCGAGTGCTCCGGCTACGGCACCTCGATCGGCGACACCGCGCTCTTCACCTCGGACAAGTGCGCTGCCGGCAGCTGCCTCGTCGATGCCCGCTCCGGCCTGGAGGAGTACTGCTCTGCGGACTGCGACAAGGTCCGGTGCCCGACCGGCTACCTCTGTCAGGCGACGACGCTCAACCCCTCGAAACATGCTTGCTTCAAGGACCCGAACGCGCCCGTCGTGACGGACGGCGGCACCGACAGCGGCCCGCTCAGCTTCCTCGATGAGCGTCTGACCTGCCTCGCGAAGGGCAAGACGACGCAGAGCACCTACTCACTGCGCGACTTCGCCGACCCCGCCCGCCTCACGCGTGACCTCGTGATCGTCCTCGTCGACGGCTCATGGTCCACCTACGACGTGGCGCAGATGGCGGACCTGAATACCGGCTCGTACTCTCGCGTGGAGATCCTGAGCGTGCTCGAGGACGGCGCGGTGCCGAACGGCGGCGCGACGCTCTCCGATCTCACCAAGTGGCACACGAAGTATCCGCAGGTCGACACGTGCCTCGACTCGAAGCTGGCGCAGCTCGGCTCAGGCCTGGGCACCATCACCGCCGTGCCGAGCTGGTTCGTGTTCGACGCGCGCACGATGAAGCAGATCGCGACCGAGCAGGGGTACCTGAACGCGAGCGCGCTCCCCGCGCAGATCGAGGCGTGGCGCGCGATGGCGAAGTGATTCCCGGGCGCGGGCCTACTTCGGGATCGTGATCGTCTCGATCGTCGAGGCGTCGGCGCGGAAGGCGGTCCACTTCAGCTCCGTGGCCGAGGCGGACATGAGCGCGAAGCCATGCACGCTCTCGCGCGTCTGGATGTACGCCTGCGTCGCCTTGAAGCCGTAGAGATCCGCGCCGCCGCCGCCGAACACGAGGTAGCGCGTGCCGAGCGCGTCCGTCGTCGCCGTGCCGAGCGAGCTGCCCGTGCCGCCCTTCATGGGCTTCGTCGACTCGTAGCTGTGCACGTGGCCATTGAGCACCGCGTTCACATGGTACTGGTCGTAGAGCGGCGCCCACGCGGCACGGAGGTTCGTCGCCGCCGCGTGGCCGCTCGACGTCGTGTACATCGGCTGGTGGTGCATCGCGACGACGAACGGCGTCCGCGCACGGTCGATCGACTTCAGCGTCAGGTCGAGGAACGTGCGCTCGACGCCCGTGATCACCGAGCTCGACGACACCGTGTCGTTCAGCACGACGAAGCGGAGCGGGCCATAGATCGTCGCGTACCACTCCTCGACGCCGCTCGCGCTTCCGTTGTCGGGGAGCGCGAACTGCCCGAAGTAGGCCTCGTCGAGGCCCTCGTGGTTGCCGTGCGCCCAGATGCCCGGGAGCCGCGCGAAGAGCTCGGGGGCAGCCTCGAAGAGCGCGTCCCACTGCGACTGGATCCCGCCGCTCGCGACCGCGTCGCCCGTCATCACCATCGCCGTCGCGCCCTGCGCGATGGCCGCCTTCGCCAGGTTCGCCCAGACGTCGGGGTTCGTCCGCGTGTCACCGCCGACGAGGACCTTCACGTCGGTCGCCGCATCGGGCGCCGTCGTCACCTTGTAGACCGCGCTGCGGCCCTTCGAGCCGCCCGCGTCGTAGTAGAACGTGCGCCCCGCCGGCAGCCCGCACAGATGCACCTCGTGCTGCCGACGATCGGTGGCGCCGTAGTCGAACGAGAAGCCCTGCGCGATCTTGTCGAGCTTCGTCGGCGAGTCGCCGAAGCGCACCTCGGTCGCGCGCGTCGCGCCGTCGGTGCTCCACTGCACCACGACCGACGACGACGCGTTGCCCGCGATGGTCAGGTGAAGGTTCTTCGGCGCCGGTGCCGCGCCCGACACCTCCTCGTGGAAGTCGGCGGAAGGCTTGCTCGGGCTCACCTGGCGGATCGGGTACCCGCACCGATAGGCGGTGTAGGGGAACGCAACGGGACCGCTCTCGGCCGGCGGGGCCCACGGCGCATTGGGATCGGCATGCGCGCCCGGATCGACCTGACCCTTGGGCGTCGGGTCGACGTCGACCGGCGGACCCGGGGGAGCCGGCTCGACGACCGCGGCAGGCGCCGTGTCACTGCTCGACGAGCAGGCGGCCGCGTATCCCGTGACGCCGAGCAATCCGAGCCACAAGCACGTCCTCTTCATCGGTCGTCCTCCGAGCAGCCGTCCAGCTTAGCCTTCCGCGGGAACACGGCCCATGCGCGCCGCCTCCCCGGATCTCGGACGATCCATGCGCGCTGGGTGTTAACTGTCGACCCGCCTCTCACTATGCTCCCCACATGTCGACGATGGTTCACGAGGTCCTGGGGGAGACGGTCGCGAAGTACGGCGACCGCGCGGCGCTGCGCATCAAGCGCAATGGCAGCTGGCAGACGATCACGTGGAGCGCGTACGGCCGCGACGTGCGCCGCGCGGGCCGCGCGCTCATCAAGCTCGGAGTGCAGCCCGGTCAGGGCGTCAGCTTGATTGGGGCGAATAACCCCGAATGGCTGATCGCCGATGTCGGCGCCATCTTCGCCGGCGCGATGCCCGCGGGCATCTACACGACCAACAGCCACGAGCAGGTGCGGTACATCACCGACCACTGCGAGGCGAAGGTGTCCTTCGCCGACACCGCGGCGCAGGTCGCGAAGTTCGTCGCCGAGAAGGACCGCATGCCGCGCCTCGAGGTCGTCGTGCAGATGCACGGCAAGCCCGCGGCCGACGCCGGCGGCGGCAAGCTGCGCATCCTCGGCTGGGAGGAGTTCCTCGCCCTGGGCGACGACGTGCCCGAGGCGGAGCTCGAGGCGCGCATGAAGGCGCAGAAGCCCGACGACGTCTGCACGCTCATCTACACCTCCGGCACGACGGGTGAGCCGAAGGCGGTGATGATCACGCACACGAACATCGTGTGGACGGCCGGCTCGCTCATCCCGACCTTGAACCTCGGCCCCGAGGACGTCTCGCTCAGCTACCTGCCGCTCAGCCACGTCGCCGAGCAGGTCCTCACCATCCACGGACCGATGGCGATGGGCTCGCTCGTCTACTTCGCCGAGAGCATCGAGAAGCTCGGCGAGAACCTCGCTGAGGTGCGGCCGACCGTGTTCATGGGCGTCCCGCGCGTCTGGGAGAAGATCCAGGCGAAGATGCAGGCGGCCGGCGCGAAGGCGCCGCCGCTCCGCAAGAAGCTCGTCGCCTGGGCCCGCAAGACCGGCCTCGAAGGCGGCTTCGCCGAGCAGCGCGGCGAGAAGAAGCCGCTCCTCTACCCCATCGCGAAGAAGATCGTCTTCGACAAGGTGCGCGAGCGCCTCGGCTTCGACCGCGCACGCATCTGCGTGACCAGCGCCGCGCCGATCTCGCGCGCCACGCTCGAGTTCTTCCTCGCGCTCGGCATCCCGGTGCTCGAGGTCTACGGCATGAGCGAGTGCACCGGGCCGGGCACCTACTCGCCGCCCGAGCGCTATCGCACCGGCAAGTGCGGCGTGTGCCTGCCCGGCGCCGAGATCAAGATCGCCGAGGATGGAGAAATTTGCATGCGCGGAAAGCACGTCTTCAAGGGCTACCTCAAGGACCCCGAGGCGACGCGCAACGCGCTCGACGCCGACGGCTGGCTCCACTCCGGCGACATCGGCACGATCGACGCCGAGGGCTTCCTGCAGATCACCGATCGCAAGAAGGACCTCCTCATCACGGCCGGCGGCGAGAACATCGCACCGCAGGTCCTCGAGGGGCACCTCAAGGGCATCCCGGTCGTCGCGCAGGCGGTCGTCATCGGCGATCGTCGCAAGTACCTCGCCGCGCTCATCACGCTCGACCCCGAGCGCGTGACGACCGAAGCGGAGCTCGCGGGCTCACCCGCGCGCAGCGTCGACGCCGCCGCGAAGTGCGACGTGTTCCGCCGGCACCTCGAGAAGCAGATCGAGACGGTCAACGAGAAGCTCGCGCGCGTGCAGACCATCAAGCGCTTCATGATCATCGCGCAGGAGTTCACCATCGACGGCGGCGAGCTGACGCCGACCATGAAGGTGAAGCGCAAGGTCGTGAACGAGAAGTACAAGGTCGAGATCGAGGCCCTCTACCCCTCCGAGGAGGGCGAAGGCGCCTCCGCCCAGGCCTGATCGGCCCCGGGCGCCCGTGCGGGTGAAGGTGGACACCCACGGTCGAGATCGATTTCCAGATCGATCTCGGCGGCCGTCCGTTGGATTGGCCGTGACCACGCCCTACCGCAACGAGCTCGACGCCCTCCGTGAACGCAAGGCCTCCCTCGAGGCCGAAATTGCGCGGCTTCGTGACCAGACCACGCGCCTTGACGAGCTCCGCGCCCGCGAGGCCGAGCTCGCGAACGAGCTCGCAGGGGTCGACGGTCGGCTCCACGCCGGCATGCCGAAGCGTGGGCTCCCGCTCCTCGACCAGGTGCGCGTCGCCAGCCCTTGCAAGGCGGACTGGAACGAGATGCTCGGCGACGAGCGCGTCCGCTTCTGTCTGAGCTGCGAGAAGAACGTCTACAACCTGTCGTCGATGGCAAAGGACGAAGCGGAGGCGCTCCTCCGCGAGCGCCTCGGCGACGATCTCTGCATCCGCTTCTACCAGCGCGCCGACGGAACCATCCTCACGGCCGACTGCCCCGTCGGCGTGAAGAAGAGGCGCACCAAGAAGCTCGCGCTCGCCGTGGCCGGCGCCGGTGCGATGGCGGCCGCGGCCGCGACCATGTTCATGAGGGAGACGTGCTCCACCACCGGCGCGGTCGCTGGTGGCGCGATGTACCAAGGCGAGCTGACGCAGGTGAACGTCGACCCGCTGCCGGTGCCGCCGGTCGCGCCCGTGCCGACGACGGTGACTGACCCCAACGAGGGCCACTGGACCGCCGGCGGCATCGGCCGCGTGTCGCCGCCGCCGCCGACGCGCCCGACCCCGAAGATGGGCGAGCCGACGGTGGGGCGTCGCTAGACGACTTACGAAGTGCGGGTCTTCAGGCTGTCGATCGCGTGAACGGGAGCGCCGTCGCCCTTCATCAGATGCGCGATCGCGCCGAGCACGAGCCGCTGGCTCTCGAGCATGCTCTTGCCCTCGAACACAGGCGAGACCACCTGCACCGTGAAGTGACCCCCGCCGGAGCCCGCTCCGACCTGCACGGCCGCGCCCGGGATCTTCTCGAGGATCGCCGCCTTCATCGTCTCTTCGATCGGTTGCGCCGCCATCAGTAGCGCGCGACCTTCGAGTCGACCTTCGTGGACCAGGCCTCGATGCCGCCTTCGAGGTTGTAGACGTTCGTGAAGCCCTCGCGCAGGAAGCGCTCGGCCGCGCTCTTGCTGCGCACGCCGTGATGGCACTGAAAGACGACGGGCGTCTTCTTGTCGAGCGCGAGCAGGTGCTTCTCGCCGGCGGCGTCGAGCGCGTGGGCGCGGTCGATCTTCGCGACCTTGCGCTCGTCCTCGCCGCGGACGTCGAAGAGCTCGAAGGCCTTGCCCTGGTCCATCCACGCCTTGAGCTCGGTGACGGTGAGGGACTTCACGCGCGCGGGCTCGTTCGGGTTCTCGATCTTGAACGCGCCGCCGTCCGGGGTGTCGACCCACTGGATGCGGATGCCGTTGGCGCGCTTGGCGCTCGCCTTGTCGAAGAGCACCTTCACGCCGCTCGCGACGACCTCGATGTCGCCGGCCGCCGGCGGGCCGAAGTAGAGCTCGTACTGGAACTTCTCGTCGATCTCGAGGCGGAGGTGCTCGCCGTTGCCCTCGTCCGCATCCTTGATCGCCTTGGCGGCCTTCTCGTCGAGCGTGATGGCCGGGGGCGCGACGGGCTTCTCCACGACGCCGAGCTTCTTCTGGAGATCGCCCTGGGCGTACATCTCCTTCACGATGTCGCAGCCGCCGAGGAACTCGCCGTCGACGTAGAGCTGCGGGATGGTCGGCCAGCTCGAGTACTCCTTGATGCCGTCGCGCACGGCGGGATCCGAGAGCACGTTGACCGTCTCGAAGGGGACGCCGGTCTCCTTCAGGATCCCGATGACCTGGGCCGAGAAGCCGCATTGCGGGAAGTGCTTGTTGCCCTTCATGAAGAGAACGACACGGCTCTTCTTCACGAGGTCGTCGAACTGCTGGCGCTGCTGATCGGAAAGGGGCATCGCGATAGGAATTACGCGGAGCCAGCGGGCCGTCAAGTCAATGTGCAGCGTTTGCGGCTGCTCCCGCCCTCCCCGGCGCAGCGGATCAGCTCTGCGTCGAGGAGGCGGGGATGTCGCATCCAGCGAGGAACATCTCGCATGGTAGCCTCCGGCGCATGTACTTCGAGTCCACCAAGCAAATGAAGAAGCACCTCGGCCAGCTCGACAAGTGGCTCGAGATGGCCGGGACCCTCGCCGAGACGAAGAAGTTCGACGCGAAGAACTTCATGGGCCTTCGGCTCGCGGTCGATCAGTTCCCGTTCGCGCGGCAGGTGCAGGTCGTGTGTGACACGGCGAAGACCGCCGCGGCTCGCCTCGGCGGCAAGGACGCTCCCGCGCATCCCGACACCGAGCAGACGCTCGAGGAGCTCCGCGCGCGCATCAAGACCGTCGTCGCGTATCTCGACAGCTTTCGCGAGAGTGATTTCGCGGGCGCCGCGACGCGCGTCATCACCCAGCCGCGCTGGGAGGGCAAGACCATGACCGGTGCGCACTACTTCCTCGAGCACGCGCAGCCGAACTTCTATTTCCACCTCACGACGGTGTACGCGATCCTTCGCCACAACGGCGTCGGCCTCGGCAAGCGCGACTACCTCGGCGCGCTCACGCAGGCCGCGCCCGCCTGAGCTCGAGAGTGATCAAGCTCGCATCGCGGATGCGGTAGCCGCCTGGTAGGAGCGGCTCGCGGCGTGTGCGGCGCGGATGCCGACCACGTAGACCGCGGCGGCGCTCGGAGCGCCGGTGCTCCCGCACTCGAACGCCTTGCTCGGGCTCGGCGGGCGCAGGCATCGCCGCGAAGGTACACGCTCTCCGCGGGCGATCCGCGGCATCACTACGCGGCGCGACGCTCGTCTCCCGCGAGCGCTGTCCGCATGCTCTCTCGCGCGCGCCAGAGCCGCCCCTTCACGGAGGACTCACTGACGCCGAGCCGTTCACTGGCTTCGCGGAGATCGAGATCGTCGAGATAGTGAGCGACCAGCACGGCCCGGTGGTTGGACGGCAAGCGCTCGAGCTCTCGGCGCAACCGCGCGGCTCCCCGCGCGGCACAGAGAACCGCGTCGGCCTCACGTAGATCCTGCATCGCGGGCAAGCTTCCCAGCTCCTCCAGGTGAAGGCCTGCAACGAGTCGCCCGCTGCTGCGCCGCCTTGCACGAAGGAGCATCAAGGCCTCGTTCGCCGTTACCCTGAACACCCAGGTCGAGAGTCGCGCGTCGTCGCGGAAGGAGCTCAATCGGCGCACGATCTTGAGCCGCGCATTCTGGAGCGCGTCGGCCCGCTCCTCTGCGTCGAGGCCGTAGCCGTTGAGCTGCCTCTGCATTTGCGGAGAGATCTCGCGGATCAGGCGGTCCATCGCCGCGCGGTCTCCCGCGGCCGCCGCGCGGACCGTGCGGTCGTCCAGTGATTCAGACATGAGCCCCCGTCTCGCCGACGCGACCGATGACCCGCGCGAGCTTGTCGTGAACCTCGCGCGCGATCTCCACGAGCACGGGCGACCCTTCTGCCGCGATCGTCTGCATCGGATCAATCGCGGTGACGTGGATGGCGTCGTCGTCGCCCTCGTAGACGATGACGTTGCACGGCAACATGACCCCCACCTCGAGCTCGGCCTGCAGCGCGCGGTGCGCCAGCGGCGGATTGCAGGCGCCGAGAATCGTGTAGCGGCGAAAGTCGACCCCGAGCTTCTTCTTCAGCGTCTCCTGGAGATCGATCTCGGTGAGGACGCCGAAGCCCTCGTCCTTGAGCGCCGCGACGACGCTTGCGAGAGCCTTGTCGAACGGTCCGTTGACCTTGGTTCGGATTCCAACTTTGTCCATGAGCTCATCCTCCCCGTGCGGCCGTGCGGGGGGAAGCCTCTTCGTGCGCTTCGGTGCCTCCTACGATCGCAGCCATGTCGAGGTCCTTCACCTTCGCGATCAGGTCCTCGAGCGGCGGCGCGAAGGCTCGACACGGCCCGCACCAGCACGCCAACCAGTCGATGAGGACGACCCCGGGCGTCTTGACCATCTCGACCAGGTTCTGCGCGGTGATCTCTCTCGTGTGCATCGTGGCCTCCATCCGAGTGACGCGAGCGTTCAGAGCCCGAAGATGCGAGTCAGGAGCGACGCAGGCTTCTCACCGTCGCCCTCCGCCTTGGCCTCGCGCTTGGTCTCGCGGCACTTGCAGCGGTCCTCCTTGGCCACGTCGCCGAGCACTTGCTCGACGTGGGCGCCGCAACCGGCGTACGAGGGCTTGCCACACTGCTTGCAGTTTACACGGCTACACATCTCGAGCTCTCCTTCGCTTCAGCGGGAACCGACCCGCTCCTGATGAGAGCCGCGCGGAGGCCAAAAGGGTTCGTCAAGCGCCTCTCATGCCGACGATCTCAGAAGCTCAGGAGCGCATGCGACCTGGGGATTGGTCGTGCACTCCGAGCGCCCGGAGCAAGTAGGTCAGCGGGCACCAGTTCGAGAGCGAGGACTGGAGCAGGTTCACGCCCACGAAGAGTGTGAAGAGCAGGAACCACGGGCTGACGAAATGAGCGAGCGCGAGTGACGCGATCACGAATGTTCCTGCAGCAAAGCGAATCCAGCGTTCGATGGTCATGGGACGGTCTCCTTGGCGCGAATCACGCCGTGGTCGGTGCGGGAGCGTGCTCGACTTCCGCGGGCGGCGGCGTCGAGGCGGCTCCGGGCGAAGCGGCGCGGCGCTGCTCGCGGCGTCGCATCATGTAATAGACAATCGGGACGGTCATTCGCGACAGCATGAGAGAGGCGACCTCTCCTGCCATCAGCGAGATGGCGAGGCCCTGGAAAATAGGGTCGAACAGGATGACCGCCGCGCCGACGACGACCGCGGCCGCGGTGAGGACCATGGGACGAAAGCGAACCGCGCCGGCGTCCACGACCGCCTCCTCGAGGGGCATGCCTTCGCGGAGCCGCTGCTCGATGAAGTCGACGAGGATGATCGAGTTGCGAACGACGATGCCTGCGCCGGCGATGAAGCCGATCATCGATGTCGCGCTGAAGAACGCTCCGAGCAGGCCGTGGGCAGGGAGGATCCCGACGAGCGAGAACGGGATCGCCGACATGATGACCAGCGGCGTCTTGAACGACTGGAACCACGCCACGTTCAGCACGTAGATGAGGACGAGCACCGCCGCGAACGCGAGGCCGAGATCGCGGAACACCTCGTAGGTGATGTGCCACTCGCCGTCCCACTTCATCGCCAGCTTGTCCTGGAAGAACGGCTGCGTCGCCGTGAACTGCTCGAGGCGATAGCCCTCGGCCAGCGGCATCTTGTCGATCTCCTTGCCGAGCGCGAGGATCGCGTAGACGGGACTCTCGATCTGCCCGGCGACATCGGCGGTCACGTAGACGACCGGCATCAGGTTCTTGTGGAAGATGCTCTTGTCCTCGGTCACGAGGACGGGGTGTACGAGCTCGCTGATGCTGACGAGCGCGCCGCCCTGCCCGGTGAGTCGCACGCCCTGGAGACGCTCGAGATCCGACCGCGTCGCCCGATCGAGCCGCAGCACGATGGGGACGTCCTCCTTCTCGCGCTCGTCGTGCACGAGGCCATGGGCCTCGCCACCGGCGGCCATCCGCAGCGCGCGAACGATCTCCGCCTCGCTCACGCCGCTTAGCGCGGCCTTCTCCTTGTCGACCACGAAGCGGTACTTGGGCTGGTCGTCCTCGACGTACCAGTCCACGTCGACGACGCCGGGCATGCTCTCCATCTTCTCCCGGATCTGCTTCGCGACCTCGATCTGGCGGCCGTAGTCTGGGCCGTAGATCTCCGCGACCATGGTCTCGAGCACCGGCGGCCCCGGCGGAACCTCCGCCACCTTGATGCGCGCACCGGAGCGCTGCGCGATCGGGAGGATGGCCTCGCGGACGCGCTTGGCGATGGCGTGGCTCTGGGCCTTGCGGTCGCCGCTGTCGACGAGGTTCACCTGCAGGTCGGCCACGTTCGAGCCCTGGCGGAGGAAGTAGTGCCGGACGAGGCCGTTGAAGTTGTAGGGGCCGGCGGTGCCCACGTAGGTCTGGTACGTCGTGACCTCCGGCTGCTTGCGGATCACGTCTGCGATCTCCTGGGCGACGTGGTCGGTCTCCTCGAGCGTCGTGCCCTCGGGCATGTCGATCACGACCTGGAACTCGCTCTTGTTGTCGAAGGGGAGCATCTTCACGCGCACCCACTTCACCGCGACGAGGGCCATCGCGCCGATGAGGAGGACGACGATGCCAACGAGGAACATGTGACGCAGACGCGCCACCCGGAGGAGCGTCCCCATGAAGCGGCGGTAGAAGAGGGTCATCTTCCCCTCGCGCTCCTCGTGGCCGTGCTCTCCGCCGCACTTCATGAAGCGGATCGTCGCCCACGGAGTGACGATGAACGCGACGATGAGCGAGAAGACCATTGCTGCGGTCGCGCCGATCGGGATCGGGCGCATGTAGGGACCCATCAGGCCGCCGACGAAGGCCATCGGCAGGATCGCGGCGATGACGGTCATCGTCGCCAGGATGGTGGGGTTGCCGACCTCGTCGACGGCGCGCACGGCGATCTCGGCGGGCGAGAGCCCGCGATTCTCCGGGAGCCGGCAGTGGCGCGTGATGTTCTCGACGACCACGATCGCGTCGTCGACCAGGATGCCGATCGAGAAGATCAGCGCGAAGAGCGTGATCCGGTTCAGCGTGTACCCGTAGAAGTAGATGACCGCCAGCGTCAGCGCGAGCGTCGCGGGGATCGCGAGCATGACGATCCCGGACTCGCGGCGCCCCAGCGTGAGCCAGATGAGGATGCCGACGCTGACGACGGCGATGCCCATGTGCATCAGGAGCTCGTTGCTCTTCTCCGCGGCCGTCGCGCCGTAGTCGCGCGTGATGGAGAGCTCCACGTCGCCAGGGACCATCGTGCCCTTCAGCGATTCGAGCTTCCTCCGCACGTCGTCGACGACGGCGACGGCGTTCTGGCCCTTGTGCTTCGCCACCGAGATCGTGACGGCGGGGGACGGGCCGTCGCTCGCTTCGCGTGCAGCACCCTCCGCGGCAGCACCCCCGCCGAAGCGGACGTAGGTAGAGGGTTCTTCCGGACCGTCGACGATCGCGGCCACGTCATGGAGGAAGACCGCGCGGCCTCCGGCGGCGGCGACGACCACGTCGCCCACGTCGCGCGCGTTCGCCAGCACCGTGCCGGTCTCGAGGAGGATCTCGTGGTTGTTCGCCGAGAGGGCGCCGGCGGGCAGCCGCTGGTTCGCGGCTCCCAGAGCGGATGCGATGGTGAGCGGCGAGAGGCGGTGCGCGGCCATCTTCTCGGGATCGAGGAGGACGCGCACCTGCCGCCGCTCGCCGCCCGTCAGCGTGACCTCGCTGACACCAGGCACCTGCTTGACTTGCTCCTGGATCTCCGCGGCGACGCGTCGGAGCTCGTAGCCCGAGTAGCGCTTGCTCCAGAGCGTGACGGCGAGGACCGGAACGTCGTCGATCGAACGTGGCTTGACCAGCGGCGCGGACGCGCCCGGCGGGACCACATCGAGGTGGGCCGCGAGCTTCTCCTGCAACCGGACCATGCAACGCTCTTCGTCCTCGCCCACCTTGAAGCGGACGATGACCGAGGTGAGCCCGGAACTCGATGTGGAATACAGGTATTCGACGCCCGGGATCTCCCACAGCAGGCGCTCGAGCGGCTTCGTGACGCGCTGCTCGACCTCCTTCGCCGACGCGCCGGGCATGCGAACGAAGACGTCGCTCATCGGGACGATGATCTGGGGCTCCTCCTCGCGAGGCAGCTTCCAGACGGCCAGTGCGCCGAGAAGCACCGAGGCGACGAGCAGGAGCGGCGTCAGCTTCGAGTGGATGAACGTCTTCGCGATGCGGCCTGCCGGGCCGAGCTTGGCGGTGCTCACGGCTTCTCCGTGAAGCGCGCGCCATCGCGAAGCGCCGGCGTCGGCGCGGCGACGAGGCGCTCTCCGGCGACGAGGCCCGAGAGGACCTCGGTCCATGGTCCCTGCGTCTCCCCGAGCGTGACCATGCGCAGGCGGAGGCGGTCACCGTCGGCGGCGAAGACGCGGTCGAGCGCGCCGTTCGCGGTGATCGCCGTCGTCGGAACGACGAGCCTCGGGCGGCTCCCGACCCGGAAGCTGACCCGTGCGAACATCCCAGGGCGCAAGCCGACGAGATCGGCGGGGAGGTCCACCTTCACGACGAACGCGCGCGAGGCGACGTCGACCGTCGGTACGATCTCGCCGACGGTTCCCGAGATGGGCTTCGCGAGGGCCTCGATCTCGACGAGCGCGGTATCGCCGAGCGCGACGCTCGCCGCGCGGGACTCCTCGACCGCGGTCTCGACGCGCAGCTTTCCCTCCTGCTCGACGACGAGGAGCGGCATCCCGGGCGACGCGAGGTTGCCCGGATCGATCCGGCGCTCGATGACCTGACCGGCGAACGGGGCGGTGAGCCGTGCGTAGTCGAGCGTCGCTTGCGCCTCGCCCATCTCTGCCTTCGCCTGATCGATGCGCGAGCCCGATCCGCGGAGCCTCGCCTTCGCCATCTCCTCCTGCGCGACGGCGCCTCGCAGCTTCGCGTCGGTCTCGTCGTACTCCTGCTGCGCGATCGTGTGATTGGCGTAGAGCGCCGCCACCCGCTCATGCGTCGACTTGGCGATCCGGAGCGCCGCTTGCGCTGCGCGAAGGCCGTTCTCCGCCTCGGCCCGCGACTCCATCGACTGCTCCAAGCCGGCTCTCGCACGGCGGACGCTCGCCGCGGAGTCATTCGCCTCGAGAACGGCGAGGACCTGGCCGGCGTTGACGTGATCGCCCGGGCGCACGTCGACGGAGCGAACGTAGCCCGTGGTCTTGCTCGTCAAGACGGCTGTGGTTCGGCCGCGGACGGTCCCGCTCGCGCGATAGAGCGTGTCGAGCTTCTCCTCGTGCGCCGAGCTCAGGGTCACGGGGACCGCGGGCACGTCCGGCTCCTGGCGGCGAGCTTCGTGCCCGCCACAGGCGACGAGCCCGGCGGGGACGAGCGCGAGGGCAGTCGAGATCGAGCGGATCATCGGTAGTTCTCCGTGGCGCAAGAGGCGCCGTTCCCGTGTGAGCCGCGCGAGGAACAAAGGATTCTCGCGTCGAGCACGAACGATCAGTGCGACATGCGGATCATTCGCAACATCCGCAGGTTGATCCATACGAAGCGCCAGAGCTGATACACGACGCAAGTGCGGAAGAAGAGGACCCAGCGGCCCGGCTTCATCGCATCGCGTTCTCGTTCCGTTGGTTGGGTCATCGTCGCCTCGCTCATTCCGGGATCAGCCACCAGCCGGGTCGACCCTTCGCCTTGTAGAGAAACATGTGGTGCAAGATCCGCTTGATCCAGTGGCCCGCGGAGCCGATCTCCCCGGTGGTGTGAACGAGATCACGTCCCGCGCCCGGAAACCGCTCGTAGTCCGGGACGACGGGGAACATCGTCATCGACGCCGCGCTGCCCTTCCAGAAGCTCGCCCCCGCCGACGCGACGCACGCGGCGCCCATCTGAGCCATCGACGCCGTGTGGCTCGGCTTCTCGGCGCCGTTCTGGATCATGTCGACGATGCTGAGCGCGACGACGCGGCCCATGATCCCCGACGGCATGCCCGTCCGCGGAGGTGCGGGGGCGATCGCCGTTCCGTTCTTCGTCTTCCTCGGTCGGGAGAGCGCGTGGGGCGGCGCGAACGCGATGCCCACCGCGAAGACGTTCGCGTACCGAGGGCACTGGTAGGTCTTCGGCCAGTCGTCGGCGCGCCACTCCTCGTACGGCTTCGCGGTGTAGTTGGCGTCCACTCTCATGAAGCCGTTCGGCGCGAAGAGCTCCGCCGTGATGTCGGTACCGGCGCGGTCGAACGCCTGGAGGCCCACTCCCGTGAAGGGAGGAAGCAGCATCGCGAAGTCGAACGCGAGCGCGTGCATCTCCCCGTCGAGGGTCTCGTAGTGAACCTCACCGGGATCGACGCGATTGACGTGGGCTCCCGTCACCCATTCGACGCCTCGCTCGACGAACAAGGACTCCGCGAAGGCGCGACTCGGCATGACGTAGCCGCCGCGCTTCAGCTGCAGTCCGTCTACGCCGAAGTCGCCGAGCTCGGCCTCGTTCGTGAGAAAGACGATCTTCGCCTGCTCACGAACGCCCGCGTTCCGGATCTCGAATTCCAGATTGAAGGCGTACTCGAACGCGGCGCCTTCGCACGTGCAGAGCCCGTGACCCGTGCCTACGACGAACGTGAGCTTCTCGCCGGCCCGCATGCGGTCGATGGCCGTCTTCAACGCCTCGGCAGTCTGTGCTGCGTGCCCGTACGTGCATACCGAAAGGCTGTTCTGCTCGGGGCCGAGGCCAGGCGTCGCCGCGAAGTTGAGCTTCGGTCCGGTCGCGTTGACGAGGTAGTCGTACGTCACGTTCTCGCGCTCACCCGCCTTGCCGGGCTCCGTGCGCTCGATCGTCACGTAGGGCGCCGGGGACGACGCGTCGCCCTCGGGATGGATCGCGATGGCGCGGGCTTGCTCGTGCGTGATCCCCATGCGCTCGTAGACGGGCTTGAGCTCGAAGGTGACCTCCTCGGGCTTCATGAGGCCGACGCCGACCCAGATGTTCGAGGGGATCCAGTTCCACGAGCGGTTCGGGGAGACGACGACCACCTCGTGCTTGCGCCCGAGCTTGCGGCTGAGGATCTGCGCCGCGGTGTGTCCGGAGATCCCGGCGCCCAGGATGACGACTCTCGACATGGGATTTCTCCGTCCTTGCATCGTTTGAGCCGCCAGATGGCCCGATGGGTTCGCCGCGCGTTCGCGCGTCTCAGCGCGTGATGGGGGCCCGCTTCGCGGCCTTCCAGCGCTTGTATGCCCCGATGCCGAGAAGCGCAGGCGCGGCAACGACGCACACGGCGTTGGGTTCGAGCACCGGCTCCAGGGGTCGCGAACCCTTTTGGGGGCGCCGTGGCTCGAACGACCGATGAGACTGCTCCTCTATGTGATCGTCGGTGCGGCGCTCGGGTTCGCGTGGCACCGCTTCGTCGGCTGCCGGACGGGGACCTGCGCCATCACGGCCAATCCCTACACGTCGACCCTCTACGGGGCCGCGATGGGTCTGCTCCTTGGTCGGCCATGAGATTTGCAGACGAGACGAAGCGCGGCCTACCGTCCTCTCTACACGCACACGCTGCGATCCGGGCGAAGCGGTGCTGCCAGGTCCGTGACTTGCTAACAGCCTCGAGGATGAAAACTGCCATGGCTCACCACGAAGGAAGCATCCGCACCTCCCCGGTGGACACGTGAGCGACGTTGCGAGTCGCTTCTCTGTCCACGTCGAGCAGGTCGACGGCTTCGAGTTCCGTGTCAAGTTCGACAAGGAACAGTTCGAGCCCCTCCGCCTCGACGAGCCGCCGCCGCTCGGCCACGACGTCGCGCCCAACGCGGCTCGCATCCTCGCGGCCGCGATCGGCAACTGCCTCGCCGCCAGCCTCGTCTTCTGCTTGCAGAAGGCAAAGATCGTCACGTCAGGAGTGAGCGCCGATGTCGACGTCGAGATCGTGCGCTCCGACAAACGCAGGCTCCGCATCGGCAAGGTGAACGTGACCCTCCACACGAAGCTTGCCGCCGACGACCCTGCGCTGACGAGTTGCCTCGGCACGTTCGAGGATTTCTGCATCGTCACGCAGAGCGTTCGCCAGGGTATCGAGGTCTCCGTGGCCGTGCAGAACGATGCCTGACGCCGGGCGCACGGCGCGCAAGGCATGCGCGCCGATGCAAGGCATTCGCGCCGCGTCGGGCTCTCGTGCGGCGACGGCGAGACACGACGGTTGGCGCGGCGCGTGCTCCCGAGGGATCTGATGGCGCTCGATTCCCCCGACGTGGCGCCAATCGCCCCTCGCTCATCCTCGCGGACGAGCCGACGGCGGCGCTCGACAAGGCCCGAGGCCGCGCCGTGATGGAGCTGTTCGGACGCGTCGCGCACGAGCAGGGCGCCGCGGTCCTGATCGTGACGCACGACCAGCGAACGCTCGATGTCTTCGACGCGATTTACCAGCTCGAAGATGGGCGCCTGTCGTCGCCAGGTGCGGACGCAGCGAGCTTGGGTGCCGTCGAACACGCCGAGGCATGCGCCTCGACCTGAGCTAGCTTCCCAAGCGCATGGTGCGGATCGTACAGCTCACCGACCTCCACCTCACGTCGTCGCCCGACGGCAGGAGCTGGCGCGCCGACGTATGGGGGAACCTCCTCCGCGCGCTCGACCACGTCCGCGGCGAGCTCGGCACGATCGATCGGCTCGTCTTGACGGGCGACCTCGCCAACCAGCGCCGGCCCGAGACCTATGCGCGGCTACGTGCGGCCGTCGGCGATTGGATCGACCAGATCCTCGTCTTGCCCGGCAACCACGATAGTCGCCCGATGGTGCGAGCCGCGTTCGGCGACCGGCTGACGACGGCGTCGTCGACGCTCAACTTCGTCGACTCGCTCGGCGGCTTCCGCTTGATCGGCCTCGACACGCTCCGACCGTGGCGAGTCCACGGGCGGCTCGGCAAGGGGCAGCTCGACTGGCTCGAGAGAGAGCTCCGGCGCACCGAGACTCCGGCGATCCTCTTCATGCACCATCCGCCGCTACGCGTCGGGACGTGGTGGCTCGACAAGGATCTCCTGCGCGATCACGAAGAGCTCCGCCGGACCGTCGAACGAAGCCCGGTCCGCGCGTTCTTCTGTGGTCACGTCCACCAGGAGAGCCGGGGGCGCTTCGGAGGCGCCGACGTGTGGACCACGCCTTCGACGGCCTACCAGTTCCCGCCGCACGCCCTCCTCCCCGGATCCATCCGGACGCCGCCCGCATTCCGGGTCATCGATCTCGACGGCGAGCGCATCGACACGCGCGTGGTACGGCTCACATGAGGGCCTCGGCCGCGCTGGTCGCGCTCGCGATGGTCGCGACGGCATCGCTCGCGAGCGCCGACGACACCTCCATGCCGGAGGTCGCCACGCCACCGGCCCGCGCGCTCCTCTTCTATCCGGAGAGCCCTCGCGCCTACGACTGGCGGGTCGGCGCCGGTCTCCTCGTCGACGTCCTGCCCACGCGCGTCGTCGAGTCCGAGCAACGGCAGATCCCCCAGGTCACGGGTGTGTTCAGGCTCGGCCTCCCGGCGCACTTCGCGACCGATCTGCGCGCGCGCGCGATCCTCATCCAGAACTCGATCGAGCTGGGCGTGAGCTGGTCGGCTCGTGTCCACGCGCTGTCCTTCGCGTTCCAGAATCACCTCGGCCCCTGGTTCGGCTTCGTGGGCCTCGAAGGCTTCGACACCAGCGCCTGGGGCCTCGTCGAGACGCCGGGCGTATCGATCGGGCTGCCCTGGCGCGAGGTGCGCTTCTCGCTCGCGGGCGAGGCGATCATCACGTTCGCCCAGCACACGACGCTCGGGGACGCGACGAGGACCAGCCGACAGGGCGCGACGTTCTCCGGCACCGTGACCACGCTCACCGTGGAGACGCTCCTCGAGAGCGGCGGGGTTCCGTACTTCGGTGCCGGCATCCTCTGGACGCAGCCCGACTACCAGGCGTGGCTCGCGTTCTCCGACGAAAGGGCGCGGGTCATCTACCCGCGCTTCGTGGCAGGCTATGCGTTCTGACGCGCGCCTCGTCGGCCTCGTGCTCATGATCCTCACCGCGTTCGTCGGTTCGTGCAGCACACGCGGCACGGTCTCGATCCCGTCGTTCGGCGATCGAAGCATCATCGCGGGCGCACCAAGGCCTGCGCCCGCCGGGCTGAAGTGGCTGAGCGGCGTCTATGACGGGAGCACGGCTCGCTTCGGGACCGATCCGGTCATCCATGGGACGAGGGACTCGCTCTCGGTCTTCACCTCGACGAAGGTGACCTACGCGATCACCACGCCTGGCTGCATCGAGGGAGGCACGCGCCTCGTGTTCGAGGGCTACTGGCGACAGAGCCCCGCTGCACCGACGGGGCTCATCCGCCTCGAGCTGTTTCCCCGCGAGGTGGCGAAGGCCGTGTGCTCGGGGACGCCTCCACAGCTCGAAGCGGCCGGGACGGTGCGTCTCGAAGGAGCGACGGGCGCGGACGACGAGCTCCCCGGCGAGGCCATGAGCGTCGTCATGCGGCGGCAGACTCCGCCGGTTACGCGCGGCTTCACCATCGTCGCGCATCACGGCGCATGCAGGACCATCGACGAGTGCGGTCTGTCCGAGAACTCGCTCGAGTCGATCCGCGCCGTCGAGTCGTTCGGCGCCTCGGTCGTCGAGGTGGACGTCCGCGTGACCCGCGACGGCGTCCCCGTCCTCTTCCACGACGCAACCATGGGCCCGCGCCTCGTGAACGGGCCGTACTGCCATGGCTCGGTCGCGGATCTCCCGCTCGAGCACCTTCGCGCGAACTGCACCCTCGAGTACGGTGAGAGGCTACCGACGCTGGACGAGGCGCTCGCGACCGCGCTCGACGACACCGAGCTCACGGCCGTATGGCTCGATGCAAAGGTCCCCGAGGCCGTCGAGCCCACGCTCGCGGTGATGGCGAAATACCGCGCTCTCGCGAGCGCGAAGGGTCGCTCGCTCACCCTGATCCTCGGCCTCGCCGCGACCGAGATGCTCGACGCCTATCGCTCGCTTCCCGCGGAACAGAAGGGCGAATGCATCGTCGAGCTCGAGACGAGCGACGTCATCGATGCGGGGTGCCGCGCATGGGCGCCACGCTGGACGCGCGGTCCGATGAAGGAGGAGGTGGCCCGGATGCAGGCAGGCGGCATCAACGTCTATTTCTGGACGCTCGACGAGGTCGAGTTCATCGATCTCTTCGTCCAGGAGGCGCACCCGAACGGCATCCTCACCGATCGCGCCGGGCTCGTCCTGCATCGCTTCCACACGCTCTACGCGCCGAACGGGACGTGGCCATGAGGGCACTCACGGCGGTGGGGCTGCTGGTCCTCGCGACGCTCGTTCCCGCGACCTCGTTCGGCGCGGAGCCGCCGAAGCGCGCGCTCGAGGTCGACGCGTTCGGCGGGATCCTGCGGCGCGGCAACCTCACGGTCCCGGACGACGTCTCGACGCGCAACGGTGGCCTCGCGCTCGCGCTCGCCGTTCACTACCGGAGCAGGTACTTCCTCTCGCCGTTCCTCGAGGCCGCCTACTACTCGCTCGCCGCCAGCGACCGCGTCGTCGACCTGGGCCTCGGGAGCGGCCGGTCGTACGTGTTGAACTCCTCGTGGGCGTTCGGGTTCACGGGCGGCGCGGCCCTGGATATCTGGCGAGTCCGCTTGCGCGTCGGGGTCGGCGCATACGACCTGTTCGTGCGCACGGTGACGCTCGGCGCACGCTCGACCGTGTCCGAGCTCGACTTCGGCTACGTCGCGTCCGCGAGCGTGTATCCGCTGGTCCGCGACCGGTTCCGGGTGGGCTTCGAGGCTCGCGTGGGGCTCGTCGTCGAGGCGCAGACCGGATTCATCGCGCTGGGGGCTACCCTGGGCGGGGACGCGATCTCCTTCTGATCGCCCGGCGCTCGCGCGCATCGCGTGGAGCGGGAGTGTCGGACCGATCGCCTCCTCGAGACGCCCCAGAGGGGGTCGCGCATCACGTGCCGAGCGTCGTACCCGCGGTTCGCCTCCGCCGGAGCAGCAGTGCGGCTGCGACAATCACGGCGGCGGCCAGCCCCGCGATCGCGATCGTCGTCTGACGCGCGAGCATGTAGACGGACATCGCGAGGACGAGCCACGCGAAGGCACTGCGCAGGGTCGCCGGCTTCGCACGCCCGGCGAGAGAGGCGCCAACCACGCTGCCGATGACCGCCGCGAGCGTGACGAGGGTGGCGACGCGAAGGTCGACGGTGATGCTGCCGACGTAACCCGCGAAGCCCGCAAGCGAGTTCATCGCGATGACGAACAACGAAGTGGCGATGGCCTTCGGCATCGGTAGGCCGCAGAGGAGCGCGAGCGCCGGCACGATGACGAACCCGCCCCCGGCGCCGATCACACCCGTGAGCACGCCGATGAGCACTCCGATGACGAGCACTCGGCCCCAGAGCATCCGTGCTTCGCCGACCGAGTCCGCACGAGGTCGCAGCATTGCGAGGCCGGTGACGAGCATCATCACCGCGAACGCCACGAGGAGCACGTTGGAGGGGAGGAAGTGGGCGAGGCGACCGCCCGCGAACGCTCCCGCCATCGAGGCTGCGCCAAACGTGAGGCCGACGCGGAAGTCGACGCGTCCCCCGCGGGCGTGCGGAACCATCGCAGCTGCGCTCGTCACTCCGACGACGAGCAGGGAGGTCGCGATCGCCTGCTTTCCATCGAGCCCCATCGCGTAGACGAGGATCGGGACGGTGAGGATCGAGCCACCTCCCCCCAGCAGCCCGAGCGAGATTCCAATTCCGAGCGAGAGAACGAGGCCGAGGATCATGGCACTACGCCCGCCCGCGGAGCATGCCGTTCCAGTAGATCTCCGGCAGCCCGTAGGCCTTGAGCGCCCACATGCTGTAGCGCTCACGCGACTGATCGAACGGGAAGCTCTCGGCGGGTTTGCCGTCGTAGTCGAACTCCGCGAGGATGAGCCGGCCGTACCCCGTGACGAGGGGGCACGACGCATAGCCGTCGTAGCTCGCCGCGAGGGGGCTGCCGGCTCGCTGCGCGAGGAGGTTCGCGACGAGCACCGGAGCCTGCTTGCGGATCGCGGCGCCGGTTCGCGACGTCGGCAGGCTGCTGCAGTCGCCGAGCGAGAAGACGTTCGCGAACTTGTCGTGCTGGAGCGTGTGCTTGTGGACCGCCACCCAGCCTCCGTCGTTCGCGAGCGGGCTCCTCTTCACGAAGTCGGGCGCGCTCTGCGGCGGCACCACGTGAAGGAGCTCGTACGGGAGAACGAGCTCGTCGCCGCCGTCGAGGTTCCGGAAAATGGCCTCCTTGGAGCTCGGCCTCACCTCGACGAGATCGTGGCGAAAATGCGTCTCGATCTGCTTGCGCTTCACGACCGCGTCGAGAGCCTTCGCGTACTTCTTCACCCCGAAGATGGTGGGCGTGGCCGCGACGTAGATGACCTTCGAGCGATCACGAACACCGGTCCGTCGGAGGTGATCGTCCGCGAGGTACATGATCTTCTGCGGCGCGCCTGCGCACTTGATCGGCGGGGAGGGAAACGTGAAGACCGCGTTGCCCCCCTTGAACGCGCGGAGCGCCTCCCACGTCTTCTCGACGACGTCGTAGCTGTAGTTGCTGACGATGCCGCCTAGGCCGAGGTTCCCCTCGAGCCCCTTGATCTTGCCCCAGTCGAGCTGGATGCCGGCGGCGACGACGAGCTGATCGTAGGTGATCCGTGTGCCCGACTCGGTGAGCACCGCGTTCTTCTCGGGCTCGAACGCGGCGACACGCTCGCGGACCCAGGTGACGCCCTCGGGGATGTAGTCGGCCTCGCGCCGCCGCGTCGTGTCCTTCGTGACGACGCCGCCGCCGACGAGCGTCCAGAGCGGCTGGTAGTCGTGGTGTTCCGAGGGCTCGATGATGGCGATGTCGAGCGCGGGCTCGGCGTTCCGCAGACGCGCCGCGACGCTGATGCCGCCGGTGCCGCCGCCGACGATGAGAACGGAGTGATGATTGACCATGCGCGAGCTCCTTCGTTCAATCGTTCTTGGCAGCGAGGGCGGGGCGATTCGCGTCCTCGCCGAGCGCGTGACCGAAGTGCTGCGCGAAGCGGAGCGCGAAGCCGAGCGCCCGCTGGATGTCGGCATCCTTGAGCGCACGGAGGGCTCCCCAGGCGCCGACGGAGGGCGGCGACTCGCGCCCGGTGAACGCAAGGGCCGCACCGGCGCGACTCACGATGGCGACGGGGCCGGGATCCAGGAGCCCGGAGGCGAGCAGCCCCTCCACGATGTCGACCCGGTCGAGAAGATCCTGGAGGACGCGCAGCGCCGATGGCGACGTCAGCTTCTCGAGCGCGATCAGCAGGTTCTTCGTGCGAGAGTCGACGTCGATGCCCGCGTCCGCGGCGCGCTCACAGAGGGTGTCGAAGGTGTCGACCGCCATGGCGACGGCGTTCGGCGCCTGGTCCGCCATAGCCTTGGCTTGACCAAGTGATTCCTCGATTCGCGCGAGTCTCTTGTCCAGCCGGTCGAGGACCGCGGCGACCGAGTGATCGACGCTGGCGTCATTGGTTGTCGCGGTGCTTGGTTCCACGTGAATCCCTCCGCCTTGCCCCAGTGCAAGCCGTGCGCCACGAGAACGACGTCTGCACTGCGCGCGTTTCTAGGCGCTCGTTCGGTCGTGAGCCCCCTTTGCTGAAACGTCATGAAACGTCGATGAAACGCGCTCGGGCGAGGCCGGCCCCTTCAAGACGCGGGAAAGTACACGCATGGAGAGGTCGCTTCGACGGCACGGAGGATGCTTCATGAGCGTCGGAGGCTGACCATGGAGACCCGAGCGTTCTTCGACCCCGCCACGTCCACGGTGACTTTCGTGGTCTTCGACCCCGAGACGCGTGATGCCGTGATCATCGACCCCGTGCTCGACTTCGACCCCCTCGCGGGCCAGACGTCGACGCGCTCCGTCCAGGAGGTCGTGGCCTTCGTGAGGGAGAAGAAGCTGCGGGCGCACTATGTCCTCGAGACGCACGCTCACGCGGATCACCTGTCGTCGTCGCAGTTCCTTCGCCGCGAGCTCGACGCACGCGTCGCCATCGGCGCCCGGATCACCGAGGTCCAGGAGGTCTTCAAGGGCATCTTCGATCTGGGCGCGGACTTCGTGCGCGACGGCAGTCAGTTCGATCGTCTCCTCGCCGACGGCGAGACGCTCGAGGCGGGGAGCCTGCGCATCAAGGTCATTGCGACGCCCGGTCACACGCCCGCGTGCGTCTCGTTCGCGATCGAGGACGCCGTCTTCGTCGGCGACGCGCTGTTCATCGAGGACTCGGGCACCGGGCGCTGCGACTTCCCGCGGGGCAGCGCGAGCGACCTCTACCATTCGGTGCACGACCGCCTCTATGCACTCCCCGATGCCACACGGGTCTTCGTGGGACACGACTACCAGCCTGGCGGGCGCGAGCTTCGCTACGAGACCACCATCGGTGCGTCGAAGCGCAGCAACATCCAGCTGCGGGCGGGCACCACGAAGGAGGAGTACATCGCGTTCCGGCAAGCACGAGACGCTGTGCTCGCCCCGCCGCGTCTCCTCTTCCCGAGTGTGCAGGTGAACGTCCGAGCCGGGCACTTGCCTCCGCCGCATGCCGACGGCAGGCGCTACCTCACGGTTCCGCTCAACCTCTTCGGCCCTGCCGACGAGGTCGGGGCGCAGCTGCCTCCGCCCGCCCGTGAAACACGCTGAAACAGAGTACACTTCTCCTGCGACCGAGACGTTGGTCTCGTACCTCGCGCGCGGGAGATGGAGCATGGCAAAGGGAGTCGAGCGTCCAGCGGGTGAGGTCTCGTCCATCAAGGCCGCGGTCGAGGAGGTCTGCGGAGCGGCCATGGTGCTCGACTCGGAGCTGCGCGTGGTCCTCGTCACGCCACTCGCCGAGGCACTCCTCGGCTTCCCCGTATCCCTCGGGGCGAGCGCTCCGCGGCTCATTTGTGGGCAATCGACGTATCGGCCGATGGCGGAGGCGCTCGCCGCGGGGCGCGCGTCGCAGGCGGTCATCCCTCGCCCGGCCGACGGCGACGCGCATCGAGAGATCCGCGTTCGATCGGTCCCCCTCGGGTCACTCCGCTCGCGCGCCGGCTCGCTCCTCTTCCTCGAAGAGGCAAGCGGTGCGGCGGCGGAGGGGGCGGTCGAGCTCCTGGGCATGGCGACCGCCGACGCGGGGATGAAACAGATGTTTCGGATCCTGCAGCGCGTCGCCGACAGCGACGCGCCCGTGCTCGTGCGTGGCGAGACGGGCGCTGGCAAGGAGCTCGTCGCCAGCGCGATCCATGCGCTCTCGACGCGGAGCAAGGGGCCATTTCGGGCGATCAACTGCGCTGCGCTCCCGGCGAACTTGCTCGAGAGCGAGCTCTTCGGGCACGCGCGGGGCGCCTTCACCGGAGCGGTCAAGGACACGGCAGGGCATTTTCAGCTCGCACACAAGGGCACGCTGTTCCTCGACGAGGTCGCGGACATGCCCCTCGAGCTCCAGGCGAAGCTCCTGCGCGTCCTCGAGACGCACACGGTCCTGCCGGTCGGCGCGCGCGAGCCAATACCCGTGGATGTTCGCATCGTTTCGGCCACGCACCGGTCGCTCCGTCAGGACGTGGAGCTCGGGAGGTTCCGCGCGGACCTCATGTTCCGGCTGCGCGTCATCCCGGTCTTCCTCCCGCCGTTGCGTGCGCGCAAGGGAGACGTGGCGCTCCTCACGCAGCGCTTCATCGACGAGCGCAACGCGCGCGGGCCGCGTCGCATCGAGCGGATCGCGCCGGCGACCGCACGCATCCTCGCGGCGCATGACTGGCCAGGGAACGTGCGCGAGCTACGCAACGTCGTCGAGTACGCGTTCGTGATCGGCGAAGGGCCGATCTTCGCGCCGACCGATCTGCCGCCCGAGCTCCTCGATCCCAAGTTCTCGTCCGATGACAGCGCCGCGGTAGTCGCCGAGCCGGCCGCCGCGACGGAGGCCGCGCGCATCCGCCGGGCGCTCGAGCGCAGCGCGGGGAGCCGCGAGCGCGCGGCGAAGGTCCTCGGTATCAGCCGTGTGACGCTCTGGCGGCGCATGAAGGATCTCGGCTTGTCGGACGAGGGCGCGCTCTGATGCGCAGCTCGAGCTCTTCCTGTGAGCGCTGAGCCAGAACCCTTTCGGCCCGCTCATGGCTCTCACGGTCAAGGAGCACATTCATGACTCACCCGCTCTTCCGCAACGCCGCCGCCCATGCTGACGGCTTTCGAGACGTCGATCCGGTGCTCTTGCACGAGCACCTCGGCGAGGTTCGGATCATCGATGTCCGCGAGCAAGACGAGTACTCGGGGCCGCTCGGGCACATCCCAGGCGCGGAGCTCGTGCCTCTCGCGACCGTGCCGGTGAAGGCGCGCGGCTGGGACCAGGACCAGGAGATCGTGGTCGTGTGCCGCTCCGGGGGCCGCTCGGGCGCCGCCGCTCGGCAGCTCGTACAGATGGGCTTCACCCGCATCATGAACCTACGCGGAGGGATGACCGCCTACAACGCGGTGAAGCTCCCTGTCGAATACGCCGCGGCGCGGCTCGCGATGTGAGCACGGGCACGTCCCGAAATGGCGGCTCGAGGTCGACGCTCGAGACCAGGCCGTCGACCGCGAACGTCACGCGATCCTCGAGGGCGTCGAGCCGACGAACAACACCGCCGAGCCGTCCAGATTTCTGAGCCGTGGGGGATCACTGCTCGAAGCAGTACAGCCCGAACTCGCGCTCGCAGGTGCTCGGAACGGGAACGTTCTGTGACCACTCGCTTGTCAGGTAGCCGGAGCTTCCGATGATGGTGGTGGGGAGCAATGCGTCGTTGCTCGTCCAGCTCGAGCAACTCGCGTCCCCGGCCAGTCGTCCATCGGGGGTCACGTTGGACCACACGGCCCTCTGGCCGGGTAGTCCCCGCTCGTCGACGTTGATCTCATGTGCCAGCGTGCCGTCGACCAGATCGTTCCAGCCCGTGGCGACCAATCCACCGCCGTCGAGGAGCAGGTAGCCGGCGCTGTCCTTGGAGAAGCGAGCCATCGGCGCCCCCGTACCATCGGCGAGCCACGCCCGGTACGTCCCCCGAAGGCCGGCGTTGGAGGCGAGGCTCGCGCACTTCTGATCCGCGCCGACCAGGCCTCCGAGGTTGCCGTCGTACTCGGCGCTCGTCACGAACACCGTCCGCTCGCAGCCGCCGCCCTTGCAGCCCCCGCGGTTGCACGTGTTGTCGCACCTCCCGCAGTGCGCTGCGGTCGTCCTCGTGTCGACGCACGCGCCGCTGCACGCGGTGATGCCGTTCGCGCATCCGTCGCCGCCCGTCCCGCCGTCTCCGTCCCCCGCGCCGCCGTCACGCGAAGGGAGTGCGCCCGGATCGGGGTCGAGCGCGAGGATGGTTCCGCAGCCCGCCGCCAGGACGGCGGCGGCGACCGCCACGAACGCTCTGTGAAGCGACGCCCTCACCCTCTCTCGAGTGTAGCACGCCGGAGAGCGGCGGCGGAGCGAGGGCTGCGTCGTCGTGCGGGGTCGCCTCTACCACGCACGAGCTGAGATCCAGCATGTCGGGCCGCGAGGGGCGGGCGAGGCGATACTCTCGCCGCCCCCTCGAGCCTCACACGTGCGGCGGCTCGTCGCCGGGAGGCTCTTCCCGGCGCAGGATCTTCTCCTCGAGGAAGCGGCGCGCGAGGCTCCGACCCCCGAGCCCGAACGCGATGCTCGCGGCGAGCATCACGCTGCCCATCACGAGCGTGAATGCCGTCCGGACGACCTGACCTGCCACGTCGATCTGTTCGAGCGCCATCGCGAGGGTCGCCCCGAGCGCGAGGAGCCGCACAAGCCCGCCGAGCAGCCTGGCCGACGGGATGCGCGCGTTGACCGCCGCGAGCAGCGTCGCGCGCCAGAGGAAGTTCGCGATGGCGACGCCGACGACGAGGATGAGCGTGGCCGCCACGAGCTTCGGGACGAACCTCACGAGATCGGCGACGAGCGACTCGGTGCCGCCGAACCCGACGGCCTGCATGCCCGAGAGGAGCGCCCCGAGCCACACGAGCCAGAAGACCACCGTGCCGACGAGCCTCTCGAGGGGCGGCGCATCGGCGCGCCTCAGCAACTCCGCTGCACCGCTCTTCTCGACGACGACGCTGATGCGGCCGATGCGGAGCGCACGACGAACGATCGCGCGGGCTACCCAGGCGGCGAGCCACCCGGCGATGACGATGAGCAGCATCGCGAGCAGACGCGGCAAGAAGCGCGCGACGAGCTCGAGGAAGTTCGCCCACGCGGACGTAAGGACTGTGAGGATCTCGTGGCCCATCATCGCCTCGTCGGTTCGGTGTTCCAGAGAGACGCGAGGGTCGGCTTCGCGTCCTCGAAGGCTCGTGCGAGCTCCTCCAGGCGCATGGAGGCCTGCTCCACGTCCATCGACGCGGTCTCGGCGAAGAAGCTCGCCACGCGCCCCAGATAGATGGGAAGCATCGACTGGACGATCTGGACGCGCGGGAGCATGCGCCGGTGGAGCGCGATGAGCGCGGCATGGACCGAGCTCACCCAGAGCACATCGGAGATGTGGAGCGGCGAGGACTCCGACGCGCGTGTGAGCGCCTCGAGCGTCTGGTCGCCGAGGACGGGGCCCAGCAGCGGCCCGAGATCGTGGACGCCTTGCGTGAACATGGACGCGAAGCTCTCCACGTCGAATGCCGGGCGTGCCGACGGCACGGCGGGGCGATCGCCGAGCAGCGGAACGTCGTCCGACCCCTCGATCGCGAGCCATCGGCCGGCATCGGCCTCGAGGCACGCCATGACGCCTCCCACCACCTGCTCGAAGACCTCGGCGAGGTGGGCCCGGCGCGCACGAGCCGGCGCGGCTGCGGCCGGCATCCATACCTGCGCGATCCTCGCCTTGCCGCCCATCGTGACTGCCGCGAGCCAGGCGTCGAGCCCGAACTGCGCGAACGACTCGTCCCAGACGTCGGCCGAGAGCGCCTCGGTAGCGAGCGCCCCGGAGCATGCGAACTGTGTCGTCAACGGCTCGAGCAGACGCTTGCCGTACGCCGCGCGCATGAGCGGCCGAACCAGCTGCGTGACCAGCGGGGCCTCCCATGGTGACCGCGCTACCACCGGCTTCACGAAGTCGTACTCGCCGCGCAGGACGGGCTCGACGAGGCGCGAGACGGTCTCGGCGCTGAGCGACGTGGCGTCCGCGTCGACGACCGCAATGACGCGCGCGCGAAGCAGATCAGCGGCCGCGAACACGAGGTGCAGCGCGCCTCCTCGACCCGGCACGCCGTCGTGCGGCGCGGTCACCCGGTGCACGGTGCGCAGCGTGTGCGCCGCCGTCACGATCTCCAACGGATCGCTCGACTCGCCGCGGACGATCCCGGGCGTCCCGTCCGTCGAGCCGCCGTCGGCGTTCAGCAGCATCGTCCGCTCGCGTGCGAGCGGCCCCGCGAAGGCATCGTGGACGGCGCGCACCACGTCGCGCACGGTGTCCGCGTTGTCCAGCGTCGGCAGCCCCACAACGACGTCGACCTGGCCGGTCGCCACGAGGTCGCGCACCAGCGCGTCCGAGAGCAGGCTCGACCTCGGACCTCGCCGGCCCTTCACGGCGATCGCGGTCGCCGCCATCAGATCCACCTGAGGAGGAACCAGAAGAATCCGTACGCATGGAGCGTCAGCGTGTAGGGCGCCCTGGTGATACGCGGAAACGGGCTGCCGCCGAACATCTCGACGGGGATCGCCCCCGCGTATTCCGAGAGGTCTAGCTCGACGGCCTGCGCGGTGGCCGCGAGGTTGTTGACCACGATCACCGTCTGGTCCTCGAACGCGCGCGCGTACGCGAGGATGCGGTGGTTCGCGGGGTGCAGGAACTGGATCGTGCCACGCCCGAAGACCTTCGCCGTCTTCCGTACGGCGACGAGCCTCTTCATCCAGTTGAGCAGCGAGCTCGGCGTACGCTCCTGCGCCCGCACGTTGACGGCCTGGAAGCCGTAGACCGGGTTCGCGATCACCGGCTGGTAGAGCTGCTCGGGGTCGGCCTCGGAGAAGCCTCCGTTGCGGTCGCCGTCCCACTGCATCGGTGTCCGCACACCGTTCCTGTCGCCGAGGTAGACGTTGTCGCCCATCCCGATCTCGTCGCCGTAGTAGATGAACGGGCTCCCGGTGAACGACATCAAGAGGCCGTTCATCAGCTCGATCTTCCGCCGATCGCCCTCGAGCAGCGGCGCGAGGCGCCGGCGGATCCCGAGGTTGAGGCGGGCCGAGCTGTTCGAGGCGTACTCGTCGAACAGGTAGTCGCGCTCCTCGTGCGTGACCATCTCGAGCGTGAGCTCGTCATGGTTGCGGAGGAAGATGCCCCACTGGCACGCGCTCGGGATCTCCGGCGTTCGGTCGAGGATCTCGACGAGAGGCTTCCTGTCCTCCAGCTGGATGGCCATGAACATGCGGGGCATGATCGGGAAGTGGAAGGCCATGTGAAACTCGTCGCCGTCCGCGAAGTACGGCCGCACGTCCTCCGTCCACATGTTCGCCTCGGCGAGGAGGATCTTCCCTTGGCCCGGGTAGCCCTCGTCGACGCGCCGGCGGAGGAACTTGAGCACGTCGTGGGTCTCCGGCAGGTTCTCGCACGACGTCCCCTCGCGCTCGAAGAGGTACGGCACGGCGTCCACGCGGAAGCCGTCGACGCCGAGGTCGAGCCAGAACTTCATCACTCCCCACATCTCGTCGCGCACCGCGGGGTTGTCCCAGTTGAGATCCGGCTGGTGGTCGAAGAAGCGATGCCAGTAGTAAGCCTTGCTGATCGGGTCCCACGCCCAGTTCGACTTCTCGGTGTCGCAGAAGATGACGCGCGCGCTCGCGAAGCGCTCGTCGGTGTCGCTCCATACGTAGTAGTCGCGCTTCGGGTTGTCGCGTGAGCTGCGCGCCTCGACGAACCACGGGTGCTGATCGGACGTATGGTTGACGGCGAGCTCGGTGAGGACCCTCATCCCTCGTACGTGCGCCGCGTCGAGGAACGCGCGAAAGTCATCGAGCGTGCCGTAGTGCGGGTGGATGTCGCGGTAGTCGGCGATGTCGTAGCCGTCGTCCCTGAGCGGCGAGGGGTACATCGGCAAGAGCCACAGGCAGTCGACGCCGAGGCCCGCGAGATGGTCGAGTCGGCCCGTAAGACCGAGGAAATCGCCGATGCCGTCGCCGTTTCCGTCCGCGAAGGCGCGCACGTGCACCTCGTAGAAGACCGCGTCCTTGAACCAGAGCGGATCGCGCATTGTCGCGCGTGATGATGGTCGCGACGACGGCACCCTGCAAGCGTTCCGGACGATCGTGATCGACCGACCCTGCCCTACGGCGTCGCGTCGGCGTCGCCGCCATCGGCTGCCCCGGCGTCAGCGGCCGTCACGCACGCGGTCGTCGACCAGCGGAGCGCCCACGCGTCACCGCGCGCAACGACGACGCGCGGGTCCTGGAATGCCGCCGACCCGTGAAGGGCGCTCACCACCACGTCGACGTCGCGACCGGTCGGCACCTCGACGCACGCGAAGAGCTTCGTCTTCTCCGGCAACGCACGCATCCTGCTCACCGCGTCCGTCGCGCGCGCGAGCCACACGACTCCATCGCGGCGTGCGGCGGTGAGCGGCTCCGCCTCGAAGACCACGTCGCGCAGGTGGAGCTCCTCGTGCAGCGCGCTCGAGAGCGAGCGGACGAGCAGCGACTCTCCGGCCGCGCCGAGCGGTCGCCCGATGTGCACGACCTCGACCGTGCCCGCACCGTCGCCGCCCGCGAACGAGAGCTTCCACGCAAGGAGCGGCCCCGCGACGTCCGTGGGCCACGCGGCCAGCGCCGCCTGCGCGTCGTGACGCACGAGCGCAAGATCGGCGTGTGAGGTCGGCGCCGGAGCGGTCGGGCGCTGCTGCGCGCGGAGTGAAGCCTCGGCTTGCGCGAGCGACTTCGCGTCGGGGACGGCCAGTACCTCGACGCTCGGTTCGACGCCTGCCGCTGCCGCGATGCGTTCGGTGAGGACCTTCTGGATTCGTGTCGCATCCGCTTCGCTGCCCACCGTGACGAGTCTGACCGAGACCTCGTGGCGTTCGATTCGAACGGTCGAGTACACCGAAGGCGCGATGAGCTCGTGAAGCGCGTCACGCGCCGCGGCGCGGACGCGGACCTCCCAGGTGACCTCGACGAGCGCGCTCCGCAGCGGCCAGTAGACCGCGACGACGAGGAGGGCCGGCATCGCGAATCGCACCGCGGGTCCGAACTTCGACGCGAAGAAGAGGCTCATGCGCCTGGCTACACGTGTGCCTCCGGGCGTCGAGCCCTCGGCGTGCTCGCGTTCGAGCGATGCGACCGGCACGCTGCCGTACCCGAGAAGGAGGAATCCGAGCACCGAGAACAGGAGAATGGCGCAGAAGTTCGCCGTAAAAAGGAGGGCGGCCCCGCTCGAGATCGCAAGCGTCGTGGTGCCGATGCCGAACCCGATGACGCAGAGCGGGGGCACGAGCGCGATGCCGATGGAGGTGCCGGCGGCGGTGCTCGCCGTATCGGAGCCAGGCCGGATGACCGCGTATACGCCTGCCACCGCGCAGCAGCTCGCGATCGCGAGGTCCAGCGCGGTCGGCGACATGCGTGACGAGATCTCGCCGGTCACCTCGTGGATCGGTACCATGAGCGTGACGAGAGCGGCGCAGGTCACCACGACGGCGACGCTCGCCACGACTCTGACCGCGGATCGAAGGACGAGGAGCGGAGAGCCGATCGCGAGCCCCATCCCCAGCGCGAGGATGGGCGTCATGAGCGGCGACACGAGCATCGCTCCAATCACGACCGCACCGCTCCCGAGGACGAGCCCCAGCGTAGCGATGGCCATCGCGAGGAGGAGCTGCAGCCAGTAGCCGGGGCCGGAGCCCTGCTTCCGCTCCAGCATCGTCGCGACGCGCGTCGTCCGATCCGCTGGCGTGACGCCGAATCGTGCCGCGATCGCGTCCGTGAACGAGCGGACCGGCCCGGCGCCGCGTGGTCGAGGCGCGGGCGGGATCGGGGTATGCGCGCGGTCGTCGCTCATGCGGCCGCCTTCGGCTGCCGGAGCCTGCGCGCGAGGAGCTCGGTACTCATTCTCGCCATGATATGGGCATCCTTCGCCCGGCACTCATGATCGGTGCTCGCTCGTGGTCGTAGCCTTGCATCGTCGAGCATAATGCTCCCGCCGATGCCTCCTCTTACCCTCGTCATCCTCGTCACGAGCCCCGCCGGGTTGGGGCCGGTCAATCCATGAACACGGAGATGATCGTCGTCGCGCTGTTCTCCGTCGCCACGGCTGTCGCCCTGATCGCGAGGCGCTTCAAGGTGCCGTACACCGTCGCGCTGGTGGTCGTGGGCGCCGAGGTTTGAATCACGTATCGCTTGAAGGACCTCGGGCGCGTCGCAGCCGGGTGACAGATCCGCACCCCCGAAGAACTCGTCGACGAGGCCCTCCCACGCGATGCGATTCTCCGACGTCAGACACTTGAAGGGCGGGAGCTTTGCGGCCCGCCCATCGAGGATCGCCTCGTGTTCGAGGAAGTAGCGAAGTGCGAGCTCGGCGGCGTACTCGCGAACGTCATGCGTCCGTTCGTCGAACGCGTAGTAGGTCCCGTCGGGGACGACGCTCGTGTGCGGTGCGAACGGCGCGAAGCAATCGTGGTCGTCGCCGCAGCGCCTGAGGATCGACTCGAACAGCAGACCGAGCGCACGGTGGGACCACGCGCTTCGACGCGCGTCGTTCAGATGGAAGAGCTCATGAAAGAGCGTCTCGTGGACGTCGCGCGCATCGCCGTGGAGAGGCCCGTAGAGGTTGTAGCCGATGCGACCCTCCGAGGCGTACGCCGATGGACGGGACGGCGGTTCGAAAGAAGACGGACGCCTGCGGATGCGGGTCGAACGCCACGGGCCGGACGGCGTGAGACGAGACGGACTCGACGAACCCGTCGAACGCCTGGAGGCTCGAGCGAAGCCATTCGAGATGGTGCCGGTGCGCTCCGATGGGAAGCGCCGGGAAGAGCTCCACGTTCTCGTCTCCCGGGTAGCCCTCGATCGAGCCGCTCATGTCGACACCGACGAGGGTGTTCGTGGTGGCGTAGAGCGCATGCGCGAGCTCGAAGGCGGCGGGATCGGAGGCGAAACGGAGTCGGAGAAGACACTCCGCATGTTCGCGAGGACCGAGGTCGTTGCGGCATGCCTGCGAGGCAGGGGGAATCACCGACGTCGGCGCAGAGAAGCGAGCGTGCTCGCTGGTTCTCGACGCTTCGGTTCGCGAAGGCGTTCGCGGGCAGCGGCATCGCGCCTCGACAACCGATCGCCAGGAGGACGAAGGGGAGGGAGCAGCGCGCGAATCAAGCAGCGCTGGTGGTGGCCGGAGTGCCCGTCGTCGATGGATCGTGTGGTGGCGTGGTTTCCCCTCCGCGATGGATGCAGAGTGCGGCCGTCGACGCCAAGGCAACGAGAGCGATCTTCATCAGTCCTCCATGCCCGCGACTCCAGAGCTAGCGCCGGGCGGCCCGCGGGGGGGGGCATAACGTGTGCCACGGCCATGCGACTGACGATCAAACTCGTGGTGGTGCGCGAAGTCCGCGCCGTCGGCGCCGTCGCGCTCGCGATCGGCCTCGCGGCGGCGGTCCTGGGCATCCTGCTCGTCGCACGGCCGATGAGGCGCCTCGTCGAGCATGCGCGGCGGATC